>Ga0265797_10004949_pt1 | contig 19873 bp, 13 predicted proteins | sample P2T30metagenome_FD_192433 | JGI IMG/M metagenome (GOLD analysis project Ga0265797, IMG submission 192433) | Plant litter microbial communities from East Loma Ridge, Irvine, California - P2 T30 | ecosystem: Environmental > Terrestrial > Plant litter > Unclassified | place: USA: California...
GGTGTGATGTCGTAGACCTTGGTGCCCACTGTCACGTAGCAGGACTTGGCGGTGTTGTGCGCGGCGACCTCAGCCGTAGGCAGGGTAGGAAGTGTTCGTCCTGGCATTGTCGCGTGGATGTGGTGGGAAATGTCTTTGATCGGTCTTGTTTCTTGTTCGAGTTACTCGGCGGATTGCGGTTGCCTGATCTTTCTGCGCGTATAGCAGGGCGATTAATGCGCGATACCAAGAGAGTGTATGCAGAGCCTGTCGAATAGTGTGTTGTAAGGAGGAAGACTCTAGCAGGATAGGAGTGGTGAGAAAGAGTGTGCTGGTCGCAACGTCCAATCTCGGGGCGTGGCGGATGTCGGTCACTGGTGGTGTTTAGTGGTGGCGAGACTTTCTGCCAGCGCCCAACTGTCGATCACATCAAACCACTAACAAGTCAATTTACTCAATTTACAGGGTCGGAGCTCGCCCGTTTCCTCCTTCATTAGGCCTTGGCGATCGATCGTCCCGCTGAAGTCCGCAATATGTATAAGATTGTGCACGGGACATCCTGGCATGCGAGGCATGTCGATATTTGCACTTTCGCATCTGGCCGAGCAGGAAAAGCATCTTTTATTCGCTCATTTTCTTGAGAGTCATTTGGTCATAGTCTGGAGGATATTGTCATGATTAATCTATATGGTCTCTGGGAATTGGCACAACCTTGGCCATCGAATTATTTGGCTTATGACCACTCGATTATTTTTAAGAATGACAACGTAGTAATCTCGTATCAGGCATCCCAAATCTCTAAAGATATTATTTTCCATCACAAGAACCCTCTCCCCCCAACCCTCGCCCTCTCACAACTATACCCCTCAAGCTTAACAGCTTCCAGATATATCTTCTTCGAGTCCAGAGAACCAGCTTTGACTCTCCACTGGCTCTTCTTCACCATCCAAACGCGCTCCCGTTCCTCGTCTTTCTCGACGTCCATTCTAGCCTCGTCGTCTTCGCAGACCATATTCCACCTCTCTCCGTCAATGACAACGTCCGCCTCAGGCCCAATTTCGCACCGCAAGCCGAAAGTCGTGCTGGCTCCTTCGCCTGCTGCCTTACCTCCGCGTGCTGTCAACGCGGCAAGCCCGATTTTTTCGTTGATGATACCGGCAAGCCTTCTCATTCGCGCAGCAGTCTGCCTTTCAAATCCCACTCCTCCGATCCGTCGCCCAACATCAAGCAACACTTCCACCCCATCTCCATCGCCAATCTCGAGTATCAATACTCGCGGCTCGTCGTCCACATACGGTCTCGCGTAGTACACTTCCCCACTGACATTCACTCGTCGTGCGTTCTCACCAGCCCCGTCTTTGTCACCGACGAAAGATATCCCCGACTGCCGCACATCCTCAAGCCGAATCTCAATCTCCTCCACTTCCTTCCTAGAATTAAACGAAATCCTATGCTGGATCAATCGCTGCTCTAAGCCCTTGAAATTAAAATATCGTGCATCGCGCAGCAGATTCTGTCGGTGCTTGTCGCTCGTGATCTCGACTTCGTAGCCTTTTAGCATGCGGAGTAGGTCTGCGAAAACTTCTGCGTCGCGGTTTGGCACGCTTGGTGGGAGGAGCGAGGGCGGTCGGAGGAGACTTCGTTGCGAGAGGCCGGGGAAGACTTCGGAGGGTGTGGTGAAGAAGGCGTGGAAGCCGAGGGTGAAGTAGTTGGGTTCGTTGCCGGGGGAGGTTGAGAAGAGGTCGCGGGGGATTTGGAAGGGAGTGGATCCGATGGTGATGTAGATTGGGGAGGAGAAGAGTTGGGAGGTTAGGCGTGGGACTTTTCAAATAGTTAGCAAAGAATGTCTTGGGTTTCAAGTTGGCGATGGAATGGCTTATTCTGGAGACTTACGGCTGAAGAACTGTGCATCTGCGAAAAGTTTCACGAAATGTGCTGCGTCGCGTGGCTCGATGTGGTAACCTTGCAGATGGAGCGAGATGTCGCAGAATGTAGACGGGTCGCGGTCGATGTAGAGAGTTCGCACGCTGCTGGCATCATGTGTCGTGTGGTTGTTGGATGATGAGCATTGCCGGAGTTGCTCTTCGAAGAACTGGGAGAAGTATGACGGTGCTGTTGTTTGGCAGTCAGTAATTGGATCTCACAAATTACAGCAATAATCAAGATAGACATGGACATACCATCAGAACTAATCGACGCACCACTCAATCGAAACAGCTTATCCCCAATCTGAATCGGAAACACTTTCCTCGCCGGCAGCACCAAAGGCGCAGCCGAAGGAGCAGCCGAAGCAGGCAGATTCCTCCTGTCAGCAACCGGCGAAGTCTTGCCACTCTGAGCGTCCGCGCGGTGCCCACTTCGATCAAACTCAACCATATCCAGAGTCGGCCGTTTCGCCACGGCCTCGTAGACGTCTGGTGCCGATTTACGCTTCGCACCGATACGCACGCTGTTGTCGTCCGGAACTCTAGTGTTTGCGAGCAAAGCTTCAAGGGGGTTGAGGGCTGGTTGTTCGCTGCGGTTTGATGTTGGGGAGACTACGGGGCCGGGGATGTTGAACTCGTCTGCTCGTACGCTGACTGTTCCGGGAGCCTGGTGGAGTAAGAGTTCGCCTTGCGGTTCGTAGAAGTACGTTGATGACTGATCTGAGGTTTCCGGTTGGGTTGGCGCGCCGAAGGTTGGTGCTTGCCAGTCCCAGACTGCGGCTTCGACTGGTATAGGTTGATCGGTGTCAACGAGTTGCGATTGTATTCGCGATGGCAAGACGGGAGAATGCAAGAGGTTGTCTGAGAGTTTGTCGTCCGATGAAGACCGCGTGCCTTGGAAGAGAGATGGACGCGAGCGGTGGTGGTGAGGGTCGGTACCTGTCCCCGATCTACTTCCCGAAATCACAGACGACGGTATAGACGAAGTAGTGGCAGCGGCCACAGCTTTAACTCTGCCATCGTCCAAGTCATCTCTCCCATCCGTACTCCCATCGCGATCTGGTTGGCTGCGCATCGCAGCCCTGTGTGCATGCTATTCAGGTTTGGATTGGTTATGATCGGTCAGCTGTTTGTGAACGGAAGTGACATATCGGCGATGCAATCAAACACGTGAGGGAAGCTTCCAGTTGGGAGTTTAGAAGGAGATAAGTTGTGTGTTTAGTCGTCAATGTTTGTATCTGGCGCGGTGAGGTGTAGCGATTTCTTGGTAAGGTTTACGCATCGAGGCTAGCTGGCGGAGCTGAGTACGGGAGGATGCATGCAAGCTGACAGTGCATATCGCATAAGACGGAGGCGTCTATAGTTCGTGCTGAGTAGATTGAATGCGAGCTAATTTACAAGCATTTTGATAGCTGGTAATTAGCATGCTTCGAGATTAATCGTCAGTTAGCTGTCAGTTAGCTGTCAATTTTTGGTGGCATAAGAATGCTCTTAAGGGCATTTCTGTGCATTCGATGCTTAATTAGCACCTTAGATTGTCTTCAATTGGTATGATTTATGCAATTGCGACTATGCGCGCACTGGCAGTGAACTGGTTCAACGTAGGAACCCGCTCCCTGGCACCCTCGTTGTCGATCCTTGTAGCGTCCATGTATAACACGTCCTCGCCGTGCTTACTTCTGCGCATCTTCCAGAGGCGTCACCTTCTTCACAACTCTCGCCGGCACGCCCATGGCGACACTCCAAGCCGGGATATCCTTCGTCACGACTGCACCCGCTGCGATTGTGCAGCCTTGTCCGATGGTCACGCCGGGCAAAATCACCGTGTGTCCGCCAATCCAGCAGTCATCACCGATTACAACAGGCTTCGCATACTCGACGTTATCGCGTCTCGATTGTACCTCCGTCTCGTGTGTCGCAGCCATGATAGACACGTTGGGCCCGAACATGACTGTCTTGCCAATGGTGACAAGGCCGCAGTCCAAGATCGTAAGGTTGAAGTTGGCGTAGAAGCTGTGTCCCGATTGTCAGCCCGACTCGCCCAATTATTCCTCTTGCTTGCTCTTACCGGTCTCCTACACTGATGTTACACCCGTAATCCACGCGGAAGGGCGGCTCGATGAAGACATCCTCTCCCACGTGTCCCATCAACTCTTTTAGCTTGGCGAGGCGGTCTGCTGCTATGGTATCGAAGTTCGCATTGGGATCCTCGGGGAAGGTGGTGTTGTATTCGTGGCACCAGCGGCGGGCCTTGAAGCGGGCTGCGTTGAGTTCAGGTGTGAATGCATCGTAACTATTGAGGATAAAGAATCAGCATGGAAGTTACAGTGTCAAGGATATGCAACGTTTCAAGCACTCACAGCATGCCAGAGACCATCCGCTCGTATTGCTCGCCTGTAGGGACGTGGTTGAGCTGACGAGCGAGAGCCAGTTGCTCGGGGTCTTTCTGCTGAGCGGCCATTGTATTGCTGGGTACTCTTGTGGCGCTGGTTTCAATCGTAAAGAGTGAGAGTTTCCAATCGTAGACTGCGTGTTGTATTTCAAGTTGCGTGTTGGGAATCCGGTGGGAGCTGACGGAGACGGATCAAGAGTAACAATAGATTGGAGATTTCTGCAAGTAAGAAAATTGTGATTTCAACTTATACCTCTGCTCAGCCAGTACAATCAGTGCCAACGTGGCCGTAGTGATGGGAGAAACCTCGAATGGGATGAATGCGCCCAAAAGTAGACCCGAGACCTTTGGTGGGGCGATGGATGGCCTTCGGCGTTTGCTCTTCTGGGACACGCCGCAGGCTCCAAGCCTCTTGCTGTGAAGGAGTCGTGTGGCGGCGAATGCTGTACATGGCGATGTGCCGTGTGTATGAAGCCAATGGTCTTCCCGTTCTATATCAAAGCAGTTCCGCAACCGTGACTGATGTTATTTTGCTTGACGTTAATGCCATTCAAAATGTTGCAGAGGATTTCGTTTCTCTCACGCAAGAACGCATCTTTCGAGCTTGCCCGAGTCCCGACAGAAGCTGGCATCCGCCGAGAACAGCAGCACCCCTGCTTACGCTGTAACAGCTAAGGTACCTAATCCTTTCGAACTGTCTTGAGTAAGCGCAGTCAGCAGATTCTATCTCTTGTCTCTTTCTCGATACTGTATATTTATGACTTGACTGCCATAATCGTCGAACCGCTTCTGCGTGGCAAGCCGGCAAGACACCCAAATCAGGTTCTCGCACGCCCAGCACGCGCCAAGTATTATCCCCATCAACAACATTGGCACCCTAGCTCCAACTGGAAGGTTACATGTACCTCATAGAGGAAAACGATGATACCACTATCAATTGATAGCGAGTTGCGAAGATCTCGCTTGCCTTGCGTGATGTTATAAGACATGTGAAAGCCCTTGCGGTAAGTCCTCAGCGTTTGACGAGTTTCGCCCCGCTCGCCTCACTCACCACCACCACCACCAACAACATGGCCACCCTTTCGTTGGCCTGCGTGGCCTCCCTGTTGCTGGGAAGTGCTGCTGCCATTGACCCTCCTCGCGAACCAATTGCGCCTGTTGGCAATGGTGAGGAGCTGCTCACCTTCAACAACACCGTCGTCAAGCCTGCATTCCGCGCTTCAACCCTCTCAGTTGACTGGCTGCCTGATGAGGAAGATGGCCTCGTAGTCTACCAAGCAGACAGCGGCGCCCTCATCTTCGAGAACTACGCTACAGGCGAGAACGACACATTCGTTGCCGCAGAAAACATCCCCGAAGATGTGTACGAATACTGGATCCGACCCGACCAAGAGAAGGTGCTGTTCGCCACCAACTACACCCAGAACTACAGACACTCGTACTGGTCCAACTACATTGTGCTCGACGTTGCGTCTGGCGAGCAGACTCCTCTTGTCGACGACCAGAACGGAGACATCCAGTACGCACAGCTTGCACCCACTGGTGACCTCATTGCCTTCGTCAGAGACAACAATCTCTACATCAAAGATGGCGCGACTGGCAATATCACTCAGATCACCAATGATGGCGGTGAAGACTTGTTCCACGGTGTGCCCGATTGGGTTTACGAAGAGGAGATCTTTGGAGACCGCTCTGCGCTTTGGTTCTCGCCTGACGCTCGCTTCTTGAGCTTCCTCAGCTTCAACGAGAGCGGTGTAGGCACGTTCACGATTCAATACTTCATGAACGATTCAGATATTGCGCCAGTCTACAGCCAGAACTTGGATATCCGCTACCCCAAGGTCGGTACCACCAACCCTACGGTTGCCATCACCCTGCTTGACCTCGAGACCCTGGACCTTTCGCCCATCGCCACCGATGCTTTCCCACCCGAGGAGCTCATCATTGGAGAAGTCAGCTGGGTGACTGATACTCACGAGAGCCTGATCTACCGTGCCTACAACCGTGTGCAAACCGAAGAAAAGCTCGTCACAGTTTCCGTGCCATCTGCTTCTTCTAAGGTCAACCGTGAACGTGACGGCAGCGACGGATGGCTGGAGAACGGTCTTAACATCCAGTATGTCGGTCACCTTCGCGGTAATGGTACTTACTCTGCCGCCAACACTACCTACTACCTCGATGTTTCGGATGCCTCTGGCTGGGCTCACATCTACCTTTTCCCTGTCAACGGCCCATCATCTAGCAACATTACGCTCACTAGCGGCGAGTGGGAGGTTCGCTCTGTGCTTTCAGTCGACACTCAGCGCCAGCTGGTCTACTACACTTCGACTGAGCGCGACAGCACCGAGAGCCATCTGTACAGCGTCTCATACGCCACACTTGAGAAGAAGGCACTTGTCGACGACTCCGAGGCCGGCTGGTGGTCTGCGTCCTTCTCTTCTAACAACGGCTACTACCTTCTTAACTATGGCGGCCCCAACGTTCCTTACCAGGAGCTTTACGCAGTCAACAGCACCAAGCCTCTTTCGACCGTCACCTCCAACCAGGCGCTCGTTGACAAACTTCAGACCTACAGCCTCCCCAACATTACATGGACTCAGATCGGTCCTGTTCCAGACACCGACTACTACTTGAACGTGAAGGTCGCCTACCCACCTAACTTCGACCCTTCCAAGAAGTACCCCATCTTGTTCACCCCTTACGGCGGACCCAACTCCCAGCGCGCTACCAAGGCTTACACCAGCTACAACTGGAACCTCTTCGTTGCTGCAGACTCTGAGCTTCAGTACATCCTCTACACCATTGACAACCGTGGTGGTGCTTTCCAGGGCCGCGAGTTCCGTTCCACAGTGACTGAGCAGCTTGGTATCTTGGAGGCTAAGGACCAGATCTGGGCCGCCAACTACCTCATCGAGAACAACGAGTTCATCGATGCCTCCCACGTTGCTCTTTGGGGCTGGTCTTTCGGTGGTTTCTTGACCGCCAAGGTCCTCGAGACCCAAGGCGCTGATGCCGGACCATTCACCCTCGGTCTCATCACGGCACCCGTAACCGACTGGCGTTTCTACGACTCCATGTACACCGAGAGATACATGCGTGTCCCCGAGACCAACGCCGCCGGCTACGAAGCCACCGCTATCCGTGACACCACTGGCTTCAAGTCCGTGCTCGGCGGCTTCAGCATCCAGCACGGTCTCGGTGACGACAACGTGCACTACCAGAACACCGCCGCGCTGATCGACCTGCTCGTCGGCGACGGTGTCAGCCCCGAGAAGATGAGCTGGAGGGATTACACCGACAGCGACCACAGCATCGCTTACAACGGTGCTAACATCGATCTGTACAAGTACTTGAGCGGCTTGCTGTACAAGGAGAAGCAGAGAGAGGTTGGCTTTGTTGAGCAGCATGGCTGGAGCAAGCGCGATGTTATTGACTTCAAGTGATGATTGAGGAGTGTTATAGATAGAGTACTCCTTGGATGAAAGTCGGTAATGCAATTCAGTACTTGTCAATGTATTCGGCTTTGTTACTTTGCGCGTGTGTGAATTCAGCGTACTGTAATCACGTGTGGTAGTCGTATGAGGTTGGCAGCATGGTTCACTCTCTCATGGTTGACATCTCAGTGGACTGGTATTTTATCAATGGGTATTGATATCTGGACAGGGTTGTCACTTCTAGCACGCCGCTCAGTGAGTATCTGGCGAGCTGGCTTGGCCATTGGTCAAAAGGGTCGCGCCTCAGGCACGTTGTTTGCATGTGATTTCACTCTTCATAGTGGATCTTTGCTCAATGAATCACTCACCTACCATAAGGCGAAGGCTCTCCTCCAACATCAACCGCGCGAGTTTACCTACTTCCTTGTTACCAGCAACATCCAGCCGCTCCTGCCATCAAAGAACTCTGATACCTCTCAGAGACTACGATTTCAAGCCACCACACACAATACTTCCGACCGCCACACACCTTGACTCGAGTCACCAGCACATATTACCTCCAGGCACCACACACAACTTACCTCAAGCAATCACGCAGTCACCATGAGTCTTGTCGCGTAAGTACCAATCTTCCAAGACCCTACCACCAGGACATGTACATCTAACACGCTTCCAGCGCAGACACGCCGTGCGGCTTCCCGTTCTTGCGTCTCCCTGCAGAGCTGCGCCTGGAGATCTACCGCCTGATTCTCACCGGCAAAACAATTCACATCAATGGCAGAACGCAAATCGACTCACAAGGACACTGGGGCTACAAGATGTTCTATAAGACATGCACCCAAAAGCCAGAGAGGATGGAGTCGCTCTCTCATTTGAACGGCGCGAGCCACTCCCAAGATCAGTCTTCGCCCACAAGTCACGGCACCCAAAAACCATGTCTCGGTATTTACACCTCTGGCGGAAGTCAGTGTAACGACCCGGTTCGCATCGACGTTCAGCTTCTGCGTGTCTGCCGCCAGATCTCCGACGAGGCCGGACTACTGCCGTATGCTGAAAACTACCTCATCGTCCCCAGTGGCTTTCACAAAAAGTTTCGAGAGGCCTTCATCGCGCAATTCTGCCCCGAGAAGCGTAGCGCCATGCACACTGTGGCTGTACTGAAAAACTGGGAGAGGGACGTTGAACTGATCCCTACGGTGCTGCCCGGGTTGAAGAGGCTGTGGTTCGATGTCAATAAAGCACCTTCTCACAAAGCTTCGACTCTGGCGAGCAGACAATCTAAGGTCGTGGAGACGTTTTCACAGATCAAACTCCCAAGTTTGATCGGTGTCACGGTCAACTATCGTTGTACTTGGATCCCTGGGGAGGATGAGAAAAGCATTGAAGAGCGTCTGGAACTTGCACTCTTGGGCAATCAGTCGAGTTAGATGAGGGTGTTGGATGACTTTGACTGCGCGAGAGCACTTGGAGGAGCAGTCTGCAGGTGGGATGTCAGTTGGAAGTGCGATTATAGTGAAACAGTCACCAGGTGGCAAGTATGATGCTGATGTATCTGCAGTCAGTTCAACTGAGAATGAAGGATCAGAAACATGTTTGTTCGCCACTTGCTTGTATTGGCGTGTACTGTTTTGTGGCTCGCTCGGAGCTGGTTGCGAAAGCGAAAGGATTCTGCCGTAACTTGACGAGCCTCCATTTTGAGACTTTTAAAGTAAATACCACTCCATGAGCAAGCATCAGCCTCGTATCAACACGCTTCCAACGGTATCTTGCAGTTGACTTCAGACAAAAGACATGAAAGATGTGTAGGCGGAAGGCCTCTGTCCTGGAGAGACACGACTGACGAAGCTTGACGCCACATCTCGAGATCGCCACACGGTGGCGCATGATGTCTTTGATCTAGACCGAACTGGGCGAGCTAGGCCCGTCTACGTACACCTTGGGAGGCGAATGAAAGTCGATTGTTAAGCTCGCCCTGCTTTCTACTGGCGTACGTGGAATACGTCTGCCTGCGATGTTCTACACCCTTCACGATGCTTCTCTAAGATGCGAGTGACTCGCAGTAGCCGACAGTGTATTGCGCGGCCAAATCTGCCTATTCGCGTGTCACAGGTACTGTACTACGGTAAGTGTATATATGTGGCGTTAGCTACCTGTTACTGTCCTATTTCTCTTCCATCACACTCAACCATCTTTACCATCATCAACAATCATCATGCCTAACGTACGCTACTACAACAACACGGCCCCGTTCTGGGACTTCGTCGCCAACCTTGAGGGCCAGGGCTTCAATCACCCTGCCTTCGGCGGTAATCGCGAGAACGAAACAAACGAATCGAACGACAACCCTTGGGGTCAGTGGCCTTTCCAACCCTTCCAGCACCGTGGTGGAAGACACGGAGCTCGTGGCCACCGTGGACCTCCTTCTCCACCGCCAGTTCCAGAGCACGAAGCTCAAGACCCGCCCATCTCGACTCCCTCAGAGGAACATGAGGCTGGCCCGTCCGAGCCTCGTGGTCCACCACCTCCATTCTCAGAGGGCCCTCACCCTCCTCATGGACACGGTCCCCCACCACCTCCTTTCCCTGAAGGCCACCACCCTCACCACGGACATGGTCCACACCACGGACGAGCTCGCCGCGGTCGCTGCGGCGGACGTGGAGGTCCATGGAGTGGCCGCGGGCAGTTTGGACCACCTAATGGTGCTCCCGCCTTCATGCAAGACCTAGCCGCGATGTTCAACGAAAGCCTCTTCGGCGGCAACAACGACAACAACAACGACGAAACCAAGGCTGCAAAGTCCGATGACTTCAAACCCGAAGCCGACGTCTTCGACACCGAAGACTCCTACGTCATCCACATCAACCTCCCCGGCGCGAAGAAAGAGGATGTCGGCGTCAACTGGGACGCAGAGAAGTCTGAGCTCAACGTCGCTGGCGTGATCTATCGTCCAGGCGACGAGGAGTTCTTGAAGACGCTGGCTTTGGATGAGAGGAAGGTTGGCGCGTTCGAGAGGAAGATTAGGCTTGGAAGCAGAGCGAACCCGGCTTTGGTGGATGTTGAGGGCATCACGGCGAAGCTGGAGGACGGTGTGCTTCGTGTGACTGTTCCGAAGATGAATGGCGAGTTTGTCGAGGTTAAGAAGGTGGATATTGAGTAGAGATGTCATTGGTGTGAGCTGAGTACATGAAGAAGGAGGAGAAGGGAGTTTAAGATATTGGGATTACATAATTACGAACTTACGAATGTTATAATACGCGAACCATTTCCCGTGCCAAATACCTTTCATCATTGCATAGTCAACATACCAACACAGTCGAAAGAACACCTGCTCTGTTATGGTGCGATCGAATTCAATTCTGTCATAATTCTGACTCCAATGTTGTGCTGTTCTGTCGTTGTGTCCTCTCGTGAGCCTTCAATAGGCAAATTCACTATGTACCCAGTTTTCTCGTTTTGCATTTGGATCCGTAGGACCAATGATAGACCTGTATTCTCATTCTTTGTAGATATATCGTTAGCAAACAAGATCGGCGTCTGCATTGTCAAGTTCGAGACATGACTCTCCGTCTACAAAGAAGCGATGCGTATCTTTGAGATGGAGCAAACACGGAGGCGCAGAACGAGAGATAGATTAAATAGCACGCTTTGTATCGCCAGTGAATAGTGAACGAATGACGATCACCGAAAGCAACCGTCGCCATGCCCTACACCTTACTGCAGACGCTGAACTACCTCGCCGCGACCAACCGCACGTACTTCGCATCGGAGCCGACACGAAGCCAGCCCGTGCAATCACATAAGACTCAACAACGCACACGATGTCGGCTCGTGACCTGCCATCGGAAGGCAGACAGAGGAAGGAGATTACTTGTATTCAAGACGACTGGGCCTGAGAAGAAGAGAGGCGGGCTCAGGAATCTGCCGTGCGGCCAAGGCGGTTGTTGGGTATGTGGGAAACTACTTGGTAAGTAGGTCGTCCAGGTTATCACAGTTGCATGGTTGGGACCATGAATGTAATCTTGTGGTGATTGCTGACTGTTAGTAGACCTATACGTGAAGGAAATGGAAGTTGCATGCCCCAGTCTGATCGCTGGGAGTTTGAAGAAAGATGCCTTTGATGAGAACCACGAAAGCCACGTTTAGGAAGTAAAAGAGTAGCAGCAGCATCCAGGCGTTCTGGTCTGTCAGTCTAGAGTTATGCACAGGGGTTCTTGCTCGTTCATAGTCGGTCAACCTTATAGTTAATAGATGATTTTCGAGGTACGAGGTAATCCGTAAGAGTGCTGTAGCAGCTCAGCAGCAAGTGACACATAATGGAAATACACCATGCTGATCAACACTCTGAAGCGTTCTCTTGACACATCAGACATCGCATCGCTGGTACATCGTCGGCCAAGATAAGCCCCGTTGAGCCAGCCACCAAACTTGACGCGTACGAATGCTCGGAACACCGGCAGCGTCAAAGATAAGTACTGTATTCCTAGCAACCGTGAGGGCTCATGATGATGAAGAAGGAACGTCCGGAAGCTGGCCAGCCCTTTGATCTGTGATGATACAACGCAAACGATCCTCGAAGGGGTAAGTCCTCGCGCCGCAGGATGAACAGTGATGCACAAGCATGCACCCCCGGCATCGCCGGTGCTTGTTCTCACGCCAAGCCCACAATTCTACCGCTGCACTGGCCGAAGACTCTTTTCCGCGCAAACGCGGCTCGAGTCTATCTTCCTTCATGCACCTCCTCCGCGAATTGGTTCGCGCAAAAGAGGAGTAAGCTGCCTATCTGCAACCCGGCTATCTGCTAACCGGCTATCATCGCCCCGGCTATCACGACATGGATGCTTCTGATACCTGATAGTCACCTGCCCGCGCGGGCGGCTCGGTGCGTGCACAACGTGTGCATGGCAAGGTTTGGATGACGAGAGCCAGCGATGCGGAGGGGAGGCTATAGGCCGATCATGTCGCACCTCGTGGCCAGCTTCCCGGCTAGCCCGATTACTGTCGAGGCAGCATCTGTCTTCGCCATTGATCAACGTCTGACAGCTGTCTCTGTATACCACTGACAAAACAGACGAAAACATGGCGCCAAGTCGAAGTAATAGCGCCGTGCAGGACCATGAGCAGCTTGCTGCCATGGGCAAGAAGCAAGAGCTCAAGCGCCACTTTTCGCCATTGAGCATGCTTGGTTTGGCCTTCGCAATTCTCAACTCGTGGACTGCACTTTCAGCCTCTCTGAGCCTTGCTCTGCCTTCTGGCGGCTCAACAAGCGTGCTTTGGGGGCTTGTGACAGCAGGCATCTGCAACCTCTGCTTGGCTTCTTCGCTTGCCGAATTCCTCTCTGCCTACCCAACCGTACGTACATTTCCAACTACTTTGGCATACCAAACCTTATAGCTAACTTTAAGAGAGGCCGGCGGACAATACCACTGGGTTGCTGTCATCAGCTGGAGGTCATGGGTGCCGATACTCAGCTGGGTCACTGGCTGGATCAATGTCTTCGGCTGGATGGCCTTGACTGCAACCGCCGGCCTCCTTGGTTCTCAACTCATCGTGGGAATCATTCCGCTCTATCTGCCCGGCTACGTGCTGCAGAGATGGCACCAATTCTTGATCTACATCGGCTACAACCTGATTGCCTTCGTGATCAACGCGTTTGGCAACTCAATCATCCCTCTTGTCAACAAGACTGCCATCATCTGGTCTATTAGCGGTTTCGCCATCATCTCAATCACCGTCCTGGCATGCGCGACCCCAGAGTACAACTCGGCCAAACTCGTCTTCACAGATTTCAGGAACGAAACCGGATGGCCTGACGGAGTGGCCTGGCTTCTTGGCCTCTTGCAAGGTGGTCTAGGCCTTACCGGCTTCGACGCTACAGCCCATATGATCGAAGAAATTCCCAATGCTGCCATCGAAGGCCCTAAGATTATGATTTACTGCGTTGGCATTGGACTTGCCACGGGTTTCATCTTCCTTATGGTCCTTCTGTTTGTAGCAGGAAACCTTGAGGATGTCATTGCATCTCCATACGGTCCGCTTGGAGCGATTTTCTACAACGCAACTGGGAACAAAGCGGGCACGGTCTGTCTGACAATCTTCCCACTTGTCTGTCTGGTCTTCGCTGCGATTTCAATAATGACTACCAGCAGCCGCATGACATATGGTACGTTGCCTGTCTTTCGTGGATATTTTCATCCGCTAACTTCCAACCTTAGCATTCGCCCGTGATGGCGGTCTCCCTTTCTCAAAATACTTCTCACGTGTGCACGCTACCTTGGATGTTCCTCTCGAATCACTGTCACTCACGCTACTTGTCGTTGTTGTCTTTGGATGCATCTTCCTGGGTAGCACCTCCGCATTCAACGCGATCACTTCTGCATCTGTGACAGCTCTGGGCGTCAGCTACGCAATCCCAATCGCCATCAATTGCATGCGTGGCCGGCGTATGTTGCCGGACACGAGGCACTTCAAGCTTCCGGAAGCCTTTGCATGGTTCGCCAATTTACTCGGCATCGCCTACGTCATCGTCACGACAGTCCTTTTCGTGTTTCCTCCAGAGCTTCCTGTCACCGGAAGCAATATGAACTACTGCATCGTCGCTTTCGCGATCGTGCTACTCATCAGCGTAGCACAATGGTTCATCGATGGCCGCAAGAATTACAAAGGGCCGAAGGTCGAAGTCGACGACCACGTCCTCGTGGCTGCAACGACTTTGGACGGACCTCCACCACCTGATTCAGCAACCTCGGACTTCAGTGAGAAAGAAAAGCACATGGCAGGCGATTACTTGGCTACCAACAAAGTCTAAAGGCTTCTTCACAATAAAAGGTACGCTACCCAATTACTCTTTCTTCCCTCATCGTGTTGTGATGAAAACAAATATCGTTAAACCTTCCGACAAAACTCTATGGAGGACATATTATCCAATTGTTCCTACTGAAACACACACCATCACTACTGTCTGCATGACTTTGATCTCGCAAGAATACAGCTAACAGTTTTGGCATCTTAGGTTCAAACAATTTCTTGTTCGTCGCGGGACTTGTACATAGCTGTATTCAATACACAAATTTATTATTCAACCCAAAGCCTTTCCATGTGCGTCTTTTTCTTCCTTGACTTTTTGATCGCTTGTTATCCATGTCAATTGTCCTGTCTATAGGCCTCTTTCCGCTCCTCCACCGCCCTCCGCTCCTCCTCAATCAAAACCTCGATCGCCCGCAATCGCTGCACATCCCCAGGATCTTTGTAAACGTCCATACAATCGGCCAGCGCCCTCTCCGCCTCATTGAGGTGGCGGCGGCAGATGGCCAGGTTGTGCCAGGGATCGTCTTCGTCGGCGGCGCTGAGCGCGAGGTGCGCTTTCACTTTGTAGTAGAGTGGGATGTCGGGGCGGATGACGAATCTTAGGAGAAGCGTGGTGATGGCGCCCTTTTCGTCGCCGGCGAAAGCCTGGTGGATGTTGGTTAGTTGTGGGCACAGCAGGGTGGGTGGGGGTTGCGGACTTTTTGGAATTCGTGGTCCCAGGCGGCGGTTGTTTCTTTGATTGTTGTCATGGGTTTTGGGAGGTGGGTTTGTTTGTTTGCTGATGTGTAGGTGTGTTGTCGCGTTCACGGGATGATTGATTGGCTTGGATATCTGACGGTGAGGATCCGAAGCCGTTTTGTACTGCGACTATAAGTTTGGTAGTTTTTGGCTGGGTGGTGAGATTCGAGGAAGCTTACGAAGGGAACGCTGACTTTATACCAGCGCTTTCGGACTTGAGTTGGTCTGCCGGGAGAGCAGCAAGGCTTTAAGAGAAAGAAGTGAATCAGAGCCCGCGCACCAGACTTCACTATCACCTGTAAGCTAGAAAAGTCGCGAGAGGTGGATGCGAGAGAAAAGGCAAACTACTGTGATACGCCGATATGGGTGGAATTCTGTTATGCGTAAAAGGCTGCTGGGTATCTTATGTATGCTGAAAGGAAAACTCGTAACCACGTAAGCATCTCGCGCACCTAGTCCTTCTTCCGTATCTCTGAGGTCATGTCCGCCATCTCTCCCACTTGTGCCGCAGATGAATTTGTCACAGACTGGGCCTTCGCTAGATCCAAGCGTTCCTTCGACCAAAGTACGTACCGTGTAAGTATGCAGTCATTCCTGCCCATACTCTGAAGCTTGCCAGAGACAGGCCTTTGGAGTGGTCAGGAATGGGTGCTTCACCAACTCTCTAGCGGAGAGGCGATCTTTCGGCAGCCACTGCAGACACTTCCTCATGAAGTCGATGGCAACCTCGCGCACTTCCTTGTCCTCCACAGATTCGAGCAAGCCCTCGAAGCTCATGCTGGGGATGGTATGGGAGGGGTGAATGTACTTGCCTTGTTCGTCCCAGTAAATTCGGGCGCTTGCGCTCTGTTCGAGAAACGCTTGTGGCGGTGGACCAAGAAGGGCATGGTGCTGGGCGAGTGTGTATGCTTTGGTCCAAGGCTGGTTAACTCCGTGTGGCATGATCGGGACTTTCCCGGTGAGCATCTGCAAGGTCATGCATCCGATCATCCAGACGTCGATGGAGGCGTTGAAGGGTCGTCCAAGAAGAATTTCCGGTGCTCGGAAGGCCTTCGGGCTGCACACGCGTGGTGCGGCATAGCCCATGTTGTGTTTCGGGATCCTCACCGATTCGCCGAGGTCGTTGAGCTGTGGGAAACTGAAGCTGTCTTTGGTGATGATGAAGGGTTTGGATTTGGTGACCGGGTACTCATCGCCATCTTTGCCGTGGTGGATCTTGCTTCTCTCTGGGTTCTTCTCCAACTGGTGTACGTACTCTTCGAGGAAGTCGCCGGCGAAGCCGAACAGAATGTTGTCGAGCTTTATGTCTGTGTGAATGAGGAGGCACTCAGTGTGCAGGAAGTCGAGAGCTTGGAGGGTGTTCACCAGAATTTCTTTAGTGAGAGAGAGTGGAAGGTCGCGTAGGACACGCCATGCCTCCTCAACGTGACAGGCGGACGGGGTAAGGAGGAAGCAGTGGTGGCGACCGGTCCGAGGGCTTTCCACGATGAAATCGCGCAGAGGTCGCTGTAAGCACCGCAAGCCGGGATGGGTGGCGTTCGCAGCCGCACGTTCGCTGATGAGGTTGAATGCTCGTTGTTCGCGAGCGTCTTCGCTGCTCGATTTGATGGAAATCTTCAAGACAGCATGTTGCTCGGTTCTGCACGTCGAAATGGAAGTCAGCTTTTTTGCCACTTGGTATGTTCTGTCGGGCGGGTTGGGCTCGAACTCACATTGTGTCTTGTACAAACCAGATAGTCGAGCTCCCTCCGTTGGCCACTTTTCCGAGGACCTTGTATCGGTCGCAGAGAAGGTCGCCGACGCGCACAGCAAACCATATCTTACTGTCAAAACGCGTGAGCGTTTCCTCGCCGACAAGGCCGGTCTGTTGACACTGAACGGCGCCTTCGTGTGCGAACCCCTCCTCGATCTCCGCCAGAGTCGCTGCCAGTTGCACCGGCATTTGATCGTTTTGTGAGATTTCGGAGATGTTTTGGAGAGGAGTTTCGAGTGTTTTGGTGGAGTGCGGCTGGTTGCGACGGCGGCAATTTCGAAGACCAAAGTGGCTGGTGCGGTCTGGGTGCTTGTTAGGGGAGCTTCATAGCGACATGCGCTCCATATCCGCCTATCCTGCCGTATACCATGCGGGATGGCGGGATGATAAGCACACACCCTGCCCCGGTCTCTCCATTGGTCACCGCCAATCCTCAAATCTGATGAAGTGAGAATTACTCGCGCGACCGTGAAAGCCGCTCTTCCCGTTGATTTGCATGCGTCGTGTTCGCGCTTGCAACTCATATTCCCTCTTCAGGATTTCGAGAGAGACGACATGTGCTGACGCCCCGCTGCAGCGCATATCGCATCGTGATTTTGCTCGTCATATCCTTCACCTAGTTATGTTGCTAATATATAACGAGAAATAAATGTGTGCGTACGCACTTCGCTACGATGCGCCTCCCAAGCCGGGGCCTGATTTTCGGCTCGAAGTCGCGTTGCGTGATCGTTTCGCCGATATCCATAGATTAGAACGCTTGTCTGAGGAAGGTGAGGGATTCATCGATATCTTCGTGACCTGGAGCGTTTTGAGGTGTGTCCGGCTATCTACACTATCAGCATGCTGGCGTCACAACTTATAAGTACTTCTCCTGGGAACAAAGGTCATTGCCATGATGGCCGATTCATACCTGAGTATGACGCCTGGAAATGCTCCAGTTCAAGCAAACCCACTTGTCTTTGCTTCGCCGGTGGCGATCTATGTCTCGAGCATGCACTGAAAGGAGTCACCACTTCCAAAGCAATCTCATTCATCTTCTAACAACGGTTGCACATCTGACCCTTGCAGCCTGATAGGTTGCTCCTGTCATCGTGCTGTTTATGATCAGGCTCGTGTCCTGGCATGAGTCGCGTGAATCGTTTGTGTACATCTACTAGTAGAACAGCGCCGTAGTCATGCAATGTTTGGTTGATGACTCACAAGATGTCATTCGGTCTCGAAAGGGAAAATGAAGTCTTCATGTCAAGAGCTATAGTATGTGGGATCTCTCAAAGAAAGTGTAGTAATCACATGGCACAGACATGAGGTTCAAGATGTGATGTTGCATAAGATTTCACAAATTGGGCTCAGCAAAGCGGAACCGGGCATCCCGCGTGTCATGAAAATGCTTGTTTTTAGTCTCGCGTGTCGCTATCCAATGAGCCGGTGTCGATGATGACGTGAAGATCCACAAGCGTTGTCCCTCGCGTTGCCTCCGAGGCACGCGAACCAGAAGCAGAACTTGCCCATTCCCTGCAAGATGGAGATTGTACACAGCCCGGATGAGCCGGATACGCTACCAATGATGGCCAACCCGGTATATCGGCCTCGTGCTGCGCCGCCGTGTGGGATACGGTATGTTATCCGCGAAGGATGCGGTACAGCGTGGCAGGGCACCAGACGTTACGTTTCACGGATTTAGCATCAACTGAAGCAAGAACCTAAGTTGGTCAGTGGCTTTTGCTCGGTGGATCATCAATGGGCCCTCCCAGCTCTTGTCATCTGATCATCCTCTTACATCTTTCGCCTATGCATACATAACAATCATTCAACTGAATAGGACCTATGGCAAACGACGAGGATGGCATCACGCTTGCCATACCTGAGCGGAGGCCCCGAGCCCTCAAGGACATTGGCTACAATTCCCTGATCTATGATACCAGCAACACATCCTCTGGCGAAGATTTGTCCGACCTCGAAAGGATTCCCTCACAGCACGCAAGACGGGTTCTCGATGTCAGCCTTGGACCGGAACAGTCACGCCTGACATCGCCGCAAACCCCAGCGCCTGAGAAGGCTGCTAAGATAGAAGCGGCGGGAGGGTTCTTCGGAGATGGTGTGGAAGACGCGGACAGAGATATACCAGAGGAAGAGTCGGACGAGCTCGACGATAGAGGAGAAACTGCACCGAGGAGCGTTGCGCATACGCACGATGCGATCCCAGTGTCACGGCCACAGGCTGCAGGACACCCCATTGAGTGGCGCCAGATAGAGGCAGATGCGGCTGAAGCAAGAGCTAGCGCTAGGAGAACAACAAGATCGCCTGCTAAGACCGATGTACGGCTCCCTTCACCATGGCGAGCAGTGCCGCGCAAGTTCCAGCGAACCGACCAAACTCGACAATTTCTTAGAGATGGGTTGCGGTTTACAAGAAGAAGATGTTCGTCGGGCTCGGAGTCTACCACTTCAGGCTGGCGAGGTGCACTTTCTGGGCTGCCCAACTTCTCTTTGACTGCACCATTCTCAGGCTCGCAGCATGATGGCGCAAACGAGGCAGACACTGAAGGACGACCGATCAAAAGAGCAAGTCGCTCGGGGAGTTTCCTGGCAGGCAACTTCCAATGGTCATCGCGATCAAGCGTCAACAATGCTGGGTCGGAAACCTCATCAAGGCGTGGACCACCAAGTGACTACGGTCAGCGTATTCGTCGCGAGAGTTCACCCTTGGGTTCCGAAGGACTCACTAGTAGCACTGGAGCGCTGCCGGACAGACCACAGCTTGCCAGCTTCCGCTCGCGTAACTCGTACCTACGAAGATCCACATCTGACGATTCTCTGACCGCGGCACGAACGATGTCGCATGCGTCTT
>Ga0265797_10004950_pt1 | contig 19870 bp, 17 predicted proteins | sample P2T30metagenome_FD_192433 | JGI IMG/M metagenome (GOLD analysis project Ga0265797, IMG submission 192433) | Plant litter microbial communities from East Loma Ridge, Irvine, California - P2 T30 | ecosystem: Environmental > Terrestrial > Plant litter > Unclassified | place: USA: California...
GTGGCGCTTCAGGTAGGCCGGCGAGGCGACGACCACGCGCTGGTTGTCCGCCAGCTTCACCCCTACCAGGTTCGAATCCGACAGGCTGGCGATGCGGATCGCCACGTCGATCCCTTCGCCGACCACGTCGACCACGCGGTCGGACAGGTTCAGGTTGACCGTCACGTCGCGGTGTTCGGCGAGGAAGGAGGGCAGCAGCGGCGCCACGTGGCGCCGTCCGAAGCCGGCCGGGGCCGACACCAGCAGGTGCCCGCTGGCGCGCGCGCTGCGTTCCGACACCGCCGCTTCCGCTTCTTCCAGCTCGGCCAGGATGCGCTGGCAATCCTCGAGAAAGGCGGCGCCCTCGTCGGTCAGGGCCAGCTTGCGCGTCGTGCGCTGCAGCAGCTTGACGCCGAGCCGCGCCTCCAGCGCATCCAGGCGGCGCCCGATCATGGCCGGTGCGATCCCCTCGGCACGGGCAGCCGCCGACAGGCTGCCGCGCGCGACGACCTCGACGAAAGTGGAAATCTGGCGAAATTGTCCCATGGTATGCAGGCTCGTTGTGCGGCTCACCTGTGACAAAAACGCACAGATGAAGTTATATTTTGTCTCGTTTAGCTGGGCGGAAGTGAATATACTGGATGGGATAGCAAAGCATCAAGCATTCGAATTCATCCCTTATCAGAACAGGAGCATGCCATGACCATCGCCACCCCCGCCGGAATGGAGATCCGGGCCACCATCCAGCCCGGTTTCGAGCAAATCCTCGTGCCCGAAGCGCTCGAGCTGGTTGCCAAGCTGAGCCGGGAATTCGAGCCGTGCCGCCAGCAACTGCTGGCTGCCCGCGTCGAGCGCGCCAAGCGCCTGGACGCCGGCGAACGCCCCGACTTCCTGCCTGACACCGCCCACATCCGCGAGGGCGACTGGAAGATCGCCCCGATCCCGCAGGCGCTGGCCTGCCGCCGCGTCGAGATCACCGGGCCGGTCGAGCGCAAGATGGTCATCAACGCGCTGAACTCCGGCGCGGACAGCTACATGACCGACTTCGAGGATTCCAACACGCCGAACTGGGAGAACCAGATCACCGGCCAGCTGAACATGGTCGACGCCGCGCGCGGCACCATTTCGCTGGAGCAGAACGGCAAGCAGTACAAGCTGAACGACAAGGTCGCGACCCTGGTCGTGCGCCCGCGCGGCTGGCACCTCGACGAAAAGCATGTGCTGGTCGACGGCAAGCGCGTCTCCGGCGGCATCTTCGACTTTGCCCTGTTCATGTTCCACAACGCGAAGGCCCTGCTGGCGCGCGGCGCCGGGCCCTACTTCTACCTGCCCAAGATGGAATCGCACCTGGAAGCGCGCCTGTGGAACGACATCTTCAAGATGACCCAGGACGAGCTCGGCCTGCCGCAGGGCACGATCAAGGCGACGGTCCTGATCGAGACCATCCTGGCCGCCTTCGAGATGGATGAGATCCTGTACGAACTGCGCGAGCACAGCGCCGGCCTGAACGCGGGCCGCTGGGATTACATCTTCTCGTGCATCAAGAAGTTCAAGCTGGACAAGGATTTCTGCCTGGCCGACCGCCCGAAAGTGACGATGACGGCGCCCTTCATGCGCGCCTATGCGCTGCTGCTGCTGAAGACCTGCCACAAGCGCGGCGCCCCGGCGATCGGCGGCATGTCGGCCCTGATTCCGATCAAGAACGACCCCGAGAAGAACGCCACCGCAATGGCAGGCGTGATCGGCGACAAGGCGCGTGACGCGACCGACGGCTATGACGGCGGCTGGGTCGCCCACCCGGGCCTGGTCGAACCGGCGATGACCGAATTCAAGAAGGTGCTGGGCGATAAGCCCAACCAGATCGAGAAGCAGCGCCCGGACGTCGAAGTCACCGCGGCGCAATTGCTCGACTTTAAGCCTGAAACCCCGATCACCGAAGCCGGCCTGCGCTACAACATCAACGTCGGCGTCCACTACCTGGGTGCCTGGCTGGCCGGCAATGGCTGCGTGCCCATCCACAACCTGATGGAAGATGCGGCGACGGCCGAGATCAGCCGCTCCCAGGTCTGGCAGTGGATCCGCTCGCCGAAGGGCGTGCTCGAGGATGGCCGCAAGGTGACGGCCGAGATGGTGCGCACGATGATCCCGGAAGAACTGGCCAAGGTGCAAGCCGTGGCGCCGAATGGCGACAACCCGAGCTATGTGCGGGCAGCGGAAATCTTCGAGCAGATGTCGACGTCCGAGGAATTTGCCGAGTTCCTGACGCTGCCGCTATACGAAGAGATCTGAGCGAAGAAAGCTGAGGTCAGGTCTTCCGGACCGCAAGCGGCGGCCGCGCCAGGAAATCTTCCAGCGCGGCCTCGTCGATGCCCTGGCCTTGCAGGCGCCAGAGCAGGGCGTCGATGCGGTCGGCGCCCCAGAACAGTTCGGCGTCGCCCTCGATGTGGAAAGTGGGCACGCCGAATACCCCGGCAGCGGCCGCCTGCGCCGTCGCATCCGCCAGCGCCTGTTTCACCGCGGGCGTGCCTGCAGCCGCCAGCAGCGCCGCGCCATCGAAGCCTGCCGCGTCAGCCAGGCGCGCGACCGTCGCCGCGTCGGACAGGTCGGCGCCGCGCTCCCAGCACGCGCCCACCAGTGCCAGCATCAGCGTCCTGCGCTGTGCCGGGTCCGCCACGGACGTGCATGCGCGCAAGGCCAGCAAGGGATTGAAGGGATGGCCAGGCGGCCCCACGAAGGGCAATCCGCGCCTTGCCGCCTCGCGCATCACGTCACGGAAAACATAACGGCGCTTGGCCGGCAGCTCGGCCGGGCCGATATTGCCGTGGGTGTGCAGGAGGCCGGCAAACAGCACCGGCACCAGTTCTACCTGCGCACCCGCTACGTCATCGATGCGGTCGAGATCGCGCAGGGCCAGCCACGCATAGGGGCTGACCGGATCGACATGGCAGAAGACGCGCGGCATCGCCGTTCAGAACACGTTCTTCCACTCGCGCAGGGCGGCGAAGGTGGCCACCGGGTCCGCCCCGCGCGCCAGCCGTCCGGCTGCGACCAGGCTGTCGACGATGACCGGCTCGGTCGTGCGCAGGAAGGGATTGGTCGCCTTTTCGGCGGCGATGGTGGAGGGTATGGTCGGCAGGTGGGTGCCGCGGGCGCGGCTGTCGGCCTCGATGCGCAGCTGCAGGGCCTTGTTGCCCGGCTCCAGGGCTTCGGCGAAACGCAGGTTCGACAGCGTGTATTCGTGGGCGCAATACACCAGCGTATCGTCCGGCAGTGCCGCCAGCTTCCCCAGCGATCCCGCCATCTGCGCCGGCGTGCCTTCGAACAGGCGGCCGCAGCCGGCGCCGAACAGGGTGTCGCCGCAGAACAGCCAGTTAGCCCCCGGCGTCTCGCGCACGTAGGCGATATGGCCCAGCGTGTGGCCCGGTACGTCCAGCACCGACAAGGCCAGGTCCAGCCCCGCCACCTCGATCCGGTCGCCTTCTCCCAATGGATGTGTTACCGCGGCAATACCGTCGTTGCGCGGTCCATACACGGGCACTTGCGTATGCTCGAGCAGCAGCGGCACGCCACCAATGTGGTCAGCATGATGATGGGTGAGTAGAATGGCGGTCAGGGTCAGCCCATTTTCCCGCAGTGCATCAAGGATGGGCTGGCCATCGCCGGGATCGACCACTGCCGCATGGACGCTGTCATGGATCAGCCAGAGGTAGTTGTCCTTGAATGCGGGAACCGTCAGGACCGCGAGTTTTGCGGCCTGTTTCGGGAACGGTTGGGTCGGTGATTGGGTCATAGTATTGAAAAGGGTGGGCATGGACGAGGCATCCGAAAAATCCATTATAGCGCTCGACCGCTGGCTGCAATCGCCGGCGGGCGCCTACGTGCGGACCTGGGAACAGCGTTGCCTGGACACCTTGACGGCCGATATCTTCGGCTTCAACGCGATCCAGATCGGGGTGCCGCAGATCGACGCGCTGGCGGCAAACCGCATGCCCAACAAGTGGCAGGCGGCCACGCGCACGTCCACGGCAAACGAGCTCTCGATCGCGGCCAGCGGCAAGCAGATTGCGGTGGGGCTCGATTTTGCCGACTTGCCGTTCGCCTCGCAGAGCCTGGACCTGGTGGTGCTGCCGCACGTGCTCGAGTTCGCGGCCGAGCCGCACCAGGTGCTGCGCGAGGTCGAGCGCGTGCTGATCCCGGAAGGGCAGGTCATCATCTGCGGCTTCAACCCGGCCAGCCTGTGGGGCATGCGCCAGGGCATGGGCCGCATCACCAGCAGCGACTACCTGCCGACGGCCGGCGAGTTCATCTCTTTGCCGCGCCTGAAAGACTGGTTAAAATTGTTGAATCTTGCCCCGTCGCGCAACCATTTCGGCTGCTACGCGCCCCCGTTCCGCACCACCCAGTGGCTGAACCGCTTCGCTTTCGTCGAGGGCGCGGGGCAGCGCTGGTGGCCGTATCTCGGCGCCGTCTACATCGTGCATGCGATCAAGCGCGTCAAGGGCATGAACATCATCGGCCCGGCATGGAACAAGAAGCCGGGCAAGGCGCCGGCGGCAGTGCCGGCGACCAACAAACATCAATAAGGAAACAGAAGCGGCATGACCAAAGTTGAGATTTTTACCGACGGCGCCTGCAAGGGAAATCCGGGCACCGGCGGCTGGGGCGCGCTGCTGGTCGCCGATGGCGGCCACGAAAAGGAGATTTTCGGCGGCGAGCCGAACACGACCAACAACCGCATGGAATTGCGCGCGGTGATCGAGGCGCTCGGCGTGCTGAACCGCCCGTGCCAGGTCGTGCTCCACACCGACAGCCAGTACGTCCAGAAAGGCATCTCCGAATGGATCCACGGCTGGAAGGCGCGCGGCTGGAAGACCTCGACCAAGGAACCGGTCAAGAACGACGACCTGTGGAAAGCCCTCGACGCCGCCCAGCAGCAGCACGCGGTCGAATGGCGCTGGGTGCGCGGCCACAACGGACACCCGGGCAACGAACGCGCCGACACTCTGGCCAACATGGGCGCGGCCTCGGTGCGGCGTTGATCCCGCACTGGTATACTGGCAGGTTCTCTCTTTTATATAGTTAACGTTCCAAGCGCATGCGCCAAATCGTCCTCGATACCGAAACCACAGGCTTCAACCCGCGCAGCGGCGACCGCATCGTCGAAGTCGGCTGCGTCGAAATCTTCAACCGCAAGCTCACCGGCAACAATTTCCACCGCTATGTCAATCCGGAGCGCGACTCGGACGAGGGCGCGCTGGCAGTGCACGGCCTGACCACCGAATTCCTCAGCGACAAGCCGAAATTCCACGAGATCGCCCACGAGCTGCGCGAGTTCTGCCAGGGTGCGGAAATCATCATCCACAACGCGCCCTTCGACCTGGGCTTCCTGAACCACGAATTCCAGCGCGCCGGCCTCCCGCCTTTCATCGACCATTGCAGCGGCGTGATCGACACCCTGGTGCACGCGAAGGAGCTGCACCCGGGCAAGCGCAACTCGCTGGACGCGCTGTGCGACCGCTACGGCATCTCGAACGCCCACCGCAAGCTGCACGGCGCACTGCTGGACTCGGAGCTGCTGGCCGACGTCTACATCGCCATGACGCGCGGGCAGAACACGCTGTCGATGGACGTCGAAGTCGAAGCCGGCGGCGCCGCCGAGCTGGTCGAAGCGGGCCCGCTGGGCGAAATCATCGTCGTGTCGGCCCTGGACGAGGAGCTTGCCGAGCACGAGAAAGTGCTGGCCGCGCTCGACAAAGGTGTGAAGGGGGAATGTGTTTGGAGAAAATATTCTCTGCAGGGGTGACAAAACGCAAAAGTCCCCCTATAATGCTCGTCATTGCAGCGACACAAACGCAGCAAAGCAGCAAAAGGTAGTAAGCAGGGCGGTTAGCTCAGGGGTAGAGCACAGCATTCACACTGCTGGGGTCGCAAGTTCGAAACTTGCACCGCCCACCAGGATTCTTCGAAAAGGCCAGCGATCAGCTGGCCTTTTTGTTTTTGGACATCATCGAGCTGAACGAAGCCTTTGCCTCGCAGGCGCTGGCCGTGCTGCGCGAACTCTGTGCACGATGCGCATCGGGGTCGGGCAGGGGATGGCCATGGTCATCGAGCGGGTGTGACCCATCGCTTGCTCCTGGAGACAAGATGACAAGCGGAGGGCCAGTGCTAAAATAGTAGTTTATTGCAATATCAAGCTCAATTCATCCATGAAGACCGATGTGGTGACGCATGTGCGTGCGGTACAGGCGATCAGCGCCGTACCGCAGATTCTGGAAACCGTTGCCGCCATCACCGGGCTGGGCTTCGTCGCCATTGCCCATGTGACGGAAAGTTCATGGACGACCTGCGCCGTGTGGGACAAGCTCGGATTCGGCCTGAAGATCGGAGATGGGCTGGATGTGGGTACCACCCTGTGCGACGAGGTACGTAGTACCGCGAAGACCATCGTCATCGACCACGTCCAGCAGAGTGAACGCTACCGCGATCACCACACGCCGCGCATCTACGGTTTCCAGAGTTATTTTTCGGTCCCGGTTTTTCGCCGTGACGGCAGCTACTTCGGGACCTTGTGCGGACTCGATCCCAGCCCGATGCAACTGTCGACACCAGCGACCGTGTCCATGCTCGAGCTGTTCGCCCAACTTATCTCGACGCAGCTGGAAACGGAACGTATCCACGCGGTGGCGCAATCCGACCTGTTGTCGGAGCGTGAGACCGCGGAGCTTCGCGAACAATTCATTGCCGTGCTGGGCCATGATTTGCGGACGCCGCTTGGCGCTTTCCAGCATGGCGTCGAACTGCTTGACCTGAAAGCGAAGGACCCGGAGGTCGTGTCGATCCTGCAGCGCATGCGTCGCAGTGTCGGCAGGATGTCGGCACTGGTCGATGATCTCGTCGACTTCACGCGCGGCCGGATGGGCGGTGGCATTGCGCTGGAAATGCGGCACGAAAGTGGCCTTGAGCTGCAGTTCACGCAAGTGATTGCCGAACTGCGCGAAGTGCATCCCGAAGCGGACATCGTCGCGTTCATCCAGCCTCGCATCAGCATGCACTGCGATGCGGGGCGGCTGAGCCAGCTGTTATCGAACCTGGTCAAGAACGCGATCGTGCATGGAGGCCCGGGTTCGCAAGTGAGCGTATTGGTGACATTCACCAATAACAGGTTCTTCATGTCGGTGACAAACGATGGGGAACCGCTGCCGCCGCATGTGGTGCCTCAACTGTTCAAACCGTTCTGGCGCTCGCCGTCCAGTAGTCCGCAAGAGGGATTGGGGCTGGGGCTGTATATCGTGTCGGAAATCGCACGCTCGCACCAGGGTACTGTCGACGTCACTTCCTTCGATGGCAAGGTCTGCTTCACGTTCGCAATGTCCGCAGCAAGCTAGCCGAAAGCTTTATCACGCTGAGCGGCTTCAGCCAAGCTTCATGACACCTTGACCACAGCCTTCTCCACGTTCTTTTGCCGTGTCGGCGCCGTCGGCGTTTTCTTGAGCAGTTGGCTGATCCCCATCGTCAGCAGCGGCACCGCCAGCGCCAGGTAGGAGCTGTCGACACCGAAGGGATTCCCGGCCAGGAACCACCCGATCGTGGCGACCACCGACAGCAGGACACCGACGAAGGCACCACGCGGCGTACCGAACTTCGGTGCATAGAAAGCCATCAGCACCAGCACCGCCAGCGTGGCGCGCAGCGCCTTGCCCAGGAAGGCGATCATCAGCAGCTTTTCGGCGGACAGCGCGAGCACCAGTGGCAGCAGGCCTGCCACGGCGACGGCGACGCGCACGAACAGCAGCGACTTGCGATCGTCGCCAGTCTTGTTGAAGAAGGGGTTGTAGAAGTCCTTCATCGCGAGCGTGGCCGAGGCCAGCGTGGTCGCCGAGATGCCGCCGAACAGGGCGCCGGCCAGCCCGACCACCATCACGCTGGCCGAGAACGCCGGCATGTGCGCGATCAGCATCGGAAACGCGTCGATCGATTTCACCCCTGGGTAGAGTACCGCGCTGCACATGCCGACCAGCGCCGCCATCAAGCCGAACGGGATCATCAGCGAGGACACGTAGAAGCAGGCCTGTTTGGCCACGGCGGGATTGTCTGTGCTGACCAGGGCCTGGATCACGTACTGGGTCGCGAAGATCGAGCCGATGCCGCCGATCATCCAGGCGATGATCTGGCCCCAGCCGATGGTGTCCCAGCCGAACATGCTGGCCGGAAGCTGCGCCTGGAGTGGTGCGATGCCGCCGGTGGCTTCGAGCGCATAGGCCAGGGCCAGGATCATGCCGATGTACTTGACGACCGAGTGCGAGAAGTTGGTGTAGACGACCGAGCGCATGCCGCCCAGGCTGACGTAGACCACGGTGGTCGCGCCGATCAGCAGGATCGCGAGCGTCTTGTCGATGTGGAGGACGGCAGCCAGCACCGCGCCGCCGCCGGCATACAGGGCCACCGCCACGATACTGAGCGCGACGATGGTGAGGACCGACGCGGCGTAGCGCACCGGCTCGCCGTAGGCCTGTGCCAGGATGCCGGAGATCGTGTTCTGTCCGCTTTCCTTGAATTTCCTGACCAGGACGAAGGCCAGCAGCAGGAAGCCGAGCGCCAGCGCGACCAGGTTCCAGGCGGCCGAGATGCCCAGTTCATAGCCTTTCTGGGCGGTGCCGATGCTGACCGAGCTGCCGATGAATTCCGAGAGCAGCAGGGCGCCGATCAGGTAGGCCGGGAAGTTGCGGCCGCCGGCCGTCATGCCTTCGCTGCTGTTGGCGTGCTTGCGCACGCGGTAGGTGATGTACGACATGAGGGCGAAATAGCCCACCACGACCGCACCGATGATGATCAGTCGATGTTCCATTTGTGTGCTCCAGGTTTGTTTTTATTATTGTTTTGTCGAATATGCCGGGTTCAGCCGGCCAGAAAGGCGTGAAGCGCTTCCGTAAAAGCCGGCGCGGCTTCGATGTTCGAGATATGGGACGCCGGCACCGTCACCAGGCGGGCGCCGGCGATCCGGTCGCGCAACCAGGCGGCGTCGGTCACGGTGGTGACAGGGTCGTGTTCGCCTGCCAGGATCAGCGTCGGCACCGATATGGTCGCCACCTGGTCGCGCAGGTCGGCGCCCGCGAGCGCTTCGCAGCAGGCAGCGTAGCCTTGCGGATCCTGGTTGCGCAGCGCCGCCACCAGTTGCGCCACGGTGTCCGATGCGCGCTCGATGAACCCGTCCGTAAACCAGCGCGCTGCGGTGCCATCGGCGACGCCATCCATGCCGGCGGCGCGTACCTGGCTGGCGCGGGCATGCCAGCCGTCGGGCGTACCGATTCTGGCAGCCGTGTTCGCCAGCACCAGCTTGTCGATGCGCTGCGGCGCGTGAATGCCGAGCCACTGGCCGGTCACGCCGCCCATCGAGATGCCGCAGAAGGCAGCGCTGGCGATGCCGAGATGGTCGAGCAGGCCAAGGACGTCGCGCCCGAGGGTCGCGATATCGACCGGGCCGGCGCCTGCCGGCGATTGACCGTGGCCGCGGGTGTCGTAGCGCAGCACGGAAAAGCCGGCCGACAGGGCGCCGGCCTGGGCGTCCCACATGTGCAGGGCGGTGCCGAGGGAATTCGACAAAACCAGGCAGGGACGGGAGGGATCGCCATCGAGGCGGTAGTGCAGCCGGATCGTGTCGGATCCGGTGCCGACGACAGCAAAAGGCATAGGGGCTCCAGGTATTTCAGGCGGTCGCGCGCAGGCGCTCGACTTCGGCGGCCGGCAGCGTCGCGTTCTCGCGGGTCAGGTAGAAATCGAAGTCGATCGACGCGAAGGGCTTGTCGACCTGCTTCGCGTCGAGCTGCGCAGGATCGTCGATGCGGGCGATCGGCGGCACCAGGCCGTCGCGGGTGGCAAAGGCGAAATCGTCCCACAGGTAGTCGTCACCGTCGATGTTGATTTGCGTGGTCAGCTTGCGGTGGCCGGGGCTGCTTACGAAGAAGTGGATATGCGCCGGGCGCTGGCCGTGGCGTCCCAGCAGGTTCAGCAGCTGCTGGGTGGTGCCGTTCGGCGGGCAGCCGTAACCGACCGGGATGATGCTGCGGAAGGCGTAGCGGCCATGCTCGTCGGCGATGATGGTGCGGCGCAGGTTGAAGTCCGACTGGGTGCGGTCGAAGAACGAATAATTCCCCATCAGGTTGGCGTGCCAGACTTCCACCTTCGCGCCGGGGACCGGCTTGCCGTCCTGGTCGAGCACCGTGCCCTGCATGAACAGCGTATCCGCCTTGTCACTCTCGGTACCGTCGTCCAGGCGCGCGAACCCCGCGCTTTCCGGCGCCCCGGCCACGTACAGCGGACCTTCGATGGTGCGCGGCGTGCCGCCTTCGAGGCCGGCCTTTTTCTCGGCTTCGTCGGCACGCAGGTCGAGGAAATGCTCCACCCCCAGGCCTGCGGCCAGCAGGCCGAGTTCATTCGATGCGCCAGCCGCGGACAGGTAGGCGACGCCGCTCCAGAATTCGTTGGGCGTGACATCGAGGTCCTCGATCGCCTTGCACAGGTCGCCCAGCAGGCGGACGACGACTTGCCGGACGCGCGGATTGGCTGGGCGGTCGGCGGCTTCGACGACCCATTTGTGGGCCAGGGCTTCGATTTCTGCATGGTTCATGTCATATCTCCTTTATTGGTATGTGCCGGGTTGATCAGCGGTCGTCGTCACGGATCGAGGATGGGTGCCGGCACAGCGGCATCACCTCGATCTGCATGTAGGGGAACAGCGGCAGGGAGGTCAGCAGCGTGTGCAGTTCGTCGACGCTGCCGACGTCGAACACACTGATGTTGGCGTACTGCCCGGCGATACGCCACAGATGACGCCATTTGCCTTCCTGCTGGAGGCGCTGGGACAGTTCCTTTTCGGTCTGCTTCAGGCTCGCGGCTTGCTCGGCGGGCATCGTGACCGGCAGGTTGACGTTCATTCGTACATGGAACAGCATGGTGTCTCCTTATTTGCGCCGCATGGCTGGCAGCTTTTCGGTATCGATGGTGACGCCCAGGCCAGGCCCGGTTGGCACCTGAAGCATGAAGTCGCGATAGACCAGCGGCTCGCGCAGCACTTCCTCGGTAAGAAGGAGCGGCCCGAACAGCTCCGTGCCCCAGGCCAGGTCGGCGAAGGTGGCGCAGACATGGGCGGTGGCGGCGGTGCCGATGCCGCCTTCGAGCATGGTGCCGCCATACACGCCGATACCCGCCAGGCGCGCCACGGTGGCGACGTCCTGCGCCGCCAGCAGGCCGCCGGACTGGGTGATCTTGACGGCATACACGTCGGCCGCATCCATGCGCGCGAGTGCCATCGCATCATCTGGGCCGTGCAGCGCTTCATCCGCCATGACGGCGACGTCGAAGCGCTCTTTCAGCCGCGCCAGTGCCGCGCGGTTGCCGGCCTTGACCGGTTGCTCGATCAGGTCGATGCCGCCGGCCTCCAGCCTGGCGATGCCGCGTACCGCGTCCAGCTCGCTCCATGCCTGGTTGACGTCGACCCGCACGCTGGCACGCTCGCCCAGCGCACGCTTGATCTCCAGCACATGGGCCACGTCGTCGTCGACGCTGCGCAGGCCGATCTTCAGCTTGAAAATACGGTGGCGGCGGATGTCGAGCATGTGCTCCGCTTCCGCGATGTCCTTCGCCGTGTCGCCGCTCGCCAGGGTCCATGCGACCGGCAGGGCATCGCGCACGCGTCCGCCCAGCAGTTCGGACAGCGGCACGCCAAGACGGCGTGCCTGGGCATCGAGCAGCGCGGTTTCGATCGCGCACTTGGCGAAGCGGTTGCCCTGGATGGTCATGCGCACCCTGGCCATGGCCTTGGCGACCTGGCTGGCTTCCATGCCGGCCAGCAGCGGGGCGAAGTAGGTGTCGATGTTGGTCTTGATGCTCTCCGGGCTTTCTTCACCGTAGGCGAGGCCGCCGATGGTGGTGGCCTCGCCCCAGCCTTCGATGCCGTCGGCGCAGCGCACGCGCACCAGCACCAGCGCCTGGGTATTCATGGTGGCCACCGACAGCTTGTGCGGACGGATCGTCGGTACATCGACCAGAAAGGTCTCGATAGTTTGAATCATATTCGCTATATATAATGCGCAGAGGTGATACACGATATTCCCGTTAGTGATGGGCGTCCAACACCGTTTTGGTATGTTTAAAATACCTGGGAGGTATATTTGAATATGGAATTGCGGCATCTGCGTTACTTCGTCGCAGTCGCGGAAGAGCGAAGTTTCACGCGCGCGGCCGAGCGCCTTCATATTGCGCAGCCGCCGCTCAGCAGGCAGATCCAGCAGCTCGAGGAAGACCTGGGCGTCGTGCTGATCGAAAAAGGGTGCCGTCCGCTGCGCCTGACCGAGGCCGGGCAGTTTTTCCTCGACCACGCAAGGCCCTTGCTCGACCAGCTGCGCGACCTCAGGACGATGACCCAGCGTGTCGGCAAGCTGGAACGCACGCTGTCGATCGGTTTCGTGGCGTCGACGCTATATGGACAGTTGCCCGAGATCGTGCGCCGCTACCGCGAACGTTTTCCGGAAGTGGAGGTGACCCTGGTCGAGATGACGACGGTGGAGCAGTTGGCGGCGCTGAAGGAGGGCCGCATCGACGTCGGCTTCGGACGCCTGAAGAGCGAGGACCCGAGCATCCGCCGCATCCTGCTGCGCGAGGAAAGGATGGTGGTGGCGCTGCCCCCCGGCCACCGGCTGGCGCAGCGCGACGCCGGTGTGCGCTTGACCGAGCTGGTAAGCGAGAACCTGCTGCTGTATCCGAAGGCGCCGCGGCCCAGCTTTGCCGACCAGGTGCTGGCGGTATTCAGCGAAACCAACCTGGCGCCGGGCCATGTGACCGAACTACGTGAACTGCAGATCGCGATCGGGCTGGTGGCGGCCGGGCAGGGCGTCTCCATCGTGCCGGAGAGCGTGCAGGGCATGCATCACGGGAACGTGGTCTACCGCAAGCTCGAGGACAAGCATGCGTTTTCGCCGATCCTGTTCAGCGTGCGCCACATGGACCGCTCGCCGGAACTGGAAGCCCTGCTCGCTACGGTCTACGCGATCTACGACGACCTGGGCATCGCCCATGAAAAGGAATACCTGTAGACCAGAATCCAGGCAGCGGATCCAGTGAAGCGGCCCGCGCCACAAAGCATGCAATGATGTAGTCGCCAAAGTCCGTGCCGAGCGCGCCCCGTTGGCGGTCACCACGACGTACTGTCTGCCCTCGGCTGGCGACGTGAATACCAGCGGCGTCGAGCCCGCGCCGACCGGCAACCTGCTCTTCCACAGGGCTTCGCCGGTCAGGACGTCGAGCGCCCGCAGGTCGTCATCGGAGGTCGCGGAAAAGCATACCGGGCCGGCAAACGTCGTCGACGCAAGGCCCATTCAGGCTCGCGGCGCCGCCGCGCGGCGCAAGCGCTCCTGGAAGTCACGCAGGAAGTCCGCACGCCAGCGGCTGACGGTCAGTGCTCCGTGGTGCGGACCGTCGGCGGCACGCGGGTCCGGATCGTCGGTCCACCAGTTCGGATAGCGCGTGGAGGGGCGGCGGGCCTGCCCGGGCGCCGCGTTCTTCGACGTGAAGCTCCCGGTCTGCCCGTCGAGGCCGGGATGGTTGCTGACGACAAGGTAGGTGAAGGTCTTGGCTTCCTTGGGCGAGAGCAGGAAGTGCCAGGCACCGTCGCCGTCCGGGTAGCCGGCGAATTCCTGCTTGTCGATCAAGAGATGCGCTGCCGGTCGGGCCGGTGCCGGCGCAGCACTGGTGGGACGGACCACGAGTTCGACCAGCGCGAACGTCTCGACCACGTCCGCCGCGGTCGGCGTCCGGGTGTACGTGATGCGCGGGCGGTCCCAGGCGCGCACGAAGCGGCCGCCCCAGCCGCCGGCGTCCGGCCGCTCCGGATGGGGGCCGAGGACGTGGGCGAACGACGGCGTGTCGCCCATCTTGATCTGCGGCGCAATGCCGGCGAAGTAGTCGCCCAGCGCGCTTACGCCCTTCACGTGCTTGTCGACGAAGGACACGTTGCCCAGGTCCCCCGACTGGTCGCCGCCGACGAACCAGCCGCGGTAGGTGGCGTTGTTCTCGATGATCCACAGGTCGGGATGTTCGCGGGCGATGTAGTCGTAGGCAGTGGTCGACCATTTCTTGTTGGGTCCGCCGATCATGTAGACGCGCAGCTTGCCCTTGATGTCCGGCGCGTCGTGCAGTGCCTGGGCCAGGTCTTCGAATCCACCCCACAACAGGACCCACAGCGGACGCGGGTCCGGCCGGCGCGCGCATTCGACGATCCAGTTCGAGCCCTCGGTCGGCTCACCCCAGCCGCGCGGGCCGGCGAGATAGGTGCCGCCCTGCTTGGCAATGCAGCGCAGCCGGTCCGGCGCCGGATAGGCGGACGACCAGGTACGCAAGTTGGGGTTCGCGTAGACGTCGATGATGGTCAGCAGGTGCTGCTTGCGATCGGGTGTCAAGCCCCATGGGGAGGCGATCAGCCCTTCCAGGTCGACCGTGTCCGCGTACAGCAGCAGGTGGACGAGTGACTGGAAATCGTCGAAATCGGTGCCGCCGATATCCGTGGAGACGACGACTCTCGAGCGCATTGCCGGTGTGCCGTCCGGCAGCGCAGACAGGACGGGGAGCGGCATCGCCAGCGCGAGGCGGACAGGAGTTGGCGGCGTTTCAGAATGCGCTGGTAAGTATCGATATGCCCTTTAGTCAGTTTCATAACCAGCGGACCGCCCCCGGGTTTGTACAATGCTGCGGTGATCTTGCAGCGAGGCTGAGGTCACTGTTCCGCCGCCAACCACGCCTGTCGTGCGGTGTCTCGTCGTGCTTCTCTCCTTTTCCGGTACAGGTTCATGTCCTTCCTGAAGCGCCTTCACGTTTTCGCGGTACTGCTTTGCTGGGGTAGCGCATTCGCGCAGAACCTGGCGCCGAATGCGACGGCACCCGCCATTCCCGCTTACGCCGTCAACGGCACCACGGGCTCGCCGCTCGGCGGCTTCGGCGCGGGCGCGGTCAAGTTCGACGCGAATACCGGCAGCTTCGCGGCCATGCTCCGGCCACCGGCCGACGCCTTCGATTTCGAGCGGGTGAAAGGGGCGCGATTCCAGTTGTTCGCGCGCCGCGATGGCGCGGTCACGGCTGTCCACACCCTCAAGGCCAGGCTGGTCGACGGCAAGCCCGACGACGACGCCATCTGGCCGCTGCACCGGGTGCGCTTCGACACGACGGCCGGCATCGCGGTCGCCATGACCGCGTTCGCGCCCTTCGACCGGCGCGACCCCGCTCGCATGAGCCTGCCCTACGCGTTCTACGAGTTCACGCTGACGAACGAAGGCGGCAGCGACGCCGAGGCTGCCGTGGCGCTTGGCCTGGACCTGGCCGGCACTGCGGCCACGCCGGTCGAGGGCAGGGGCTTCGTCTCGAAGACCTGGGCCGTGTACGGCGACGGCGATGGCAGCCAAGCCCAGGTCACGGCCGGCAACGGCGATGGATTCCTTGCGAACGGCCGGGCCGGCGGCCCCGGCGCCGGTGAGGTGACGGCTACCGCCGTAAAGGTGCTGCTTGCGCCCGGCGAAACCCGGCGCGTGCGCTTCGTGCTCGCCTGGTACGAAGACACGGACCCGCAGCGCGCCTGGTACCTGGGACAGCATCGCGGTCCGGAAACGGTTGCCGAAACCGGCCTGGCGCGCTTCGGCGCCCTCAAGGCGAACGCCGAGCAGCTGGTGCGGCGCCTGCGCGCCTCCAACCTGCCGGACTGGCTGGTCAACCAGACACTCAATACCCTGGCCAACCTGTCGATCAATTCGATCTACAAGCGCGATGGCCGCGTCGCCTTCGCCGAAGGGCAGTGGACCTGCTTCGGCACCATGGACCAGATGTGGCACGCGCGCCAGATCGTCGGCGAGCTGCTCCCTTTCTTCGCCTGGCAGGAACTGCGCTACTGGGCGCGCACGCAGATGAAGAGCGGGCAGATCCACCACGACACCAACAAGATGGACGTCGGCCCCAACCATGCCTTGCGCTCGCTGATGGCCGACTGGGACGACACCGAACACGCCGACTACCGCAACATCGCGAAATGGGTCGACCTGAACGCGGGGTTCATCATCTCCGCGTACGAGACCTATGCCGCCACGGGCGACCGCCGGCAATTCGACGAACTCTGGCCGAACGTGAAGCGGGCCGCCCAGCGCATCCTGGACCAGGTCGACCAGTACGGCAGCAAGGAATTTCCGTACACCTTCGACAGCTCCGAGAACTCGTACGATGCCGGCGGCGACCCGAACCCGTTCAACGCCAGCATGTCGGCCGTGGCCTACAAGCTCATGGTCCGGCTCGCGGGCGAGAGGGGCGAGAAGGCGCTGGCGGCGCGCTACCAGGCCGCATACGACACGGTGGTCGCTTCCTATCGCGCGCGCTACCTGAACGATGCCGGCTTCAAGCTGGGCAAGCACAGCGAGGGCTATTTCGGCGGACAGTGGCTGGCCCTGCACCTGAAGCTCGGCGAAATCTGGTCGGCCGCGGACACCGACTTCGTGCTCGCCAGGCTGAACGACTACTACCAGCCGGCCTACCGCGGCCTGGGTTACGCCGAAGGGACCTATGACGAGTGGACGCCCTACATCCTGGCGCACTACGGCGGCCTCCTGCTGGGCACCCGGCGGGCCGGCGAATGGATGGCGCTGCAGAAGGATGCATGGCAACGCCAGTACCTGAACCGGAACAACGTCTTCAACCACCCGCTGAACGTCCTGCCGCTTGCGCTGGCGCCGGTGCCGGTGGCGACCGAGTTCCGCAGCAAGAAGCAGTACATCAGCCTGCCCGCCCTGTGGCGCAACTATTACGACATCGTCGGCTACCACCGTGACGCCGCAAGCGGCGCGCTCTGGCTCACGCCCACCGTCCTGCCCGGCATGGACAACCGGATAACCGACGCTTTCTACGTCTCGCCCGAGGGTGACGGCACCATCAGCGTCACCCAGGGCGGCAGGTATGGCCAGGACAAGCAGATCGTCTTCAAGCCCGACAATCCGCTTCCGGTGGGGGTATTGCATCTGGCCGACGACTTCGGCGAGCAGGTCGCGGTCACCGTCAACGGCAAGCGGCTGGCGTTCACCCGTGCGGGCAGCGGCTATGCGAAGGAACTCCTGGTGCCGCTGAACACGCGCGTCGGCAGCGAAGGCTTGACGATTTCGGTGACCGGATCGCCGGGCGCGCCGCCGCCGCCGCCACCCGTGAAGTCGTCGCGGCCGGCGCCCGTCGATTCCAAGCGCTTCGCGAAGATCGATCCCTACAAGCCGATGGAACTGGAGAAGGCCGGCAAGTCCGCCGGCATGACGATCGAGGCGGATACGAGCGGCCGCCGCTACGTGTCGTCCGTGAACAACTTCGACTACGTGCAGTTCGGGCGCGTCGACTTCGGTGCCGCAGGCGCGCGTTCCGTCACCGCGACGGCGCAGGGGCTGGTCGACGGCGCCACCATCGAGATCGTGCTCGACGACGTCGCCGGCGAGCCGGTGGGATCGCTGGCGGTGCCGCGCAGCGCAGACGGCCAGGCCTGGACGACGGTGACATCATCGCTCAAGCACGTCACCGGCGTGCATGACGTGTTCCTGCGGTTTTTCGGCAGCTCGCAGGAGGACCTGATGAAGGTCGACAAGGTCGTGTTTGGTCAGTAATCTGCTGCCTTGCGTTCGCAGGCGCGCGGTTCGGCCCGCCGGCACGCATGCCCCGGCAGGACGTGATCGTTTAGAATAGCCCGATGACCAAAGCAAGCAGATCGAAGACCGCCCCCGCCAGGGCCGAGGAGGATGGCACCCGCGCCAGGATCCTGAATGTCGCCGTCCAGGAGTTTTCCAGGCTCGGCTTGAGCGGCGCCCGCATCGACGCGATCGCGGCCGAAAGTGGGCTCAACAAGGCGATGATCTATTACCACTTCGGCAGCAAGGAGGAGTTGTACGTCGCCGCGCTGGAAGAAAGCTACCGCCGCTTCCGCGACATCGAGGGCGGGTTGCATGTCGACGAGACGCTGCCGCCGGTGGAAGCCTTGCGCAAGCTGGTCGGTGCAAGCTTCGACTTCCATGCCGCGCATCCGGAATTCATCCGGATGGTGATGAGCGAGAACATCAACCAGGGTGAATACATCCGCAAGATCCCGGCGCTGCGCGAGATCAATCGCTCAGCCATCGTCCTGCTGGAGCAGCTGTGCCGGCGCGGCGTCAGCGAAGGGGTGTTCCGCGCCGACCTCGATCCGGTCGACCTGCACATGTCGATCAGCGCGCTGTCCTTCTACAACGTGTCGAACCGCCATACCTTCAGCTTCATCTTCGACCGCGACCTCGGCGCGCCCCAGGTGCACGCGGCGCGGCGCGACGCCGTGGTCGACACGATCCTGCGCTACGTGCGCGCGCCCTGATCGGCCGGGAAAGCGCGGCCGCTTCAGAACGCGATTCGCAGCTGGGTGCCGAGGGCAAGCGCGTTGCGGGTCGAGCGGTAGCCGAAGGCGCCGGGATCGACCACGTACTGGACGTCGGCGCGCACGCCCAGCCAGCGCAGCGGCTGCACGCCGTAGCTCAGTTCGACCACGGTTTCGCCGGCCGGGGGCGACGCATAGCCGCCGGCCTCGGGATCGGCGCTGGTGGCGGCGGCTTCGCGCAAACGTGGATTGACCTGGGCCTGCACCACGCCCAGCGCGAGCGTATCCGCATCCCGGCCCCTGAAGGTGCCGGTCTTGACCAGGCCGGCCGCGTACCAGCGTGTGATCTGCGCCGATGCCCGGGGATTGGCCGTGAACTGGCCGAACACGGACAGGCCGCGGCCATGGTCCTCGCGCACGATCATCTGGTCGGCCAGCAGGTAGATGCCGTAGCGGCCGTCCACCGTGCCGGTGTCGCCCTGGCGCCTGGCCTGCGCCGTGTCGTAGAAGACGCCGAGCTTGTAATGCCCGGGCAGCGCCGCGCCGTGCGGCGCGCTGCCCGGCGCATATTCCAGTTCCAGCGGCAGCATCACGCCGGCCGTGCCCGCGGCGAAAGGCCGGAAGGCGTTTTCCTTGTCGCCCAGGCGCGGATTGTCCTGGTAGACGCCGGTACGCAGCAGCAGTTCCGGCCCCAGCTTGTAGCGGACGGCCGCGCCCCAGCGCGCATTCGGGTAGTTGTACCAGCCGCTGTTGCCCGACATGGACAGCGGGTGCGCGCAAAAAGCGGCGTTGACCAGCTGGCAGCCCAGTATCATGCCGCCCAGGTCATTGCCCATGGCGAAAAAGCCGAGACGCAGATTGAGCCGGCCCCCGAGCAGGTCTTGTTCGAGGCTGGCCTCGCTCAGGCGGGTGTAGGGGCCGCCGTAGACTTCCTGGACCGGCAGCCGGTTGCCGATGTAGTCGGCGGACACGCCCGCGCCGCGCCGGTCGTTGAGGGTAAAGTGCAGCGTGGCGCCGGACCAGCCGGCGATGCGCGCCATGTCGAAGTCCGCGCCCAGGCGCAGCTGCTGGGCATAGGTGCTGCCCCGTGCGCGCCCGCCGCTGACGTTGGCAAAGGTTTCGGAAACATAGTCGCCGCGGAAGTTCACGCCGGCGTCCAGGTAACGGGTGCGGGCGCCGCCCCAGTCGCCGGTCAGGGTGGCGTCACCCGCCTGCGCGGCCGCCGGGGCAAGCGTGGCCATGGCCAGCAGGAGGACCCGGCATTCGTTTTCAAGTTTCATTCTTGGATTCAAGCTCATACGGATCAATCAGCGCTCCAGCGCATAAGCGATGACATAGTCGCCGCGGTCGGGCGATTGCCGTGCGCCGCCGGCCGAGATCAGCACGTACTGCTTGCCGGTCTTCGGCGACACGTAGCTCATCGGCCCGCCCTGGCTGCCCACCGGCAGGCGCGCTTTCCAGACTTCCTTGCCGGTCGCGCTGTCGAAGGCG
>Ga0265797_10004951_pt1 | contig 19869 bp, 25 predicted proteins | sample P2T30metagenome_FD_192433 | JGI IMG/M metagenome (GOLD analysis project Ga0265797, IMG submission 192433) | Plant litter microbial communities from East Loma Ridge, Irvine, California - P2 T30 | ecosystem: Environmental > Terrestrial > Plant litter > Unclassified | place: USA: California...
CAGCATCGCATCTACAAAAGCATGTGGCTTGCAGATCCCGCAAAAGCAACCTCCAGGTCGCATCAAAATTCTCCGTGCTGACCGCGGAAGCTAATGGAAATGTGAGCCTCAAGCTTACAAAGCATGGAACGACCGCCTGGTGAATATCTTCCCGTGGATAACTTCGGCGTTACAGACGGAACGAAACCGCAGGTAACGTGCTGAGTACGATGTATCGCCAACATCTCGAACTCGCCTAGATGTCACCTCTGATCGCTTGCCGCCACTGCCTCCTTGGCCGGATATAACTGTTATAGCCATGAGCATAGAAATGTCGCGAGATAGTCCTTCTTCGGTGCTTGATGCGCAGACTTGTCCGGGTGGGTGACTGGGTTGCAGACTAATCAGTCAGCTTACACTACACCTACACAATGCAATGACGAACAACGTTCGGCAACTCCCATTCGTCTTCCAGTGTATCCGGACGTCAAGAACAAGGCTGCGCCTCTGGACAGTCATACCGTGACAGGGTAACAAAACGCCACAGATTGTCAAGCGGGCTGTCTCTGCTAGCAATCTATCTTGACTTTATACCTTATGTATTGTCTTTGTCACGATCATGTGTAGCAATTATTGCTTTTCCCATCTAGCATTCATCGTTTTCTCATCAGCATGGACAACAGTATGATCGAACGTTTACTGACTACTGTCGACCTGATCAATACCAATCTCGATACATCACCTGATTCGTGGCAAGACCAATTGCCAGCCATTCAAAACATTACTGCCTCCTTCGAGATAAACGACGCAACTCCCGACGAAGCACGCCGGCATTGGCAGGTACCTCTCATCAGCGTCTTTCAGCGTGTGGCTTTTGTCGATGCTGATCATGGTGCTGTCAAAGACTTAGCAGACTGGTGCCTGCGTCAGCTACTAGTTCTTCTACAAATATACCCAGACGACGTCGACATCCAGGCTTGTGAGTTTTCTCCAGATGATATCGAGCAACGCTGACTACTGCAGTAATTGGCCGCAACTGGTTACTGCGAGCGCAAAGGGCTTTGTCAAGCATCTCTCGGGCGGAGAGGGCATCTTTGAGCAGCGAAACGAGCAACACTGGATCGGCAACAAGGGCTTTGGTTAAAGCTGAAGAACGACTGCATGAGCCAGATTATGTTGAAGCCAGAGGATTGCTTTTACCAGCTACCGAATATCTCCAGCGTGCAGTATACGTAGCGACGGAACAGGGAGTGGTTACAGGTTATCTGCTGTCTACAATAAGTAAAGCCACAGTTGATGTGTTCTCTCGTTAACTTTAACCAGGCTGCCGAATCGTTCATGAGTCTGGGAAACGTCACTTCAGTAAGAGCCAACGGTCGATATTTTCAGCATGCGATTGCATATCTACGAGCCGCAAGAGAAATGCCAAACTACTTCCTGGCCCCACATCTGGAACGGTGAGTGCTCGTCCTGTACGATGCAGCAGCATTGGGCTGACAGATTAAGGTATCTCGAGGGATATGGTCCCCTTTATGACGATATATGAGTATATGCAGGAATAGGTAATATCGTTGAATAAATAGAGCGAAATGCAGATTCTGTAACTCGTGCTGTCAGACAAATTAAAGGGTGATGTGACAGGTGTTCGTGAGTAGTTCGTGTTTGCGGGCGCATCCATGGACGATGGCAGGGTCCAGGCACGGGCCACCCTCCACTCAACTCCACTACCGTCGGAAGGTCCAGCCAGCACTGCGACTACCCCAAGCAGCCAGCACAGCATCATCGCGCATTCACACGACACTTCGCGCACTCCAAATACATCGCAGTCCTCTCCACCGCCTGCATATATCCACGACGTCACAATCGATCCTGCACAGAGGCGCTCCGGACGAAGTAGCAACCACACGGCCGAACTCATCGCCCGTGTCTTGACCGAACACCTATCCACGCAACAACCAGTCGGAATCTGACGCTTCAACTGTCCAAGATCACAAGACATACACAATGGCGGCATCGGCACTGAACGAAGAGCGAGAACTCGCCATCCACCCCATCGTCGCAAGCAGCGTACAGCACAACACTCAGGTACGCACACCACGAAGCCCCATCAACCCCATTGCGCGACACTCATCTTTCCTTCCTCACTGTTCACCCTTCTTAGACTAACACAAGCCCAATACAGGTCATCTCCAACATCCGCAGTCTCACCGCATCACTCTTCGGCGTCGCCGCAGGCACATTAGGCCTCGAGTCTTACACAGGCTTCATATTCTACCTCCTCGGATCACTCGTGGTATCGGCGCTGCTGTTTGCGCTCAAGACAAATGGCAAGCCCGGCGCATACTTTTACCGGCCGCTGGGTGACTTGTGGCTGGGCGATGTATTTGGAGGGTTGAGTGGATTCGTTCTTACTTGGACGCTGTTCTATGGCTTGGTCAGAGCATGAGAAGGCAATGTTGCGAAATAAATGGACTATTTGGTTGAGGGCGCATGTATACCACGGATGGTATGGCATCGATGGCTTAGAGAAGCGCTGGACTTCAACGCTTGTGTGGTGGACATGGCCGCAAGTGACGGATGCACGAGATACAAGCACATGGCCATGGAAAGAAGCATTCGGCGGCAGCTCAGAGGCTATGCGGTCCATGCAGCTGGTAGAGTGAGCGAGCAGTAATCGAAGGTACGAAGAGTGCTTTCGGGATGCGGATGGGTTGTTGATGCATCACCTCATCATGATACCCACCTAAATGCATCGATTCGCGATGTTTGATACCCGAATCAAATTGATATGATCTCATATATTTCCGAATGCTGCAAGCCGTTCAGTCAGAACGCACTCCTCGGCAGACACTCCAATAATAATGAGCGTATTCATTGCCCAGGTGTCAGGAGCAATTAGTACTACAGCAATCCGGAACCAGTCAAGCACGAAGGGTATGGTCTTGGCGGTACTTTATGCCCTGTGCTGAGTTAGCGCGTGGCCGACGCGTTCGCCAACCACTTTCGCGTTCCCCTCCATTGATTGTTGCCTCCACCGCAATTGTCTCCTGCACCACCGCGCTTTGTATACCCCCGTCAGCGTTATCGTACCCTCTTAATCTCAATCCACAGCCAACAGTACGTCTCTTCTTCTACATGTGGCCAACACAGTTAACCATCTGCAGTGCTCGAGGCCAAACTAGCCCAGGCTTCGATCCTCAAGAAGGTACGTTCGCGTAGGAAGCGTAGCAAAAGCTCTTCTGACAGCAACAGGTCGTCGACGCCATCAAGGACCTCGTACAGGACTGCAACTTCGACTGCAATGATTCGGGCATCGCGCTCCAGGCCATGGACAACTCGCACGTCGCCCTTGTCTCCATGATGCTCAAATCCGAAGCCTTCGAACCCTTCCGCTGCGACCGCAACATCGCGCTCGGAATCAACCTCGGCTCTCTCACAAAGGTCCTTCGTGCCGCTGGAAACGATGACGCCCTTACCATCAAGGCCGAGGACTCGCCTGATGTCGTCAACCTGCTCTTCGAATCCAGCACCACATCGAGGCTGAGCGAGTATGACATTAAGCTCATGGATATCGACCAGGAACATCTTGGTATCCCTGAGACGGACTACGCGGCAACCGTCACGATGCCATCGGCTGAGTTCCAGCGCATCTGCAGGGACCTAGGCGCATTGTCCGAGTCAGGTACGTCCCGAACCAGACGCGACAGCGCGACAGCACACTATACAACAAACTAACTTTGCTCCAGTTTCGATTGAGTGCTCCAAGGATGGAATCAAATTCGCATGCTCTGGCGACATTGGTTCGGGCTCCGTCATCCTCAAGACGTCCAACAGCGTCGAGAAGCCAGAGGACAACGTTTCGATTGAAATGAATGAACCTGTCTCACTCACCTTCTCTCTCAAGTACCTGATCAACTTCTGCAAGGCGAGCGGGCTGTCAAATCAAGTCAAGCTCTGTCTATCTAGCGAGGTTCCCCTTCTTGTCGAATACCCCTTTGAGGCCAGCTACCTGAGGTTCTACCTCGCGCCCAAGGTATGTATCTATTCCGTAAGACACCAACACATTGCTAATATGAACAGATTGGCGATGAGGACTAAACGCATCATGACTTCGTTCACGCACGAGCGGCATGTTTCCAGGATAGATGTGGGGGATTTGCGGCGCAATGGCTTTGATATGCATCGAGCGTCTGTTAGTTCAAGGTTCTGGCGTGCGACATTGGCGAAAACGCGGTGCCGCGTGGTGTGTTCCGCGCCCTAGGCACAAAAGGAAAGCTACTGCCCCACCAACGGGTTCACGTCATGTCGCGGAATTTCAGATAAGGAGATCAACAGTAAATCAACAACGGACCCCGCCTGCACACTCCATTTCACCTCCTTTACTTGACTGTTTCTTACTATCATACATCATGGCCTCTGACACGCTGATACCGGACACGCGCGTGCTTGCGATTGCCAGTCATGTAAGACTCACGCGCGGGACATTGTTTCTTGCTAACATGCTATAGGTGGTCCATGGGTGAGTCGCGTGTGGTCGCGGTAGATGCAGTACACTGACATTGAGCTGAGCTATGTTGGGAACAAAATGGCCACTTTTGTCATGCAATCGTTAGGTTGCGACGTCTCTGCGATCAACACTGTGCACTACAGTAGGTAGCTCATTCCTGTCGACTGGCGCATAGCTAACAAACATCTCAGGTAACCATACGGCGTACAAGCAAGTCAAAGGCACGAAGACCTCCGCGAGCGAAATCCTCGAACTCTACGAAGGGCTACAGCAAGCGAACCTTACCAACTTCGACGTACTCTTGACCGGATACATGCCCAGCGCCGAGGCCGTACAGACGATAGGGACGATTGGCAGAGATATCAAGTTCAATGCTGGCACGAAGCCGGGCAGCTTTTTCTGGGGTGGGTTCTTGTGTGAGGTGGCAGGAGGCAGGACTGACAGAGACAGTACTCGATCCGGTCATGGGCGACAATGGCAAGCTGTACATTCCAGAAGACGAAGTACCAGAGTACAAGGGGCTGTTGCGCGAGGCAGATCTCATACTCCCGAACCAGTTCGAGGCCGAGTGAGTACATCTGGAGACTAATCGCATACGAGTCACATTTCCTAACAGAGACACAGACTACTGTCCGATACCCCCATCACCGACCTCAAGTCCCTCGCCGCCGCCATCCAAGTCCTCCACAAGACCTACCAAGTCCCCCACGTAATCATAACCTCCCTCCGCCTGACCCGCGACAACCAGACCATACCCTCGCGACCAGTATCCAAAGCCGGCACCGGCACCCACACTCCCTCAGACCCCCATCACCCCGACGCATCAACATCCCAGCCCGCCCCCCAACTCCAAGCCCCCCAAATCGACCTCTCCGACATCGAAAACCTCACAATCATCGGCTCCACCGCAACCTCCGACTACAAACCCCGTCTCTTCCGCATCGACACCCCGCAACTCCCCCTCTTCTTCTCAGGAACAGGAGATATGTTTGCTGCGCTCACGATCCCGCGTCTCATCGAAGCCGTACACGACGCGTCTACACCCGAGTTTGATTTGCACGCGAAACCGAGCTGGCGCTCACCAGACGATGTGCCGGCTGAGGAACTGCCGTTGGCGAAGGCGTGTCAGAAGGTTCTTGCGTCCATGCAAGCTATACTCACGCGCACGACGTCTGCGTGTCAGGAGAAGATGGCTGCGTATGATGCGCGTGCTGCGAAGGAAGGGCGGGGTGAGGGTGATGAGGCGGATGAGGAGGTTAGCAGGAAGAGGCATCTGGCGCTTATGAATGCGAGTGAGGTGACGGTTCCGCGGTATGTCAAAGAGATGATTGATCCGCCGGATCTGGAGCGGTTCAAGCCACGCGCGGTGTATGAGGGGCAGAGTGTACCAGCGCATGTTGGGGCGAGGAAGCCGGATGAGTTGAACGTGCTGCATTTGGGTGTTGGCACGAAGGATGGTGGGGCGATGCAGGTGCTTCAGTCAGGTACTCAGGGCAGAGTTGTTGGAGAGGGAGAGAAGAAGGAGGCGGGTGATTCATGATATTTGGTTGTGTAGACGTTACGCGTTGAATTCTATGAATGCCAAAGCATCGTCAATTCGTGGCTACCACCTCATACAAAAAAAACCGAACAGGCCTGCAGACTACTTTAAGACCTGCAAAGTGGGTGACCTAACGTTAACGTAGGCTCTAGGGTGTTTAGTTTTTTCCTAAGTTGGCGTGCAACTACCTAAGCCTTCACACTGTCCGCGGCTACTTCTGCCACCTCGGCAGCTTCTGTCGCCGTCTCCGCCGCCTGTGTTGCAACGGTCGCCGCTGCGCCAAAGCCTCCTGTGCTGCCGAAGCCGCCAGCTCCTCGTACGGTATCTTCCAATTGGTCGACGACAACTACGCTGGGCATGACGACGCGCTCGACAATGAGTTGGGCGATGCGGTCACCGATCTTGACGGGGAAATCGTTCTCGGAGAGGTTGGCGAGGATGACGCCGACGGGGCCGCGGTAGTCTGCGTCGATTACGCCGGCGAGGGTGTCGATGCCGTGTTTGTAGGCGAGACCGGAGCGGGGTGCTACTCTGCCGTCTGTTGGACAATGGTTAGCATGATGTCTGCAGTACCCTCCTCCATGATTGATGTGTGCAAAAGAATACGTACACGTCCCATCCGGTACGGAGATCTTGATATCCGTGGCTACCAATGCTCGGCCCCGCGCTGGAATCACAGTCTCCACTGCACTGTACAGGTCGTGTCCAGCAGCGAAAGCGCTTCCCTTTGTCGGCGCCTTGGCATTCGGACTCAGCAATTGTACTTGCAATTGCTGCTCTGCTGCCGCTGCACTAGCTAATGACGAAGCACCGACTGGCGCTGAAGGTTGTAGTGCTGCCATGTTGTCGTGACTGGGGAGGTGTGAAGCTGCCAAAGGTGTGGGTGTAGCGGCGCCCGAGTCTGTTCCTCGTGGTAAAGTGGAGGCGTGGGAGAGAGGAGTGGGGTCGATGACTTTGGTTCGCTTTGGGAGGGGTGAGGATGGCAGAGACGGCGGCTCGTGAATGGGAATTGGCGTGTCTGACATAATTTTTTCGAGAATGGAAGTTGGGTTGTTTGGAGGGGCGGTGAGGGTGGATGAAGGACGCGTTTGGTGGGGAAGAGACGACGCGTTGGGGTGTGTTGTCATTGGCTGGTTGGCGAGGAAGGTGCGACTTGCTTCTGTTGACAGTGAGCACCTTTCTACTTTCTATGACTTACTTTGAGTCCTGCATGCTTGCTAGGACGGAATGCTACCATGTTTACTGGACCAGAGCCTCAATCATATGTTGGGTCTTAGGACCAGTTGTTACCTTTCTGTCAGTAATGAACCCATAACCGAAGTCGAAGAGATTCCTCCCTCCATGACAGAGGACTGCATTGGCTTCGAATCGATGCAATAGTAGAGTACTCCAGGAGCAGATAAGGTCGGAACCAAATCGAAGGATATCGCTTGCTTGGCCATCATTGCTGTGAACAGGCGAGGAAAAGTCGCATTCGCTTGCGAGGGTATATGCGCATTGAATGTATCCATTTTTAGATCGGGGGCAGGGCTCGTCATTCACATGTCAAGCGCGTACTGTGTTCCGTGGTAGACCTGGTGCTGCGTGCGCATGTTCTTCAGCTGATGTCGTGTCTCTCGTGACCTCGCAGACAGTGGCGGGAACATTGTGGCTTGCGTCGATCCCCCGCATTGATGTTCGCACTGCGTAGCCTGCAGATGCTGTCGTCATGTCTCCAGGGTTATGAGGAGGCGCATGAGACCCTTACGATAAGATCACTTTCGATTGGGACGTTGTGATCCAGCCATCGACTAAGGACTACGCTTCACGAGAGAGTGCCCCATTAAAGACACCGTGTCATGACATGCTCATACCGAGAACACTACGGGTCAGTGCCTCCGACTTGTCGGATCGGAGGAAGCGACTATCCGGTCTGGCGACAGCGTGCCTCGGCCAAGCCGTCTTGGCTCGCGAGCTTGAACGGGGATCCTGCGAGCTTGACCTGACCTGCGAATTTGGCACAAACCCGTCATCTCTGCAAAATCGCCATCATCCTGGCACAAATGTCACGAGACAGCTGGATATCGAGTCTCGTGATCCCTATGAAACTCGTACTCCACGGGGAGTCACGCTGGTGTGACGCGCCCCATGCATAGTGGAGGCGACTCCGACTTTACCAACTCTCCGTGCCGCGATTCTCTCTGGACACGCCATATCGGAGCAGCCTTGGTGGATCTCGGTATCCAGACCACATGACCAGCCGTGTTCTGTTCCAAGAACACGTCTCGAGTGGACCCCGATTATTGAGCGGAGTTGCTGCCAGACTCAATGCACACGAGATTTTCGCCTCCAGATGCATTGCGCAGCTAAAGACTACCGGACTGCCAGCCCTACATCGGTTAGGCCAAGAAAATCCTCCCGACAGTTCGACCAAGCGCTGGGTGCATGGTTCGAGGCTACAGTAGCCGCCCCATCTGGTTGGCCGAGAACACGCTATCGTGCTCTAGCATGCTTGTTGAGCCTCACGGAGGGCATGGGAACTAATGCACCCCGTTTACCCTGGGGTCTTTCTGCGACTTTGGCGCGGCCAGAAGCAAAATCCTGCACGCTACTCATCTCCCCACCTCTTCGATATGCGCTTGGATTCTCACAGACTGCCCGCTGGTACCAGCTCTTCGGCCAATGTTAGCAACACCGAGCACCGGAGTTGCGATATTCCAGAATCCTTCTACCACCATACTGCAAACAGATGGATGCCGTCTGTCTAAGCAATCGCGCATGGAAAGGCTTGTCTGCATACGCGTCGCCAATTGGTGATCGTATTGTCCAGTGAAACATCACGGATTCGTTGAGTGATGCGCTGTGCCCGTCTGACGATCAACAACAGACGAACATCAGTTGATAGTTTGCTCCGCAACCATGTCTATCAAGCAGAGGCGATGAACGGTGTCTGCCTGCATACCAAGATGCATCCCCGCAGAATGAGGTCAGTGGTTCATGGCTTACACGCACCCGACTTGACAGGCTAAAAACGACGCTTACCATCTAGTGTCCTATCAGCTAGCTGCTCCTACGCCCCGTCTTCGCCCCGGCACGCGACTGTCATCTCACTGTTGGGTGCGTGTGCCAGCAGACTGACCATGTGTGTCACGTAACCCGACGATATTTGCCATCGTTTTCCAGCAACACGAACGTGGGACCGCTGGATAACGTTGCGCTAACTGAATCTCGGCTCCATGATTTCCAAATCTACTAGAATTGGCTCACGATGATTTGAACGCTATGGCATCCACAGGCCAGCGACGTGCTAGTGGTCAGCGTCTGGTCTGCTCTAGCTCCAACACCATCATGGCTAAGACCACCCACTAAGCTACCCCAGTCGCTTCGGACCTACTGTCGCTAGCCTGCTGGCCAGCCGCGGGACTAGCGCGCTCACCCCATGCTTCCAGTCTCCAGACTAGACAGCTGCCCATGGAGATCCCCAGGCTCGGTGAACAGTTCCCCAAATGTACTTAAAGATGGGCAGCCCGCCTTGGAGTGATAGTCATCCTCATCCGAGTACTCAACCATCTCTCTGGGCTTGAGTCTTCCTTCCACATCCATCTTACTTTCACAGACAGTCGCCAATCATGGGTCTGATGCTGAAGAAGCCTGAGGGCGTAGCTGGCTCGACCGCGCCCGCCATCTTGGTCGGCCTGTTCGTTGCCTTTGGTGGTGTTTTGTTCGGGTATGCAAACTCGATCCCTCTTCAAGAGTTCTACTAACAAGTATAGTTATGATACTGGTACCATTGGTGGCATTCTTGGAATGCACCACTGGCGACAGCTTTTCAGCACTGGCTACGTCAACAAGAAGGACAACATGCTCGATGTCACCGCCGAGCAGACCTCCTTGATCGTCTCTATCCTCTCTGCCGGTACCTTCTTCGGTGCTCTCACCGCAGCACCCACTGCTGATTTCCTCGGTCGCCGCCTCGGACTTGTTGTCAGCAACATCGTCTTCTGCGTCGGTGTCATTCTCCAGACCGTCGCCACTGCCATCCCCATGTTCGTTGCCGGACGTTTCTTCGCTGGCTACGGTGTTGGTATGATCAGTGCCACCATCCCGCTCTATCAATCCGAGACTGCTCCCAAGTGGATTCGTGGTACCATTGTCGGTTGCTACCAGCTTGCTATCACCATCGGTCTTCTCCTCGCTGCTATCGTCAACAACTCCACAAAGGACAGGACCGACACTGGCTCCTACCGTATCCCTATCGCTGTTCAATTCGCCTGGGCTATCATCCTCTTCACCGGCTGCATCTGGCTTCCTGAGACTCCTCGCTGGTTCATCAAGAAGGGCCGCCCAGAAAAGGCTGCCAAGTCTCTCTCTACCCTTCGCCGCCTCAACGTTGACGACCCGGCTCTTGTTGAGGAGTTGGCTGAGATCACTGCCAACCACGAGTATGAGATGTCTCTTGGCAAGGCCACCTACCTCGACTGCTTCCGTGGTAACTTGGGCAAGCGCCTTTTCACTGGTTGCGCCCTCCAGTCCCTCCAACAACTCACTGGTGTCAACTTCATTTTCTACTACGGAACATCCTTCTTCCAGAACTCCGGTATCGACAACCCCTTCGTCGTCACCATGATTACTTCCTGCGTCAACGTCGCTTCCACCTTCCCCGGTCTCTACCTTGTCGAGAAGTGGGGTCGCCGTAACCTTCTCCTCTTCGGTGCCGTCGGTATGGCTGTCTGGTAAGTTCTGACTATACAAAGTGCAAGTGAGACATATACTGACTTTCTGTAGTCAATTCATTGTTGCCATCACCGGTACCGTTGCTGGTATTGACAACCAGGCTGCCCAGCAGGCCTTGATCGCATTCGTCTGCATCTACATCTTCTTCTTCGCCTGCTCATGGGGACCTGTCGCATGGGTTGTGACTGGTGAGATCTTCCCTCTCAAGGTCCGCGCCAAGTCGCTCTCTATGACAACTGCATCCAACTGGCTCCTCAACTTTGCCATCGGATACGCCACCCCCTACATGGTCAACGACGGACCCGGCAACGCCAACATGGGAGCCAAGGTCTTCTTCGTCTGGGGCGGATGCTGCTTCATCTGCATCTTCTTCGTCTGGGCCATGATCTACGAGACCAAGGGTCTCTCCCTAGAGCAGGTCGACGAGCTCTACGGCAAGTGCTCCCAGGCCTGGAAGTCACCCGGCTTCGTTCCCTCCATCTCCTTCCAGGACGTCCAGGACATGCACGCCGACAACCGCCGCGCCAGCCTTACTGATATCGAGGCTGATGCTTCCCGCAAGAGGAGCGCTACCTACACTGAGTACCCTGAGAAGACTGTTGTCTAAGCATCTACTTCACGGAGTCCATGAAGACTTATGAGAGATTCCCTACCACACTTGTAAATACCCGACTAGCTGTTTGATTTTCGCTTGATAGCGCAGCATTGTATATATCCATCATCTATGAATTATGATACTATCACTTCATCTACACAACCACGTGCTGTGCTTCCTCTTGCATTCCACTTATCTTCAATCTCCATCTTTCGTGTCTATCGGACTCATGCCACCGGAACGAATATAGCTTCAAAGTCCAGCTCTAGCATACCCCCCGCCACTTTGTGCGCCAATTTCCCAGCATGTCTTTAAGCGACCAACCAGCGTGCGGGCCGTCTCTTAACTGTATCTGCCATCGATGTCCAGCCGGAGACACTCCGCAGCGCCACGCGCGCTTCCCCAGATCTACCCCAACTTTAGCGTTGCGGCTAAGCTAGCGGCGGAGTTGCATCGAGCCGCTCGCAACCTTGATGTGCATCAGATACGATGGCTTTTGGTCAGATGTCTGATCAGCATTCGTGATGGATTGCGGAGATGCGCGTAGGTTGTGATCAACATTGGATGTGGCTTATGCTAGATGGGACTTTTGGGTGGTGGATTGTCTACATGCATGTGACGACCCCTCGTTGTTTCAGGATCAACGATGGAGTAGCTTTTGATCTGCCGAAGGATTTGCAGCTTCAGCTGGGTAATCCATGTAGGATATGTGGGACAGTGGATGGTGGTGTATTTAGCTGTTTTCAGAATCGAAGCCGTTCATCACAGAAAGGATGTCCAGTGGGTCTACGGTTGATTTGCGACGCATCAAGTGCATCATGTGTTTTCGAAAAGGAAAATTCGATATGCCAGTACAACTTGAGAGTATAACAGAGAGCAAATAAACTACAACGGATTGTAGATGGATACTTGCAATAGTATAACAAGAGAAGAAGAGTAAGTGTTTGAAAATTACTGAGCACAGCCATACAGTAAGAAGTCCTAACATACGCGGCTGGTCATCAAAGTGTTGGTTGCAATTTTCTTTATACCATTATTGCGACAATATCGCCCAACTTCTCAACTCTAGTCTTCATCATCCTCAAAATCAGACATTCCACACACCTTCAAATGCGGGAACATCTCGTTCCACTCCTTGATAATCTTCTCGGCGACATCATAGTCCATGTTAGAGAAAAAGCCCGTAATAGCCAGCTTTGCGATACCTCGCGCAAGCCTATACTCCTTCATATAGGCCCACTTACAATACTCCTCCCCAGCACCTTCCTCAAACGCCTTTTTCACAGCCGCACGGTCAGCGTCGTTGGGTGTGACATGAGCATCAGCCTCATCCATGTCTTCGTCGTCCTCTTCATCTTCATCGACTTCACGGTCCCAGAGCCAGAATGGCGGTCGGCAGTTTGTGAAAGCCGGGGCGAAGACGGTTTCATCCCAGTCGAGGATTGCAGACAGCGAGGCAGTGGTGGACGATACGACGTGAAGGAGCATGTTTCGCGGCTCCAGGTCCATGTGTGTTAGTGCGTAAATGTTGTGGTTCAGGTGACCTATTGTGTGTAGATGTCGGATAATGGCTTCGAAAGGTTTCCATGGATTCAGATAGTCGCGGTAGAGGGTGAGATCGTATGCGCGTTGACGAGCGAATTGCGACATGAAGAATTCGTAGACGGTCTGAGGCGTAGATGGTTCGGAGACGTCTTCAGACTGGCGGAATGCGTTCCGTGGTGGGCATTGTAAGCGGAGAAGCTGGGTGTCTGATGATCCAGCGAGTATGCTGTCAGGATTCAGTGTGCCGGGAGAGGGGGATTGGATCTCGCCCATCTGCTTCAATGCGCGACCCAGATCTCTTGCGAATGAAACACGTTGTTGTGTGTTCAACTCAAGAAAGACCTCAGTTACTGGCTTCCCCGGAAGACGTGGCTGGATCATATATGGGCTACCGAGTGGGTTCTCCGCCGAGAGGTTAAAGATCTTAATCCTGGGAACCGGAAGGTTTGTCGCTGCGAGAAACTTGAGGATAGAGACTTCATGTTCAACCCACGCATGCTCCTGGCGTGGTATACGCAGAACGTAATCTCTGATTTCTGTCTTGCGGATTACACCCGGGCAAACCGTTCGAAGAAACATTTGTGCTTGACGCTTCAGCCAGCTCGCCTGCCTCCAAGAGCCGTCAACTCGAACGCCAAGGACGCGGTTGTAGGAGCCTCCATCCATACGTATGATTGTGAAGGCTTCCTTGGAGAGATGCGGCCACTGCTTTTCGCATAGCTCCACGGCCTTCAACTGGAAGGTATCAAAGGGCTCGTGTTCGAACTCCTCAGTCGAAGTGGTCGAATTTTCAGAGCTCGCGATGGAAGCCGCATCATTATCAGCCTCTGGTGCAGGCTCAACATGCTCAGCCGCGACCCTAGGTGACTTGATACTATCCGACATAGTTATTGGAATTGAAAGTCTGCTTGAATCTAGCTGACAGATGGAGACAATGGTATAGCTGAGTTGGCGATATAAAGGTCTTTGTGAACGTTGTGTGAAAGCTGACAGTGTCGGAACAGTGACTTTCACAGAGTAGTTGCTGTGACCAAATTGAGTCCGAATGGCTTTCCGTATGCGAGTCAGATGATGAATGAGCACTTATCGACAGCAGTGAGCACACTGCTTTTCACTCAGTACTCAGCAGCTTATCCAATTGATACTTAATGCGGGCGGGGTGCTTCCTCGTTCAGCAGACGCAACAGGAGAATACCCGCCCACATTAGCAGTCAACCGAATAACTTATTGAAATTTTCTGAATCCTAAATATGGTTCGCACGCTTAACTCGAAGGTAACGCACCACTGTTGGTGCGGTAAGACTGGCCGGTGTCGGAAGCATATAGCGCGATGCCCACAACACAATGTTGACTACTATGACAACGGTAAATGCAAGCACTGCATAGGTGAAGCTAGCGCTGTAGACCGAGAAGAGCACAAGCAGCGACAAGACCAGAAGAAGCAGGCCGAAGATGCAAAGAGACGTGAAGAAAATTCTTGGTTCAAGGAGGGCAAAGGGCGGAAATAGAGATGCAAAGCTGAAGAGGCTACGCTTCTGATGGAATGTAGTTGGGCGTGAGTCGCGACGTTCCGGATGTCGTATAACCTGGGTATTCAGAGGATCGGAAACCTTGCCCTAGCAATTCCTGGATGTTAGAGCCATGATAGAGCGGGTATAAGCTTGCTATGGTACGAGACAACAGGTTTTCCCGAGAAGACGGTTAACAAAGAGAGTGAGACAAAGAAAGTGGAGTGGTTTGAACACGTTCTGGAACGCATTTGGAAATGTCGCCCCTGTAACCTTTTGCCATGGCTGAGTGTTGACATCTGAGTACCTGGTATCATTTGTTGTTGTACTGTATCGTTGCCCGGCGTGTATGCGGCATGTTGTAATCGTTTGTGAGGCAGGAGGCAACCGACCGAGCTCGAGGAGACAACTGCAGCGTCCTGAGTATGGGCCAGGGTAGGGGTGCAACACGAGGTTTGCTATCATCAGCAGCACCACAACACACTCAGGCCATACGTTGGCATATTTGTTATCTCACAGCAGTCAGCACATTGTATGATGTTTGTATCTCGATAGATGCATCGGAGGTGGCCGAACCTTCCTTTGTCGCCATAGCTCAGCGCCCCACTGGCAAACCTCGGCTGGCGTCATCCAGTTTCCCCAAATGATCCCCGCGTCGCGTCGCACCCTTCTCTTCCTTCCTTTCCTTTTCCCACCATGTCAACAACCGCCGTACCAAAGTTCAGCCCTGGTGAAGCTGTGACAGAGAAAGATGGGTTGATCCATGGCGTTTCCGCGCAGGAGCTGCAGGTTTTGGGCGAGCAGTGCTTCGATGCTAGGGCGAGGGCTTATTGTATGTTTTCCAGATATCTACGACGCAGCGCATGATGGTAGAGGATGGTGGGGATATCTTGGTTGGAGATTGGTACTAATAGACTGCTTGATTAGGCCCATACTCCCTCTTCCGCGTCGGCGCATCCCTCCTCCTGACCACCTCCTCCGCAACCGACACATCCGCAGCCCATACCATCATTGGCGCAAACGTAGAAAACGCGGCCTACCCTGTTGGAACATGCGCTGAGCGTGTCGCCATGGGTACCGCTGTCATCGCAGGCCACCGCATCGGAAGCTTCAAGGCTGTTGGCGTTACGACCGACATCGACGACTTCTGCTCGCCGTGCGGAATGTGCAGACAATTCTTGCGCGAGTTTCTGGCACTTGAGACACCCATATTTATGTTCAACAAGGAAGGAAAGTGGATTGTGAGGACGATGGGCGAGCTCCTTCCGCTCAGCTTTGGACCTGACGTGCTGCCACCAAGGGAGCAACTGAGGAAGAACCAAGAAGATGATAAAGCGAAGACTGCATAGAATTTGTCACGGGAAGTAGGCATTGGCGGCGTTGTGAGGCAGATACCAGGGGTTTGAGCATCTTGAAGGGCGTTGGTGGGAGGTGTACGAGTATGATGGTGACTGGCTGTCAGAAGCAGGGGTGAATGCTATACAACAGAGCTTGAAAGCTCACAAATACACATCTTAAAATCTTCTTCACAATCGCATCCCTATCATGCGTATACTTATTGGAGCTGTCTGTAAACGAAGCTACCCAGACCCTTCCCTGCCCCACGAGAGCCCCGCGGAAGCCACCATGCAGCCCGATAAGATGCCGATAAGCTGCCAACCCAGCCAGCAATCGCACGCCTATTCCGCATCTCCGCGCCCCGTGGATATGTACACTGACATAATACCTCCTGCCCAAGCAAGCAGTTGTCAATCAATAGCTAACAATGATGTGATGTCCTATAGACGCGCTGTTGCGCGTGTCTTCTTTTTCACGTAGTTCCTTCGTTCGTTGCGAAGTCCCGATACCCAAGACCCGTGGAGATTTGTGACCATGGCTAACAATACGAACGGGACTGGCGTTAGGGAGACTGGTATCACTGATTCGGAGCACTTTTCACCATACAGAGCGGATGGGAAATTGGTAAGTGGTCGTCATCCTGGGAGACGAAAAGCAACATTGGCTAATATTGCGATGTGACATAGTATGGTTTCGTCTGCGTAGTAACAGGCGCAACACAACCCGTAGGAAAAGCAATCGTCGCTGAACTCGCCGGTACCTCACACCCCTTCAGCCACACTCACAGCTCCCTGCTAATAATCCCCACCAGCCCACGGCGCAGCATGCATATACGCGTGCTCCTCCCTCCCCTCCGAACCCTACGCCGAACTCGCCGACTCAATAAACGCGCAATACCCAAACACAAAAGTAATCGGCTACCCCTACAAGATCAACTCCGAAGAAGACACCCTCGCCCTCATCGACGACGTGCTGAACTCCTGGGGCCGCCTCGATGTCTGGACGTCTTCTACCGGTCTACTCGGCCCGCCGTCCATCAACCAAACAGGTCCGAAAGATCTATACGCCGCGTTTGACACGAACGCCATGCCGGCTTTCTTTGCGCTCAAGTACGCGCCGGCTGCTATGCAGAAGACGACACCAAAGGGGAGTTATCCTAATGCTGCGCCGAAGGATGTTCCGTATGGCAGTATTATTGTTGTGACTAGTGTTGCGGGGACGTATGGTGGGTGCTGGGCGCCTGCTTTTACTATGGCGTCGCATGCTGCGCTTGGTGTTGTGCGCTCTGGTGTTTTGGTGCTCAAGGGGACTGGTGTGCGTATCAATGCCATCACGGCTGGGCAGATTGATGTTGGTGTTGATTTGAAGGACTGTGGTGTCAAGGAGATGGCGCAGGGCCAGTTTCCGCCTGCTGCGCTGCAGGGAGAAGAGAGCCAGAAGAGGACGATCGGGCTGGAGAGGGCGGGCAGGCCGGAGGAAGTGGGTAGGACGGTGGGGTTCTTGGCGAGTGGGTTTAGTAGTTATATTACGGGCGCTGAGTTGAGGGTTGACGGCGGGGCGGGGGTTATGAACCCTATCACTGTCCCTGTTTAGAAGAGCTGGATAGCCGATGAATAGCTGAATTGTTCCGATATTTCGAGTCATAATATCGTACAAGAGCCTCCCAACCTTCCACCCCACCATCTAATGTTGCAGCACAACCGGCACACCCTTCTCCCAATTCTCAATGCTCTCTTTGATATTGACCCAATACCTCAACTTAACCGCCTCGCTCTTCGCAGCCTCTAAATCGTCCCTCTTGAATGCCTGATCGATTATCTCCGTACTCTCCGCTATCCTCTCTTCATTCCGCTCCCGCATCTCCACCAAATCTTCTTCGCTTTCTGCCTCTTCTATGCTCTCTCTGGCGTCCAGGACCTCCATCAACAGCTCCGGATCTTCTACCTTCGCTGTCTCATCTTCTGCTACCTCTATTCCGCGTAAGGATAGCAGATATTGTGCTCTTAGAAGCGGGTTCTGGAGTGTTTTGTAGGCCTCGTTGATGCGTGATGAGAGCGCTTCGGCGCGCTTCTTGTCGGCTTGTGGATGTAGATCGGGGTGGGCGCGGGCTTGTAGTTGGAGGAATTCCTTCTTGAGAGCGGAGAGGTCGATGGCGAAGGGGCCGTTTGGCGGCGGGCCGGATGGCAAGGAGTTGGGGAAGAAGGAGTAGTGTGTTTGCGGAACTTGGGACGATTGCGCTGTGGAGGATTGCTGTGTCTCGAATGGCTTTTCGACTTTATTCGAGCTGGAAGAGGAGGATTGAAATCGACGTGATATCGTCTGGGGCGGTATGCGATGTGCGCAGAGCATGCACGGTGTTGCGCTTGGTCGCGTACGGAACGGCGAAGTGGTGGGCTCGGTGAGAGATGTGCGGATTCTGCGCGCTGCAGATGAACGTACGGAGCGCATTATGGAGATATTAGGAGGTGTATAGGATGGTGATTAGGATACGCGATGCGGTGGTGAGTTTCGTGGTCAGAGTGAGTCTTCTAGAAGCGCAGAGGCGAGAGATTTCCGCGTTGAGTTCCGAATGGTTACGTCATCCGTCGCCGTCTCTCACCCACGGCGATATTGAGGAATGCCGATGCATATGCACTAGATACGTTCAAGGAGCTTTGTACGGCATTTCGTGCACTATGAACAATTTGAGTCATAGTCTGCACGCGGCCTAGGTGAAACCTGGCCGTCTGGATCTTTTGAATATTTTACCATACACAGGAAGCTGACTACAAGAGTAACTTCCAAAGTGCTTCGACTTGATTAATGTACCCCAGGGATAGACTGCGTCTCTTGCAATAAGAGCAGCCCCTTCTAGTGTCTCAACGACACTGACAGGATCATCCACAGACAACGCCACGGATTCGCGTAGAGAGCATCGTTACTGCCTAGGTATCGCAGCCCACACGGCTTGTTGTGCTATTCTAGCTATGTATGTTCGCGGATGTATTCGAGCCATCGGGCTGACTTCGCGACGTGCTTGATAGTTCATTACTCGCCGTATTCAAGCAAGGCATGCATACCTACAGGCCAATAGTCTCATGATATCAGTCCTTGCAAGGTATCTGACCGAGCAACCTATAACGCCTGACTTCAACGAGTTGGCTCATGACAAAGGCAGAGTATACCCAAGCGCGACAAAGATCCATGTCAAGTAGGTTTCTGCTCACCATCCGAACCAACTCCGCTTTGGCGAGGCTTTTCCTTCGCCTCCTCATCAGCCTCACGAACCCGATCCTCAAACCGTCGCAGCAAACGCCCAGTGGCTTCTACGTTCTTCCGCATCTGATCAGCATCCTCTTTCAGACGCTTTAGGTGCTCAGCGACGTGGAAACCGCTATCGGCTTCGGATATCTCACTGGCACGGGCGGCGGCGTGGTCGAAGTGTCGCAACAACTCTTTTTGTCTTGACCAGGTTGTGCGGATTCGCTCGGTGGCGATGCGCGGGCCACGGTGGTTGCTCTGAGCAACCTCGGCTGAATCGTGTGGAAATTCGTACGGCGCCGTGATGGATTGGGATGTTGCATCTGACTCGACGCTTGATCCTGTTTGCTCGATTTGCCGTAGTTGCTTCAGGGCATCGCGTTCGTGGTACTCGAGGATTGCACATCGGGTGACTATATCAGCGGCCATGTTGTTCAGCAGCTGGATTTCCCGTCGGAGCAGATCCTTCTCTCCATCTTCCTCTGCATGCTGATAAAACTCGTCTTCTTTCTGCCCAAGGTATCCCCAGACGTATTGCCATTCCGAACCGATCTTGTTCTTGAGCTCCCGAACTTGCTCCAACCAGTCTTGTATTTTGCTTGCATCTCTTGATTGGAGATTGTCCTTGTACGCGCGGTAGCCGTTCTCTACATCAGGTCCTGCAAGTTCACCCTCCTTGAACTCGGTCTGGAAGACAGTCTCTTTGTCCATCTCGGCCTTCAATGCATGCAACGGGCTACCATGCGGCGACTGCTGACCACCAGGACCACCGCTAATTCCTCCCATCCCTCCGATACCGCCAAGTTGTAGAGGACTCCGAAGAATAGTCATCGTCTGAGACGTGTGAAACCAGAGCGCGAGTTTGCCGATTCGAGAAAGGGACGATTTGGCCTTTTCGTTCTCC
>Ga0265797_10004952_pt1 | contig 19866 bp, 14 predicted proteins | sample P2T30metagenome_FD_192433 | JGI IMG/M metagenome (GOLD analysis project Ga0265797, IMG submission 192433) | Plant litter microbial communities from East Loma Ridge, Irvine, California - P2 T30 | ecosystem: Environmental > Terrestrial > Plant litter > Unclassified | place: USA: California...
ATGCAAGTTCGGGAAGCCAGCGGGATCACCGGAGGGCACTGGCGAGTTCAAGCCATCGAAAGATTGGACACCGATATACTATGCTGTCTACCACCAACGAGAGGCAGCGCTTTCACATTTCCTACGCGCTGGCGCAACACCGAATGATGTCGCTGGCTTGGGACTCCCACCGTTATGCATAGCCATCGCCAACGGCTACGCCAGTCTTGCGCGAATACTGTTAGATGCTGGCGCCGATGCTGACGCTGCGATCAAGACAAGCGGCGAAACAGCCCTTCACACAGCGGTCAAGAATGGCCGCAGCGATCTCATCGAACTTTTGATCCCATATGGACCCAACCTCGAGACGAAGACGAACGACACCGGCGAGACACCCCTCCACTACGCAGCTTCAAAGTCAGGATCGTTAGCCACGGTCATGACTTTGCTCAAGCATGGCGCTAGCTACGAAGCGCTCAACGGTCTCGGTCAGACGCCAGCTGAAGCTGCCCTACACGCCAACAATATACAAGGCGCCGTAGCGATCATCAACGCCGCACATGGAAAGCGCAACAAGCTGGAGAAGGAGAGGGAGATGCTGCTGAAGCATGTGAAGAAGACTCAGGGCCGTTTCTCGGTAGGCAATGACCTCATCGCGGATATCTTCGCCGCAGCTTGCGATTCAGAGTCCAACGTCCTTGTGGAGGCCATCAAGAGAGATGACGCAAGCTTGGTGGAGATGTTCCTAGAGAAAGGCTCGGATCCGGATCGCGAGACCGCCAACGGCCTTCGTCCCGTCTTCGTGGCATTGGAATGTGCCGGTGCGCCGGTGATTAGTGCACTACTGAAGCGCAACCCGGATCTCACCATCCGCGACAGAAAGGGCCTTACTGTACTCCAAGCCACCTTCGAGAGCCCACTAGCCCAAGAGAAGGAGACCATGTCTATCATCCTAGGTGCTCTGCTGGAACAGGGCGCGGACGCAACTGTGACGTACCCGGACGGCAAGACACTGCTTCACCACGCCGTCTCTCCTCGGTTCAGCCATCCCAAAATTGCGCTACAGCTCATCGACGCTGGCGCTGAGGCCAATGCGAGGGACCAAGATGGTGACACACCTCTACATCTCGCAACGCACAGTAGAGTCTGCACAGAGCTGTTGTTAAGACAGAAAGCAAACGCAGATCTTACTAATGGTGAAGAGCTTACGCCTTTGCTCAATGCTACAACGAACAGTACAAAGGACCAGGAGCCCGACCTGGAATCGCTCATCAAGGCATCTGACCTCCGCAAGACCAACATGAACGGTCAAACAGCGCTGCATCTTGCCGCAGCCAATGGATTGGAGGGGACTGTGCAGTTATTACTACGAGCCCGAGCAAACACCGCCATCGGCGACAAGGACAAAAACACGCCGCTTCTTCTCGCCGTAAAGCATCACCAATGGTCCATCGTACCCCTGCTCACGATACCGCCGAGCATCAACTCCTGGGATGAAGATGGCATGAGCCCTCTTCATCTCATTGCTTGCACCATACCGAAGGCGCCAGCTACCTGGAACGACATCGCCGCCATCGTTGGCCCCTTTTGCGAACGCGGCGTCAGTAGGACTACACGCGAGCGATCAGGTGCTACACCGCTCATCCTTGCCATCAAGACACTTCCCGAAGACGGTTTACCTGTGATCGAAGCCTTGCTAGCACAGAAGGCGGACCGCAAAGCGAGTCGGAACTGCGTCAACCACGAGGACCATAAGAAGCAAGATGCGCTGTTCTACGCGGTGACGACAGGCAAGCCCGTCTTCGTAGATGCGCTGCTCAAGCACGGTGCCACATTCGACTTTGAAGATTGGGTACCTGCCAAGAGCAAGTTGCAGCCTGCGGTGGAGGCTGATAAGCAAATTCTAAAGCTTTTTGCGCAGTACGAGTGGATGAAGCGTGCAGGGTTACTGCGAAGACGGCCTAGCAACCCTGTCGCGGAAGTCTCGTCCTTCGCTACGACCTTGCCTGTCAAGGACCTTGAACAGATGGTGGCGATGGGTTTGGATGTGAATGCTCTACCGCGATCAGCACTGGGCGTCTCTTTGATATGCGCAGTCCTACGCCATATTACTCTTCAACCACCAATGCCCGCGGAGTACGTTTTGAGCATACTCAATGTTGTTCTAGATGGAGGTGCGAACCCGAACGCGGGCATCCCTCGAAGCTCAATGCGTTCATCGTCGCCACAGTCCGCAACGGAGTCAACGCAGACTTCAGTTCTGACCCAGCATCCACTCACCTTCTTGCTTGAAGAGTGCCCGGAAGTCGCGTTGGATATCCTGGCACTGCTGGTAGCCAAAGGTGCGCAGCTCACTATCGCATCTCCATTTTCCAACGGCCGCCTACCACTTCACTCGGCGGTTGTGGCGCATCGCTTTGATGTGGTGCAGGAGTTCCTGCTGCACGGGGCGGACGTGAACAGTCTCGATAACAAGGGACGAACACCACTCTTCATGGCCGCTGAAGGTGGGGATTGGGAAATCTTGAACTTGTTGCTTCGCAGCGGCGCCAGCATGGACACGCTCGATGTCGAAAACAACACACCCCTGCACGCCGCAGCTGTCGGTGGCAATGACAAGATTGCCTCCTCCCTCCTCCTTGAAGGCGCTAAAGCGAACGTAAAGAACGTGGCCGGCCTGACACCAATGGCATGTGTAGGCGACAACTATTCCGAGGAAGGCAGAAGCCTAATCGTAGCCATGCTCAAAGAAGCCGAGGAGAAGGAGCAAAAAGACGAACAAGACCAACAGAAACGCATCGAAGCAACCGCCGCGCACGAAGCCAAGGTCCAGCAGCTGAAGGATGACGAAGCGAAAGCAAAGCTTCAACAAGAGCGAGACGCGCGCGTCCGCATCCAAAAAGCCAATGAAGAAGCCGCAGCTCAACGCCTACCCCAGCAACAACAACAGTCCCTCCCCGCCCCAATGCCAACATCACCACCACAACCCACAACCCGCAAACCGTCCTTCCTATCCCGAAAGACCTCCCTCTTCTTCAACAAATCAAAAGCCACCACCACCCCGCCCCTCCAATCCGGTGTCGACACTCTCCCCAAACCAAAACAAACATCCATGCTCCGCCTCCGCATCAACACACCACCCACCAAGTTCCAACCGCACCCAAACTCCGACCTCGAACCCCCCGTCATCCCCAACCGCGCCATCCCCTCCCCCCACATCCTCGCCAGCCCCGACTTCTTCAGCACAGAATTCAACAACATGATGGACCCAACACGGCCTGTTATCGCGCTGCCGGCGGCGATACAGCGGCGCACGACTGCGGCGAGGGTGGATAGTGGGTTGAGTGAGAAGCGGGGAAGTAGGAGTAGTGTTATGGGTATACTAGACCTCGAGAAGGTGAATGAGAAGTTGAGTAGTCCGAAGGTCGGGTGTGCGAGGGAGACGCAAAGGGAGAGTAATGGGGAGTTGGCGGATTGGTTGGCGTTGACGAGGATGATGGATGGGTTGTGAGCGTTCTTTGGTGGTTCTTGAGATTTTATGACTTCTTTTTGTGTATACCAGATCTTCTTCTTTTTGCTTCTTCGACACTTCATAGCTTTCACGTTGGCGATGTCTCTGCGGCATATCTTGGAGTGCGATTTCCTATGTAGTAGTGGTACTTGCCTGGATGTATACGATGCTAGGATGTACATGTTGATACCCGAGCTTTCGATTCTGTACAATACACTTGTTGACCAGCCGTCTTTCAGAATGCACTGAACACTCGCTCGGCTTTCGCGCTCGTCGATAACGTTGAACGCGAATAATCATGACCTCCCATATGGCCAGCATCGTCGCGCCTTCCAGTCCTGTGTGCTGTGGGTGTGCATCGAACACGCGAGTCGCGCTCGAATGTCGTTGCATACTGCGCACGCTGCGCGATTAGTTCAGCGGGTGCCCAGGCACCTAAACAGGGAAAACACTAATCGGTTTGCTGACTACGTCAAAGTGAAAGCATGCAAAGTAGACTTTTTAACGTCGAAGTAGGCTGTAGGGTGCTCAGCCTTTTGCTGGGATGGGGTGCAGGTGCCTGCTGCATTGGTGGTGGTGGTGGCCCCGTGGAGCATACGTCATCAGCTTTGCCCCGCTTTTGCCTGGCCTCTTCGGTCGTCTTCTCCACACTCACCACCGACCGACACTAACACGCGCGCAACGATTAAAGTGATTCAAGATCGCGCGGCGCGTCTTCGCTTTCGGAAGCTTCTTCCTGCGCAACTTCGAGCGAACACTTGTGCTGTTCGCAACCACGGAATTCGGCCGATCCTCTCGTCAAGATCGCTATCGAAGATGCACACTGCATCGCTTGTGACGACATCCTTTACATCCCCATAGTGAAAGAGTCCAGTCGTCGTTGGCGCAATGTCTGTGAACAGCTTGTGTCCTCAGTGTCAAGAGATCTTCACAGTAGGACGACCAGCCCGTACTATGCAGCGCAAACTGCATCATGCCGACAGTGCAGCGTTCTTTCGAGCAGTCGAAGAAGGCTGTTATATATGCAATTGGGCTTGGAGAAATTACAAATGGCTTCATCCACAGGTGCATCGCGCTTCTAACCCTGTTCGTCATACTGAGTATGATCTACGATACCTTCCTCCTGTGCTTCCTCAGCTTGAGCGATCCGTAAAAGGAAGCTTTCCACCTAGCGGGCCGACCCTCTTCATTTGGATTTGCACTGCAGAAGTCATCATCCTAGCGCCGAGCTTACAGTTCTTCTTGTTTCCGACCACTACGAGTAATTGTTCCCGAACTCCATCTAAATCTATGACTAAGAAGTCTAGTAACACGAAAAAACTTGGATCCATCAACGAGATCAGATCAAATCTTTTCTCTGATTCGTAATTGGCAAAAGCAATGCTGCTCAGAACATGTCGAGTGTCGTCTGTCAACAGATAATAGAGAGCTACCGACCAGACTTGTGTCCGTCCAGCAAACAGGTACAAACTTTGACTTGGAAGCTAAATTATGCCGCGGAGATGAATTGCCTACAACAACTTCCTATCTTACTCTATCGCATTGTTGGGGCAGCACCAGATTTCTCACTACAACTCTCGCGGACTTAGGGACGTTCCAGATTTCGCTCCCAGTGGATAGACTGTCTAAGACATTTCAAGACGCCCTTTTCGCGACCGTCAGGCTTGGATTTCGATACATCTGGATCGATTCTCTTTGCATTGTACAAGACGATCTTGAGGACTGGCGACGAGAATCGCTCTTGATGCACAAAGTGTACAAGAACTCGAGTTGCAACATCTCGGCTTCCGGCTTCTCTGACGGGACAAGAGGGTTCTGTCCAAACAAACGTTACATTAACCCAGGCCCGGTTATTGTAAGTTTGGAACGTCAATCTCCAAAGTCTGAACGATCAGATGTTGAAGTTGCCCCCAGAACTGAGTACCATCTTGTATGTGCATATCCATGGTTGGGGATAAGACAGAGCCCTATCTTTCTTCGAGCCTGGACAATGCAGGAACAACTCCTTGTAAGATCCCCCCACGAACAGAAAAGTACAATGAGGAGCTAACAATAAGGCAACCCGTACTATCCATTTCAACGATGATCAGGTATACTGGCAATGTAAAGAGACCGTCGCAAATGAGGTCTGGCCTTGTGGCTGGATGGATACACCTCTAGAAGCGATATTCCGAATGTCTCTTAATGATAGCACCTGGCACTTCAAGCTCGAACGTGTGTCGGACGACCGTGTTAGTTTTGATTCTGCTCAAGCGCTATCTAAGCTGCTCTAGCTTACTAACAGGTGCTAGAATGCCCTTTACAACTGCTGGTTCGATGTCATCCTAGAGTACTCACGTCGTCAACTCACGTTTGCCGCAGATCGGCTGCCTGCCTTAGCCGGTATCGCCGACGAGTTCGCAAACCATCTCGAAGATCAGAGTATATTTGGGTTGTGGAGGAATGATCTCCATCGTGGACTCCTTTTCACGCAACTTGGAGGACGATATGCTCTGCGTTTTTCTGAAGTCAGGCCATTGTGGGACCACTCACCAAGTTGGTCATGGGTGGCTTTGGGCTCGCCCGTAACATGGACCAGTAAGATACGTAGAGCCGATATGGAACGCGTCTGTGACGTCGAAGTCCTTCTTTATCCGGTGAAATCGACGTTGCAGCTTCGCGGTACCCCCTTGCTATTTCCAAGCAGTTATCGGTTTATAGCAACCGAGAACGCTCCCTATCTCCGTGGATATCATGACGGTTGGGATGCCAATGGATTCGACTTCCAAGTCTGGCTAGACCAATGGGTTGACTTCACTATCGACCGAGTCTCTGCCTTAGAGAACCCAGAAATGGCGAAAGCTAGGCAAGCAAAGGCGTTTGCGGAGGGCATTGTCGTTATGCCAGTACTGTGCCACATAGCACTTTATCACCTAGATGGTTTCACTCGAGAGGCGACTATAGCATGTATTGTCTTACAGCCGCAGACTGGATCCGAGCGTGGTGTGTACAGGCGCTTAGGTATTGCGCATGTTTCGAAAACAGGAAGCGACGGACTAGACCTTGAGGAGATCAAATCACAGTTCGATGCCCTTCGGACGCCACTTCAGGCTCATCTTTTCCAGAAAGAAGACGACGATAGCAAGTACACGATCGCGGTTATATAGACAAAGGACCGGCTTTGCAGTCGTGTGAGCAAGAACTTTACATATACCGAGCAAATCCTTGACACGCGCACAAGCGTCGCCAACCCACGAGTCGCTTTGCTAGGAAGGGGCGCAAGATAATACCAAAACGACGCGAGCTAGACCCGGAACAATTCCCGAGCACGTCACAGCCATGCCCGCACATCAACATCATCCTCACGCCGCAGAACCAACTCGATCACCATGAACCCTCATCAGATGATCAACCATCTTATCCTTGCGTGGGAACGCTCGGCCTCCTTCCATCTTGCTCCTGTCGCACCCATCGATGGGGCACCAAAAGCGCGCGTTGCGTACGTCGTGCACGGAAGCGTGGTGTCTGCGCAACTCGTGTCGTCGACCGAAGGTTGCACCCTGGCAGGGCGCGATGTTGCAGACGTGTCTGCGAGGTCGGCGCGTCCTGTTCGCGGATCGAGGAATGTTCGTTTCGTATTGGAAATCGGTGGCCGCGGTATCGGGCGGGAGGTATGGCGCGTGAGTGTCGATGATGACGTAGCGGGCCTGGGTGAGGTTGACGACTTGGGGTTCGACGAGGAAAGGGCCGACGGGTTCGAAGTTCATCGCTCCATGGGAGATGTGGAAGTTTGGCCTGACGATTCGTCAGCCTCTCTGATTAGCTGTCTCTGCCGTGTTGTGCGAGCGTAGATGGATGTAACGTTGCGAGGTCCTAAGGACACACCTAGCATGCATAGTAGTCACGCGAAGGTCGTTTCAAAGTCGCATACAGTCATCATCACATAGACTTAGGCAGAGCACATGGAACGTCGTGGGACCGCTAGGCGGTTAGTCGGCGCTAGAGAATGTTCATCGACCGCGGCTTCAAGCTGATTCTGCGCGTGGTTGTAATGCGCACTTCGAGACTGTTATCAGTGTTTAAAAAAAAAGAAAAAAAAAGAAAAAAAAAAGAGGTAGGCCAAAAGCGTTGAATTAACTTCTCTATGGTGAACATGACCAAGAAGGTTCTGCGCAATGCCGAAACATGCGCGACCTATCCCTTACCAGATAGAAGGTCACATTGAGAAGGGTAGTCTTCGTGGACCTCGCAATGCCGGAAACAACGCCGTCTCTGCGATTCATTCAAGACCAGTCGGAGTATTCCCAGCTCTTGTCTCATACCGCATATGCCGAAGCCTGGATTGGTATCACGATCGTCGATGTCTAATACGCTCGGTATGGTGGTTGCGGTAGAGCCAAAGGGAAAGGATCATGCCTGTTAACCACAGGTGCGATACGAAAGAATGATCTGAGAAGGTTCAGTATGTAGGCAGTATGATCGGTTGGAAGAGGACAGCCTTACCTCACTCGCGAAGCATCATCATGTCACACAGGATTTAAGGTGGAGAAGCACCGCGGGTTAGACTGTGCACACATACTCAAGGCAAGGTTCAACCACTTACGCTGAGACGGTGTCGCCGAGCGTGGACACGGGATGCGATTGGGTTTCAAGATCGCTTGGCGTCGCGAAAGACCACGGCGCAATGCCATCGGTGGGTTGCTCGTGCATGACCGCATCGATGTCGAATAGTGGTTCAGGTTGCAGAACGGTGATAGGCGGGGCTATGTGGATGTTGGGGTGTTCGTACGGCGCCATGGATGCAGAAGGATCGAAGGCTATCTATCCGTAAGTCGTGATGCGATACGCAATATGCAACGTTGAAGCTACCAGAGATAGGATCGTAAAGCGCGTCTCGAGATGCAGGTACAATATCAGAACTATCCTGCGATCCAAAGACCTGGACGATGTCGTCGTTGAAGAACAGCGAGGAGTCGAAGTTGGCGGCGTGATCGGACATAATGGAGACGACGTAGTGTATATATAGTGAGGATGAAGGTATAAAGAGTAGAGTGGTTCAAATTAAGGTATGAAGGGTAGAGTGGTTCGAATTCAGGTATGAAGATGACGAAGAGAATAATGCATTGGCAGTGACGGACACCGCTGTTTTGTATGTTCGATAAGGCTGAGGTGGGGCAACGTCGCCAAGCTGTGCCCTACTGTACCCTACCATAGAAGGGCAACAGCCACTGGCCTATGCAGTAAGCTGCAGAAGTATAGCCCTGTTTACGACGTCGACCGTGTACATGCAGGTGCCTATTGCGATAGGTTCTGAGCTGGGCAGTGATGGCCTTTATCGCCAGAGCATCTATAACAACAAGGCTAGGATTATGCCGCGCCTGTGTAAATCGATCCTTGCGCGTATAATGGTTGCTGAGGAATTCGATAATGACAACGCGATCGTGATCTCGTTGATGGCTCACAGCAGAGCCTGCGCATGATGATGCATCGAATCGCCATGGATCGAGAGCAGCGGGAGTGTTAGCACGTGGCTCAGGCAACATTGAAGCATGGGATATCCGAGGTATCGGATCAAGATTCAGATTGCAGGGACAAGTACATTGAAGAAGAATGGTAGAAGGGGAGCGACGAGAATAAAAAGAAGAGAGCCTATAACGTCTTCACACGTTGGAGTGGAGAGTGCGGGGCAAGAATGCGTTGTTGTCGCACCATGATGCACAACGAAGTCACCGAGGCGCATCATGAAGCCGACCTGAACGTGCCATCGTCATCCAGGCCATCAAGCCCACTATACCCCAGTCCCCACACATACACACCGTAGTACCGGTTGTAGTTCGCCATCCACACGTGACGATAGTTCTTCATCGCCTCGCTCAAGCGTTCGAGAAGCGCGTCAGCCTTTTCCTGCTCTTCTGCCGATGCCCGCGGGAAGAACTTGGCTCGCAACACGTGGTACCAGAATGTTGTCTCGACTGTGGCCATCAGACCGAGACCGGCGTAGACGGTGTAGCGAACTGTTGGTTTGGCATCGCGGACTAGCTTGAAGAGGTTGAAGGAGGGGAGGGATGGGTTCTCGGCTTGTTGGGTTGATCTTGGTGTTGAAGGGATGTGATCTTTTGGGGAAGTCGCGGAGACGTGGAGGCGGCGGGTGTTAAGGAGTGTAGCTGACGGTATATCATGTAGGTGAGAAGAAGTCCGTATCGAAGCAGCGATGCGCATCGCCGTAGTCTTTGAAATAATTCGTTGAGGCATTGGATGCTGGGGTCAAGCCGGAGTAGTCACGTGACGCGGGGTTGATAAGATGGAAGAGTTGACTTGATATGAAGATTCGCGACCTACCTGACACTCACCAGCACGCAACTATATACTCACCTTTTCCGCCTACTCATCATCGCCTACTCACACCTGAGTGTGTCAAAGTCAGCGCGAAGTCATCGCGAGGCAGCCGCCAAGACAGTCATGTTTGTTTTGGGCTTAAGATTGCGAGATATTGGCGTTCGCATGTGCAATCTTAGAATTTGCGCAGGGGTATCGAAAACGGTGCGTCCGAGCGCCGTTGACGTCGACGGCCTGGCGAGGGAAATTCGTTCACGATGCCTGGAGAGAGAGTGAAGGATGCGCGCAAAGTATAACATCACATGCGCGTGCGGATCCGAGTGAGGTGTATGTGTGGGCGAAACAGGGAATGGCGGAGTCGAAAAGGCGGTGGCAGGCTTGTGGGCGGGGAGTGTGAGCTGGCAGGGACAGGTGGTTGAGTGGAGCGTGGTCCGCCTGCCGGCATAGTCAGGAACAACAAATCAGCCCTCGACGCGCCCGACTAGCGACCACCACAACGCTTCACTCCCTCGACGCTTGCTTTTCCTGCTACCGCTCTCTCCCTCCTATGTAGCTCCTACCCGCTCATAATTAATTCGAGCATGAGCGACACCATCACCCACTCTGCGACGCATTTTTAACTCACCACGCTGCTCCCGCCGGCTATACACGCCTTGTTTACGCGCACGGAGGGGTCGTACACATGGACTCGGCCGGCCTTGGTGCCATGCCAGGGCCTCGCTGCTGTTGTGGGAGCCATGACTGCGCTTTCCTCGCCCACAACGGAAGACTCTTAGAGGGATTGGAGAGAGACGTCTCTAAAGCCGCACAGCTGGGCCAGGTACGTCGCTCACTCCCGCATGTCGGCTCTTACTACCGCGCATGCCGCTAACCTTTGCCCTGCAGGCCCTGCTCGTCCGCCACGAGGCCTACGTCGCCGACTCGGAGCGCGAGCGGAAGGAGATGATCAACACCATCGAAGGGCTCGAGAAGGACAAGATCGAGCTCGAAGCCAAGAATGCGCAGACCATCAAGGCGAACCGCGACCTGCTGGACCAGCTCGAGCAGCTCAACAACGCCGTCGCCGAGTCGGACGCCCACATCCGCGCGCTGGAAGACACCCTGCGCTCCACCGAAGACGAGATCGACCGCCTCAGCTCCCTGGCCGCACGCACGCAGCTGCTCGAGCGCCAGCTGATTGACCTCGAAAGAGAGCAGTCGCAGATTCAGAGCAGCCTGGACGCCAAGATCGTCGACGAGCGCACGGCCATACAGCGGTGGAAGGTGGCCGAGCGGACTATAGGAGATCTCCAAGACCAGATCGACCGCATCGAGAAGGAGTCCCGCGCCGAGCGACAGCGCCACATGGAGGTCGTGGCTCGCATGGAGCGGAGGATGGTCGTCGAGGGCGAACTTCACACCGCTGCGGGCAGGCTCAAGGCCAAAGCTGGGACTGACAAGGGCGGGCCCAACGTCGTCTCCCACTTTGTTAAGGACATTCTACTCGATAATGCGAACCTGCAACACGGCATACTGGAACTGCGCGAGCTACTGGGCAATTCCAACGAGGAAGTCGAACGCCTGCGAGACCAACTCAAGGTCCACCAGCCTGTCTCGACATCGCCCCGGCCCGATGAGGACGTCACGAGTCCGTCGCTGCAGAAGGAACTGGAGATGGAACAAGAAGCGTCGCTACAGCAAGAACTGCATATACATCACCACTACCACGGCCCGAAGGTCACCAGAAATGTGCCGAAAGCACCGGCGCAGCGACGGCCCAAGAAGAAGCGCTTCTCCCTCACCCCGACGCACTTCGACCCGCCTGCGACCCTCGACCGCTCGTCTACGGCTACAATTCTGGAACACACCGCGGTTACTGTGCCTAATTCGCACAGATGGTCTCAGGCGTCAACCCTGACGCCGGGCTCTTTCGCAGGGTCACCCGTCTCGGACTCACACCGTGGGTCCATGTACGACCGTGTCTTCAGCGAGGCCTATGACTCTTCCCGGCCCACCAGTCCTCCCGATTCCATCGACTTCCAGTCTCCCATGTTTGGGCCCGTCAAATCGAACGACTACAGCTCCGATCCGGATGCTTTACCGCCGATGCTGCGAAGGTCGTCTGGCACTCTTGAGGTCGCCAAGGGTGGAAATAAGCATCTGCGACGAAAGTCTCGCGGCCTCATGCCACCGAGCCTGTCCACAATGCGCAGCTCAAGCACGCCGATCGCCCTTACCGCTAAGAGCAGTCCTGCGACGGCCGTCATATCAGCCGTTAGCCCCGCCAACTCATTCTCGGATGCCAGCTTTACGCTCTCACCCTACCTCCAGCCGGAGCCTCAGGCTGCTATCCCAGAGGAGAGCGAGGACTCCTCGCTATCAACGGCCGAGCCATCGCTGATGACGTCCAACGGCGAATTCGAGCCCGACGACCTCGTGTCGCCCATGACCGCCATGCGCCCCGGACTACGCCGCCACGCCTCCCACGAATCTCTCATCTCAGTCTCCGGCATGGACATACACACACTGCAGTCACGACCCTCGCAACTCCTATACTCTAATGCGGCGCGATTCGCAACGCCCGGCAGTTCTGGCTCCATCGGCCCCGAACTCACACCCTGGACCGCTACCGCGCACGGCACGCTTTCGAACAAGACATCGCAGAGCAGCATGGCCAACCGCGACTTCCTCTACTCCAGCATCGCAAACCAGAAGCGCGGGCCTCGGAAGAGCGACGGCCCCCAGCCCTCGAGCGGCCCCGGTCTCACAAAGAAGGTGGGAGGCTGGGTCTTTGGCAAATGGGGTTCATCGCCTGCTCCCGTTACTTCGCCGACGGCCACCCGCGCGCCTTCGATCCTTAGCCAGGAAACGCAGTCCACGCAGGACACGCAGTCGAGTGAAGGCACCACGACCACAAATGCCGACGGCTCGAAGAAGAAGGACAAGCCCAAGCTGAGGCCGAGCGGCGTGAACCAGAACGGACCCATATGGGGCTTCTTTGATGAAGTGCCCGATGCGCCGGCGAAGGTCGTGGTGCAAGATTACGACGCGGATGCGCTTGGTGAGGCCTTGGCTGAGGCTTCATAGACTTGCCCTTGGATACGGATATTACAACAGCGCGTGCGTGTGTATAAGAAGGCTCTTTACATATGGAAACATCTCTTACCATCTATCTCCTTGGTCTTTTTGGATTCCGATAGATTGCATCACTGGCGTTTTGGGTTTCTTTTCTTCCATGGACTTTGGATGTCGATACGTTTGACGAAGCGCATGAAGCGAGGGAGGACTTTCCTTCTCATTTGGATAGACGAAGATACGAGCTGAAAATTGATACCCAATTACATTACCATGGCGACGTGGTATGCTTGCTGCTTACGCTGAGTTTTCCGAATTACTTTCCTTTACTATCGTCCAGTCGTTCTGCGATGCTTACATCCTTGTTATAGATCATTTGCCTTATTGAGGATCCATTATCCCAGCGGTGAGCGATGGACAGTCATGCTTTCGGATTTCTTATCGGTCGCGACATCGGTTACGGCAGTTTTCCTCGTTGACCAAGTCCTATGATAATCCTTCTTGGCCGTTAAGCAAGGGGTGACCTTCTTTGGCTTTCATGCAAGGATGAAGTCGGCGACCACCTACATCACCGCGTCTTCCGTACTTACGCGCATCCTTCATCATAACGTTGCGAAGGTAGATGGCTACCGCTACAATTGCTGTGACCCAATTTGGCCGTTAAGTAAGGGCGAGATCGGCGTCATCGCGACTTCCGCGCTTACGCGAATCCTTCACATTCTTCACTCCAACACTACTCAGGTAAACTGCTATTGCTGGCACTCGCATCAACCAATCGCGCTTCTTCATGCAGTCGTTCCCAAAGCTGACACCGGTACCTACCCGCCTGCGCCGCTGGCTGCTTCCGCACGATCAATTCGATCGCATCGGGGAGCGAAGTGAGATGCCGCAGCACGCGGCGGTCAGTGACATCCAATGTTGGATGTCTGGCACACTAACCGCTCAACTCGCTTCAACCGACCACGCTCTGGATCTATCAAGAGGGCTGTAGTTCCTTGTTGTATCGTGGAGGGCAGTGAGAGGATGCGGCGGCCAAAGAGTTTCGTGAGTTGGTGGTGAAGGCACACTGTCCGCCGAACTCACGTCAATCAATCGCGCTCTGCTTCTATCCAGAGGAATGTACTCACCGTAGCGCATCAGGGGGCAAAGTGAGATGACACGGCGGTCAGTGAGTCTCGCACGGCTGTTCTTACTTCGCATGGAGGCGCGGTCTGCCACAGCGGCCAAGGGACTCTATTGTAGGATTCGATTCTTCGCGCATCCAAAGTATCTTGCACGGTTTCTTAGCCTTCCGAAGCGAGCACATGTTTGACCGCCTCGGGAGGTGGAGGGGAGATGGAGGGAACGTGGTGGAGGTCTCGCGCACTAGACTGTCCTGGGGATCGTTGCGACCCAGCTTCGAGGACGGTCATTCCTGAAGGATGAGTGGAGTCGATGCCGGAGCAGATCGAGGATGGTTATATACGTGAGCTAAACAGAGCTAGATTCGCTAACTCTGCAGTGCAAGCACACTTCGTGGACCCCGACTACAAGCAGAAACGATGGCCTTTCCGATTGCCAACTTGGGAACATCAAGCGACGGCATATGTACGATTTCGTTCCACGACACTGGAGCCAGCATGCGATGCTTTCCGGCAACCATCCACGGATACTTCTCTACTCAGGTCGACGGCGTCCGTAGAGACGAAATACTAGAGCATCCTCAGTACAGGAGAGCAGTACGAAGAAGGCATGAAACGGCTAGGAGATTTGAACAACTCATCGGTTCTGTGGGCAACAAGAAGGCTAAAATTACCGTTTCGCCCAACGGTATCGTTGGTGGTTATCCTCAGAGCCATCACGATTGGGCCACAAAGAGAATCGCCTTCTTCGTCGAGACCAGATTCGAATTCCGGACTTGTTTGACACCGACGAGCATCGTGTCTTCTGCGCAATGGCTACACTTCGCTGAACCATCATCGAAGGCTGCAATTCAAGGTGTTTCGACTCCTGGCTTGCGCAATGCCACCATTCTATCGGGAATCTGTTTGTTCTCGTCCAAGGCCATGACTACGGCTACCAAACACATGCCAATTATCGACGTCCAAAACATGCAGTACAACAGAGCTACACTCTACGAGCTGGAGTACATTGCGCGTAGTGCTCCGGCCATCGCAGATCTTGCCATCGCCTCCCGGTACGCGGCGGAGCGGACTGCCTATCGCGATGGCGACAAGGCCTGTCCGCCGCCCCAGATCTGCTTGGACATACCCAGTTTCCATTACTACCAGACGATTGACGATCTACTGCGGTCTGGTCGTTGTGGCTTCGACGAGGCTTTGCATTGGCTCCGTGCTATAGAGACGCACCATCAGCAGATCTCGCATATCTTCCGTGGTTATCTCCACTTCGAGCTACTGCGACGAGACCCGTCCGTCAAGCCATGCGCTATCAGCGTTACCCCCGGGGGTGAGCGAATTCTCTCAACTATCCGCAAGTCGCTCATGAAATGTACGCTTCCGTCGGTGCAACAAGCCATCAACGATCTCGCTGCCCACGAACCGGCCTGGACAAGGTTCATGCAGTTTGTGCCCGACGCGGAAAAGCCGAAGGACTTCAGATCCCTTGGCCAAATGTTCTATGTGTACCAGGTAGTAGGGCACGCCTTGGGTGAAGAGTCAATACAACCGGACTTGCTAATCAGTGTCGAGGACAGCGCCGAACGCGGCGTGTACTCTCGAGCCCAAAAGGTTCTCAAAAGAATCCGAGAATCTACATGCTCAGCCTCGCCTGTACTACTAGAGACGTACCTGTGTCCGCGTGTCTTTGTCGACAACAACGCTCACGGATCGGAGCTGTATGCTCACGACCCGTATCCGGCGTCAGTCTACGAGAAATGCAACTCAGATAGGGATAAACCGCTTCCTGGCAGTTCAGAAACGCCCTCCAACCGAGACTGTTATAGTAGTCAAAGCGATGTCTCCCCAAACACTGATCGGATGCTGTTAGAGCTGGACACTCTGGAAGTAATAGAGAGATTGTATGGCGAGAGATCGGCTACGCTGCTGCGGGAACTGGGTAAAGAGGTAGGCCTGTTTGAACTGCTAGCGCCGCCTTAAACAGCTTGGAGAATAACGAGTTCGGTGTGTCTAGTCTTGCTGCGAGAGGGGGAAAAGACAAGTCACACACCTATACGTCTTACTGCTTCTTTCTGCCGTTGTGTTGCACGCTGCTCGACAGCTCGGCTCCTTTGAACGGCGGTAATTGGTTGGAGCTCGCACTGATATGCGGCACCCTATGTGATCTTTGCATATACTACGACAACTCTCGACGGTATATGCCGAGCATTGCGACATGAACTGGTGGTGGTGCGCAGATGTGAGGCGGAGCAAGACATACGCGAGCCACCTACGTCATTGCGAGTTCGTTGCTTACGCGCATCCTTCACTCTAACACTGCTCAGGTAAATGGCCATCGCGTCAACCAATAGCGCTCGCCATCGTCTTATCTCCGCATGCGGGGAAGCATCAGGTACTTAGGTTCTCACTGGCTTTCGCTAAAGAACAATCACTATCCATTCGAACACCTCTCCCTACTGCTGGAACGTTGACAACAATGAAGCTCATTCCCAGCAAAATACCAGGCTACGCGCTCGCATCAACATTCGTGGCCCTCGGTGGTATACTGAATGGGTATGTTATGAATGCACTCCATCTCACGTCACAAACATCGCGCGACTCGCCCAGTGTAGACGCGAACCAACTCACCAACATGCCACCAGATTCGACACAGGCTCCGTCGGCGCCGTCACCGAGATGCCTTCCTTCATTCACACATTCGGCCACCTCACGCCCACCATGCGCGGCTTCACCGTCTCTCTAATCATGCTCTGCGGCGCCATCCCAGCAACAGTCGCCGGTCACCTCGCCGACCGCTTCGGTCGCCTCCGCATCATCATCGTCGGCGCCATTCTTTGCACGATTGGCTGCGTGCTCGAATGCGCTGCCTCCCGTCTCAGTCTCTTCCTTGTGGGCCGCGCATTGATGGGAATTGGCCAAGGCTTCGCGCTTACCAACATCGGTGTGTATATCTGTGAAATCGCGCCGAGTCGGAGTCGTGGTAAGTTTGTGTCGTTACCGCAGTTCGGCGCTGCGCTGGGGGTTTGCGTTGGGTATTTTGCGTGTTATGGGAGTATACATATTGCTGGGAATATGTCATGGCGTCTGCCGTACATACTGCAAGCCGCGCTGTCCATGGTTTGGGCTGCGGGATCGTTCTTCTTGCCCGAGAGTCCGCGGTGGCTAATATTGCACGGGCAAAGAAGTCGAGCGATGCAAGAGCTCAAGAAGCTGGACTTTGAAGCCGCAGAGGCGGAGAAGGACGTCCTGCGACCCACTGAGAATGCCAGTCCGGAAGAGCAAGTCGGTATACTGCAGGGCCTACGCTTGATCTTTAAGCGCGAATACCGATCGCAGACATGTCTCGCGGTGTTTATCCTGTCGTTCATTCAGTTGAGCGGCATCGACGGCGTACTCTACGTATGTTGTGCGCCTCAACGACGTGAACTCGCCGCATACTGACCGAATCTTGCAGTACGCCCCGACCATCTTCGCCCAAGCCGGCATCCCCTCACAAACAGCGTCCTTTCTCGCCTCCGGCGTCTCCGCCATCCTGATGTTCGCCTTCAGCATCCCCGCCACTCTGCTCGCAGACAAATGGGGCCGTCGCACGTCCGCTATCTGCGGAGGTGTAATCCTCTCTGGCACCATGCTGCTAATCGGTTCTCTGTACGCCGCGAACGTCGTGCATCCTCAAGGCGCAGCGCGCTGGGTTGTCATCGTCTCGGTCTTCATCTTCGCGATTGGATACGTCTCCACGTGGGCTATCGTAGGCAAGATCTACGCGTCTGAGATCCAGCCCACGCGGACGCGTGCGACGACGAACTCGATGGCCACGGGCGGTAGCTTTGTAAGTCGCGTCCTTACCTCTTCCTTCACAGCCTTCGCCGGCATCGTTGTCGCGCGTCTATTGCTGACTTGTCCGGCGAACAGCTTGCAAATTGGCTCGTTGCGTTCGCGACTCCGATCTTCCTTGCGCGGTCGGCTTACGGCGCGTACTTCCTCTTCGGCGCGATTGCGCTTTTGACGCTCGTTGTGCTCGCGACGTGTATGCGTGAGACGCGGGGCTTGTCGCTTGAGGACATTCAGGTCTCGTTCGCGCAAGCTTCTTCGCGGTCGTTTGGCATTTCTCTAGGGTTGGTACGAAGGCGCGGGTTCGAGACGTAGCCGTTGCGCGTCCTGTAGAGAGATAGTTAAAGAAAGACTAGACTTACAAAACCTGCCTATAAGAACGTACTTTAGCCTACTCTAGAGGACGTGCTTAGAGCTACTAGCCCTACCCTAAAGAACGTGCTTAGAGCTGCTAGCTCTAAGCAAATTTTAGTAAGAGTAATAAGGCTAATAAGAAATAGAGAGGTAGAACTAAGTAGATAGCTCTAAGGCTTCTAAACTTTACTACTTAAAAGCCTAGCTAATATAAGGCGATAGATTATACACAATCTGCGCTTAATTTAGTATAGCGTAGGTATTTACTAACTAAGAAAGAAAATCTAGAGAGTATAATCTGTACGTATAATCCGCAGGCTTTAATAGTATTATAATGTGCTAAAACTTACCTAGAAAATACAAGATAACGCTGCAAATCTAGTGTATTCTTTAGAATATCTATAGCTAGCACTATTATTAAGATATTTGTACGTAAACTTTAGCTAGAGAGACTTAATATTTCTTACTAAAGTTAGAGCTTATAATTTCTAACTACTATATTTATATATATAATAAGCTAGTTCGCTAGATAAGCTACTCTACTAATATTATATAATTGTATAAATAAGGCTATAGAGCTACCTATAATAGCTATTATTATAAGATTTTATAAGGTTATAGTAGTTATATTATTATAATAAAGTTACGCTACTTATATTTACTTAGTAACTTAGTTATATACTTATAGTAGATTATCTAAGTTAGAATAGCTAGTGTAGACACTTTACCTTATATATAAGATAGGTTAATAACACTATACTTCTAATACTTCTACTTTTAAGTAGAGGTTTATAAAGCTTTACGCTTACTATTTTAGAGCTATTATATTACTTTTTAAGAGTTACGAGCTACTTTTTTAGCTTTCTTTTTAGCTTCTTTTATAGCTTTCTTCTTCTCTCTTACTTTCTTAAGTCTCTCTTACTTAATACACTTTTCTTTAGCTATCTAAAGCTTATAGAGTCTTACCTACTTCTTAAGATATACTCTCTTAGTATTCTATACTTATTTAAGTTATTATTAGTGTTATTAAGCTACTTTATTATTCTAAGCCTAATAGACCTTATAAGAAGACTAGAAGATAGCGCTACTATAATACTTATAAGGCTTTTTAAGTTATAGAGTATAGAACTTCTTCTTCTATCTCTTTCTAACATTTAAAGTAGCTCTTAGACTTCTTAACTTACTTTTAAGAATACTTACCTAGGCTAAAATATAGTATAAACTTTAGCTAAGCTTTTTAATATTCTTATTACTTTAATCTTTTACTATATAATATATAAGACTTTCTAATTTAATCTAATTCTTACTACTAAGTATAGAAGTAGAGCTCTTGTCTAAACTAGAGTCTCTCTAACTAAACTAGCTAAGTATAACTTTAAAATTAGGTAGGTAGATCTCTATTACTTTAAACACTCTCTTAATAGCTTAAGACTTAAAGATAGCTATCTAAGACTTCTAGAAGAGTAGAAAGAAGTTTTCTTTTATTACTAGAAGAATATCTTAGCTATTCTAAAGGTAGTTTAAAAGCTCTATTAAGTAGAAAGTTAAAAGAGGTTTAAATAACGCTACCTCTAGGGGTTAAAGCGTGTAGGTTAAACGAGAGGGAAATATAGCTAATAGAATCTTGTTATTGTTATAATAATTAATAAAGTCTATAGTAAGATAGAATCTATAGCTATTAAGAAGAGGTAATTAGTACCTAGA
>Ga0265797_10004953_pt1 | contig 19866 bp, 19 predicted proteins | sample P2T30metagenome_FD_192433 | JGI IMG/M metagenome (GOLD analysis project Ga0265797, IMG submission 192433) | Plant litter microbial communities from East Loma Ridge, Irvine, California - P2 T30 | ecosystem: Environmental > Terrestrial > Plant litter > Unclassified | place: USA: California...
CTGCGCTTCTGCGGTTGCCTCTTCTCCGGCTTCATGATCACACCTTCTGGCCCTCGTGTGCTCGAGTACAACGTCCGCTTCGGCGACCCCGAAACCCAGTCCTGCCTCGCTCTCCTCAACTCCGACCTCGCCGAGCTCATGCTCGCAGCCTGCAACGGCGAGCTGGCGTCCAAGAAGCTCGACATCGCCAACGCACACGCTTGCACCGTCGTCGTCGCCGCTGGTGGATACCCTGGCTCGTACGCCAAGGGCACCCCGATGGACGTCAAGCAGCCTGAGCAAGACGGCATGCACATCTTCCACGCTGGTACTGGCCTCAGCAAGGACGGCCAGCTACAGACCAGCGGTGGTCGTGTCATTGCCGCTACCGCTACTGGAAAGACACTCAAGGAGGCTGTCGATCGCACTTACGAGGGTGTCAAGTTGATCCAGTTTGAGGGCATGCAGTTCCGCAAGGACATTGCTCACAGGGCTCTGAAGTAGATGATGTTTGTCTATGTTGATGAGACTAATCAAAAGTAACGTTCACATGTGTTTCCGACTTTGGCTCGAAATTTTCATTACATGCGCTTTCTGCTCTAACGATGAAGTAGCGACTGTTCGGGTCGCGTGGGTACACGTATCCCTTCGATTGACTTAAACAAAGAAGTTATCTATAAACGCACATATACGACTCCCGATGAGGATGACCAAGACTGAATCATAGTAACTGCGCCTGAAAGGAATGCGTCGCAGAAACCCTTTTGCGTTCGCATCACCAACCTCAAATAATCGCATCTGCCCTGCTCGCTTTCGACCTCTGTTTCTGTTCCTGATGATCCGAAACAATGCTCAAGCTCATCCACCCACCAACAACCATCGCCAAAACAGCAAAAAACTGCACACCCACCACCAAAACAACCTTAATAGCAAACGAGCCAGTAATCGGATTAATACCAGCATCCGCATGATCCAGCGTATACACAGCAGCATACACCACTTTCGCGCCAGCAAACAGCAAAGCAACCAAGCTCCAGTTCCGCAGCGCCGTCGTGCTTCGAGCAATCTCATACCGAGCTCCACGGTAGCGAAAGAACAACCAGCCAATGTACTGCACCAGTCCCAACCAAGTCACAAACCACAGCACCGCGCCCGCCTCGCGCAGCTTATACGCCGCACTCGCATCAGAAGCAGATTTCGCTTCGGCGAGGTTCACAGACCCGATGATGAGGAGGATCATGCCAACAGTGGAGATCGTATGGATTTGGATCTGGATGAAGAGCAGCCAGCGGGAGGTTTTCTTGGCGGACGCACGGAGGAGGTAGTGGTGGAGTTCGTGCAGGATGCCTGAGATGGCGAGGAGGAGGGGTGAGAGGCCGATGGAGGAGAGGATTGCTGTTGTGATGGAGGGGGTGGTGGCATTGTTGTTGATTAGTTGGGAAATGGCGGCGGCGATGCGGACTGCTATGGCGAGGTTTAGGTAGAGGTAGCCGAGGATGCCGTGGCGGCCGTGGCGATAGAATATGAAGAGGGCTAGGGGAGCGAGGAGGGCGTAGAGGGCTAGCTCGACGCTGGAGAGGATTGAGGTGTTTGATAGAGGCATTGTCGGGTATCAGGTTTGGGAATGATGAGGTGGGATTGGAGTGAACAGTAAGGTAGGTTTGACTTGGGGTTTCGTCAATACTTAAGTATCAAAAAGTCCGTATATGTCGTTGCCTGGACTCCTCGAGATGTCTGATGTGCAGTACAATGCGTATGGGCTCCCGTATATGGCACATGTTGCGCGACCAGATGGTCCCGAGTCTCAGGCCAATGCCTGGATTGCAAGGGCCAAAAAATACATGTAGATCAGCCACGATGCGGCCCAACAATAGAACACATTCCGGCTATGCTGTGTATTCCTTCAGTACGGAGAAGGCCATGTGAGCGTGAAATATGAAAGAAGTAGCCTCAGCGACAAGTGCTTTCGTTGTGGTGGTTGTCGGCACCTCTGTCGATCATTGCCTAAACAGTCCTCTTTACCGCCAGCGCAAGATGGTCCTGTTGTGTGTAGGGTTGCGCCGGAATCTTCCGGTCCAAGGCGCTTACATTTCTTCGATTAGTCTTCCACTCTTCGTCCACACAATGCGTACTCAGCAGGGACCATTCTAGACTAGTGCTTGTGGATCCAATGTTTGCGGTGTTACATTGCCATCGAATTCGGTTATAGCAACCATGTGTCCCCCCATTTTTCTACACTACGCACCATACCGACCCTTCGTGCTATCTGGAGCTGCCTGGTGTAAACTGATCAAACTGCGCCTGGCTCAGGCTAGTTGATGGTAGAGGCTATTAGCCTCAGAAAAATGATTGATTAAGAGCCAAACAGATGTACGGTGCTCGAAAGCTCTTCTTACTTCAGCATACTTCCATTGCCGGAAGAGCGACAATGCATGCATGAATTGGTCTTCGAGGTCGAATGAATAAGACACAGCAGATGCAGCCAACAGGTTTCTGGGGACAGTTCAAAGAAATCACCAAAGCAAAGTTCACGCATGCAAACGAGACTGTGCTACCGCCTGCTGCGATCATCTCAATCGCTTGGCGCTTCGCGCTGGAGAATCACTATCTTACGCTTTCCGTGTTGATGATTGCAATGTTCTGGCCAACACTGCTGGTCATACCGTTGAGAGGGTTGTCAATAATCACGAGAGCGTTGCTCTAACAAGACGCGTATGTCAGCGCACAGAACGGAGGACCATGGCAAATGCTTCGTCCTTTGTGTATTTCTTCACGGCAGGGAGCTCGTCCAAAGTGATGGGATTGTTACTGGTGCGTTCTGAGTCAGCGCCTGGTGGATGGGATAGTCGAGGCATTGTTTGGTGCAGGGTTTTGGGCCATGACCCTGACGTTTCTGTAGCATTTCATGGACTGTTACTGCCCCAGCGCAGACGATGATTTTAATTCTCATATACCAACTTCCACTGAATGCATCTGGGATCAGCGACGAGCACCAACGTTTCACAGCTACCATTCACGAGACCGCAGCACAATCTACGACCGTGGCTTCCTTCCAGACTTTCTTTTCTTGCCTTTGCTGTTCTTTGTGGCAGCAGAAGTCTGGCCAGATGAAGGCACAGGGATTGCTCCATGGCACGGAAGGACTCGCCGTTTGTCGTTCGCAGCGAGGTCGAAAGCCGTACCACGTGAGGATTTGAGATTGACATCTGCACCTCTGACGCAGAGCAGCTCTGTGAGTTCCACAGATGCAAGCATGAGCGCCGTGTTGCCTTCCTCGTCCACTACATCGATCGAAGCGCCTAGATCAAGCAACGTACTGACGACACCATATTTGTCCTGGTACCATTCCACGGCTTTCATCAGGACACTAGCGCCATTGGTATCCCGAGTATCAATGCTGGCACCGTACGATTGAAGTATTGCTACACAAGCGTGCAACGCTTCTGGATTGTTTTCGCTGTTCTTGAACGAATTGACGGCATGGAAGATGGCATTCCAGCCGTCGTAGTACGTTGAATCAACAACCAAGGCATCTGCGCCCTTCGCAAGCAGCAATTCGATCATGGAGTGGTCAAGGTACGAAGCTGCCATCATAACGAGCGTGGACTTGCTCTCATGGCTCGTACGCGCGGCGATATTCTCCATACGCTTTGTTCGTTCTGATGTCGAGTCGTCGAGCCACTCGTGAGGGATATGGATGTACGGTTCATCGAGAGATAGCCCGTGTTCAAGGCACCATTCTACGACTTCATGATTACCGAGTGCAATCGCGAGCGCTCCAGCAGAGCAGTATTGAGTTGCGTTACGCTGCACTGGTCCTTGCTTCCCATGCATAAGTATCGGCCAGATCCCAAGGTCGACATGTTTTTGCACCGCGAAATTAGCACCTTCGCTGTGCAACAGTCGAATGATAGCCATATCTGCTCTGGCACAAGCAGCATGCGCAGGAGTCCCGAGTTGAACACAGTCGATATTGGCATTGGCTTTATATTTGAGCAGTGTCTTGACGATCTCAAAGCGACCCCGGAGGATTGCGATGCACAACGGAACTTTCCATTCTTTGTGGAAGGCGTTGATGTCTGCACCGGCGTCGAGAAGGAATTCCACGGATTCCACCGGACCGCTGAAAGCTGCGTGATGGAGAGGAGTGCAGTTTGCCTCGCTGCGGAACTCGATGTCTGCGCCTTTGCTGAGCAGATAGGCGAGTCTCGCTTTGCCTTGGCCTTCCTCGCATGCTCGTATCAGGTCTTGGTTGACGGACGATTCTGCTTGTGGTACGGGTTTGTCGTTGGGCGAGTGTGGAGAGCGGTAGTCTGGTCGGTTTACGTCAATGTCATGGGAGAAGTACAGCATATGACTTTGCAGGAGTGACGTACTGTGGTTTACCGTGTTGAAAACATGACCGTTGTGCAGTCTTGACTTGCCATGTGCGTAGATATGCTGATAGTCAGGGTTGGTCTCGATCACAGGAATCTGGATGGAGGTATCAGCTTGACAATCCTTCGACATGTCGGTGTTTCTGGTAGCCGCTGAAGTAATGAGACAACAGGGAGGTAAGCTACGATATCAGTATATGTGAGGCTGCGCCTGAAGCCTATGGGCGCCTGGGAGGCGGTGCAGCGACTTGCGGTGTATGCATGGTAACAGATACATGAAGGATTCCTCTCAGCTGCTAAGCGAGACCTTGGGCGCTTAGAACCCCAGCACCTCAGCATCCCTCGAACTTCTCCTGACCGTCTTGGCAGGTCGATCCCGGTAGAAGCTGGAGACAAAGTCGATTTGTATACATATATCGTCTGATCTTCTCCGTGACAAGTCGTAGTTCTCACGCTGTCCACATTCTCAAAAAGCAAGAAACGCCATATTATTCCCTTCTCCCAGCGAAAGCTGGAAGATCAAAACACCCCAGGCCGTTGTACTCGGCTCGCTATGCCCCATGGTATCTCTATAACCCATCATTCAACTTTTTTGTCGTTCACGCCTCTGCTCTTCTTCTTCATAACGTGATCTCAATTGGAAACCTAGATGTGGGTGGGCTTGCCGGAGACACCTTTTGATGGAGAGTCAGTTGCGTGTTCGACTGTATGCGCAGGACGAAGTCTGTGTCTTCGCCTTTTGCTGTGTCGCTTTTTGACATTGATCACAAGTTGGATCGAGGACCTCGGATCGGTGTTAGAACACAACCAACTTCGCGAACGGACGAGGAAGATGTGATCACACGGGGAAGATTCAAAACTCACCTTCAGTGCTGTTGGGCTGGGCCTTGAGCTCCCTGGCGTTGCCAATCTCAGCCTGGGGCTCGACGGAAGCAATACCCTTGATAAGGGCATTGATCTCGTTGGTGATCTTGTCGTGCTCCTTGAAGGGGTCGTACATGCGGGCACGGATGTAATCGTCAAGCTGGTCGTCGGACATGTTGCGGAGGGCCAACTCACGGTCAACCTTCTCAGCCTGGGCAGAGCGGATGACACCGCGGGTGACGATGACGGAGACGTCGCGAATGCGCTCAATGGCAGGGTACAGCCAATTCTTCTCGACCTCCTCCTTGAGGAGGGAGGTGCTAAGTGCCTCGGCGGATGCGTAGATCATGGCCTGGGTCACGGAGACCGATTTCGAAAGAATAGCGCCAAGGCCGATGCCAGGGAACACGTCTTGGCGAACTCGTTAGTTTACGTTTAAAACAATAAAGAGCGATATTGTAATGATCAGGGTTGCATGTGGTGTGATTTTGGAAGTCGTGGCGCCGAAATCTGGCACCACGAATCCAAACGCAACACCACTCAGCGCACCTGAAAACTGCGGGGAACATGAGACTTACACATGTTGTTGCCCTGACCAGGGACCAGCTTCTGTCCCTCAAAGTCGAGGGTAGGGAAGGGGCTGCCAGAGGCAAAGAGGCACTTGCCCTTGGTGTACTTGATCGCGTCCTCGAAAGTGCACTCAGACTTGGAGCTGGGGTTGGACAGGGGGAAGACGACGGGCCTCTCGTTCATGGTAGCCATCTTCTCGAGGATCTGGGGGGTGAAAGCACCGCCGATGGTGCTCAGACCCATAAGGATGGTGGGCTTGACGTAGTCGACGACCTCCTCGAGGGTCTTGTACTGCTCGCCGTTGTTGTCGTCGCGAGAGAAGTAGCGCTTGTGGTCGGCGAGTTCGCCCTCTCTGTCGTTGGTAACCATGCCCTTGGAGTCGACGAGCCAGAAGCATTTGCGGGCCTCGTCTTCGGTAAGCCCCTCGTTGATGAAGAAAGCGGCAAGCTGCTTTGCAACACCAACACCAGCACTACCTGCGCCCAAAAATACAGCCCTCTTGAATGGCATTAGCAAATAATCTCATACACTCGGTGGTTTATTTTGTGCCAAAAACTTACCTGGTCCTTGGCGGGAACACCGGACTGCTTGACAGCGTTGATGAAACCGGCAAGAATCACAGCACCAGTACCCTGAATATCGTCGTTGAACATGGTGTAGGTGTCCTTGTAGCGCTCGAGCGAAGGGAAGGGGTTCTTGAAGTCCTCGTACTGAATGACAATAGAAGGCCAGCGCTCAGTAAGAGCAGCCATCATCTCGTCCAGGAACTCGCGCTCCTCGTCAGCGGACACCTTAGGGCGGCGAGAGCCAAGGTAGAGAGGGTCGTTGATGAGCTCCTGGTTGTTGGTTCCGAGATCGAGAGTAATCGGGAGGGTCTTGAGAGGGTTGATACCGGCGCAGGCAGTGTAGAGAGACAGCTTGCCGACGGGAATGCCCATACCGTTGATTCCGAGGTCACCAAGACCGAGAATACGGCTGCCGTCGGTGACGACAGTGATCTCGACCTCGTGGGGCCAGTTCTCAATGACGGAGGCAAGGTTTCCCTTGTCGGCGAAGGAGAGGTAAAGACCTGAGGGTTGTAAGTAATTGTCCCAATGCTTTCCATATCCAATTTTTCTCTTCCGTACCTTCGGGCTGGGTGTAGAGCTCCGACCATCTCTGGCAAGCCTCACCAACGGTGGGAGTGTAGATCAGAGGAGTAAGCTCCTGCGAACGGTGTTGTCAGACTTCACTTCTTGGCGCTCCGACTCTTTTGATTGAACAAACCTTCACGTTGTTGGAAAGAAGGCGGTAGAAAAGGTGGACGTTGGTGTTACGGAGAACAGAGAGGTACTGGTACTTCTCGATGTTGGTCTTCTTCATCTCGAGGATACCGAGGCCTGTGAGCGATTGTCAGTTTCGCGATTACTTCACATCAAGCTTGCCAAGGATTTGAACCTACATCGCTTCATCTGGTTCTCGTAGCTGTCAATACCGGGAGGAGCGAGACCGTAAGTCCTCAAGTACTTCCTGGCCTCGTTCTTGTTGGCAGTGCCGTAGTCACTCCTGTGTAGAAAATTAGTTTCCTAGCAAAAAAGTTATTTCACATGCGTTGCAACTGCTTACGGCGAAGGGTGGACATGGCGGGTCGCGGGGCTGTGGTGAGCGTGCTGTGAGTTGGCGGTAGGAAGGGAGTGAGTGTTTGACTCGTTGGGGGCATCTGCGTGAGGAGCCATGGTGCGCCTGTATGGAAAGTAAGGTGGTGGTGCTGAGGCTGTGGATCGGGTCTGCAACGCTGTTCTGCTGCTGTGCACGGGTCGAGGTGAGTGAACAGAGAGGAGGGCGCGTTTTAAACTGAGCTGGGAAACAGAAGCGCGGGACGAGCGAGTCAAATAGTTTAGTGGCATTGAGTGAGGGAGCTCTGCTTAGTGAGAGAATAAAGCGAGATCAGGCGACGAGAATGAGCTCCGGGTGGACGACGAAGCACGGCAATGCTTTCGGTTTCAGGGTCGATGTAGCTATGACCGCGAGCAGAGGCCAATCCGCAGCACGTAAGGCAGGGTCAGCGCGATCCCGGCCTTTGACACGATAATGAACAGGAAGCGTTCACGCGGGCGAGGTGACGATTTGCTGCGCTTGCTGCAAAAGTGCTCCGCTCTGCAGTGCCCGGCGAGTCGAGATTCGGAAACACAGCGAGTACGGGTAAAGGCACGGTGGGCCCGGTCTGGGGGAGGGAGCTAGCAAGGAGCCGTTGCGATCGTGAGGAGAGCCGGCAGGCAGGGCGACGACGGTGGCAGAGAGAGAGCCTGTGCGAGATGGATCACGGAGATGTCTTGGCCTGGGGTTGAGGAGGGTGTTGCAGAAGGAAAGACAACAATGCGGATGAGGATGTGATCGTACCGCCCAACGGCAGGAGGATCATGCTTCACTGCCGGACTCATGTAGCTTCTAATAGCAATACCAGGCGCATTGGCTGCGTTTGTGACACACCGCACGGAACACTCTATCAACGGGTTGCGTCGGCCGACTTTTTTTCTGCCCTGCCTGCAAACTACGAAATCTCCCGAAATGGCCCTGTCAACACCCCACAACGCCCGACTTCCCGGCGGTCATCATCCTACCAGGAATGGTCTAGCCTGCACATTTGACGCATCCTCTTCCGACCTCGTGGCACGTCTCGCGCTCAGAGGCTGCATGCAAGCGGGTGGTTGATGTCCGCGCGGATTGTTACTCTCCGAGAGTGCCGGCATTTGATTTTGTGACCCGACGCCGCAGCTGTCACTGCCTCCCAGCCGCATCACAATGGTGAGATGTCTTCGATGCATCGCCGGCACCGGACTTGAGTAAGAACGCGAAGCCGCGAGAGTCACTGGAAGACGCAAACATGGGCCGTCGTGACCCGTTGCGCAGGGAAATGATGTGCTTATAGCATGGGTCGATGTTACACCGCCCGCCTTATTGAGTTCTTCGACGCTGAGGCTGCATCTGTGGCACGCGACACCAAGCCGTGGCATCCGGGGAGTGCGTTGCTTGATGCAGGCTGATGAGATGAGATGAGATAAGATCTCGCCTTCATCATGTGACATGCCAAAGGACGAGAGAAGAGAAGCTATGACGGTATACCTTATTGATGTGCAGAGACCAAGAAGCTGGGGAATGTGGCTAGACTGGGCCATGGTTTCTTGTATGGTGTAAGTTTTGTCAGCTTGTTTTTGCTATCATCTATACAATCGCCAGGATGCCCACCCCTGTGCTTGGTGGCACCAGGTCAGCTTATCTAGACCCAGTCATTGCGCTCCAGATAAGACTTGCAGGTTGCCATTGCCGCTGTCGATATGTATAACCAGAGAGGTGTTGGCATCAACGCCTCCGTTAACGTCTGGTCTGGTCTCACGTGTCAAAAAGGCAGGCACGTCATACTGATCGGCAAGCTCAAAGCTTCAACGTCGCTGCAGCCTGTTTGGCGTGCGCGCATCATCAATGATGGTAAAGCATCGCACGCGTGAGGGGAAGTGCATCAATTGCCTTGCCCACCTCGAACTGACATTCACATCCTCTACCAATCTAATCCCCAGCCTGCAATACTGCGTAGAGTAATCGCTCGTGTTGCATCCATCAGTTCCATCGAGGAACGTCGCAGGAGCTGCTTCCGCCTTCCCAAGAGCCCGGTACCGCAACAGAAGCTAGGCACACATAGCTCCAAGTAACAACAACGAAACCGCCTTCATCACCAATCGAAACACTCCTCAACATGTCGCTATCCTCCTGCTTCGGTAGCCGCAAGAGCGACTCCGACCGCCAGCCGCTCCTTCCCCAGTATGAGAACGACGATACCAAGCTCCAGCACGAGCTACACAAGAAGCTCCACAGCTACCAGCAAGTCCGCGCCTTGACAAAAGGCTACATGCCCAGCAATGAGCAAATCATCATCAATCTACGCACAATCCTTGCCGCCGACATCCTGAACCCCGAGAACACGGATCTCTCCGACAGTGGACGTGTCCTAGTCAAATACACCAAGCAATGGCTGAAACAGTTCATGGATCTTATGGAGCACAAGAACGGCAAAGACCAGATTCAAGATCTCCTGTGGTACCTCAGCAAGAGCAGGATCGATGTAGACGTGGAAGACCTCGCGAGGCGGGCCAAGAGCAGCAAAGCCAAAGCAGACACCGCCGCTGCCTACCAGAGCATACGCACTGTCGGCTCGTTGCTCCTTACCAACTCCGACTTCAGAGTATTCTTGGGCGACTTGAGCATACTTGGGAAGGAAGTTTTCAAGGATTCCGCCTTCACCTTGAGCAAGGTGGCCGAGTCTGCAGGCAAAGCTATTGAGCCCTCAGCTGAAGAGCAGCAGGCTGTAGCAAAGCCAGGCGCCGATGCCAATCAACCTGCGCCTACAGCAAAAGACCTGGAGCAAGAAGTCGAAGATGTGAGCAAGGTTGTCGCAAATGGAACTGCTCAGGTCGCCAAGACAGCGACTAAAAGTGCGGAGGAGAAGCTTGCTGGTGATGAAGGTCAGACGCTCCTCAACCGTCTGCAAGAGGCCGTATTGAAGCTGCGTAAACGCAACGACTACTCTGACTCTGTGTCAACCCTTGCGAAGCTTATTCAACGCTATGCGATGGTATACTCTCGCGCGGCAGAGGAGATTGTAGAGGTCGCTCAGGACGATGTGCAAGAGAACCCGGAGACCGATCGAGCATTGCGAAACTTCTGGTCATTCGTGAAGAGCTTCGGCGATGTCAAGGAATGGGAGAAGTGTGAAGAGCTGATCAAGAAGGTTATGAGCCACAAGGAGAACGACCCCGAGTTTGAGGACTTGATGCAAGATATTGGCAACAGTCTGCAGAAGCTTCTCACAGACCCCGACTTCTTCCAACACGCACAGGAGAAGTTCCAGGAGCTCCGTGAAAAGAGCAAGAAGGTCGGCACCGAGAGCAGTCTTCGCAACGATATCGACGCCCTTCTCGGACAGGTTCAGACCACTTTCGTGAGTGTCCTCGAGGATAAGGACATTCACAACATGATTCAGACAACCATCAAACTCGCCACTATTCTCTCTCCATCCAACACTCTCGCCAACCCGGAGCTGCTGCAAGACTCTGTCAACGTGTTTGTTCCCCTCCTTATCTCGGCTGTTCAATATGTCCCTATTCCAAGATTGGAGGTCGCCACCCCGGATGTCGATCTGCTTCTGGAGAACTTGATCATAGAGCCGGGCCATACCGTCAACCATACCTCATTCCTTCCCTACCGTCTTAAGGTCGAGACATACAATGACTTGGAGCTCAAGAAAGCCAGGTTCCGTGTGGCTACCAAGTCTACTAATCTCATGACCATCAAAATCGATGGTCTCTCCGCCCGCGCTGATGAGGTTGGCTTCTGGCTCCGCGCTCACAGTGGAATCTTGAGGATGGTGGACGAAGGCATCACATCCTTCGCTCTCGACGATCGTGGCATCGACATCCACATTGACGTTGAGATTTGCAAAGAGCGTCTGGAGCAGATCTTGACATTAAAGGCTGTGCGTGTAAAGATTCACAAGCTGAACTACAACCTGCGCAAGAGCCGCTTCAGTTGGGTCGCTTGGCTCATCAAGCCGCTGCTTCGACCCATCCTCCGCAAAACAATGGAGAAGCAGCTTGCCACGGCTCTTACAGACTTCTTCCACGCCGCCAACCGTGAGCTACTTTATGCTCGCGAGCGCCTGCGTGCTACTCGCATCTCCAACCCTGACGATTTGGTCACATTCTTCAAGGCTGTCGCTGCCAGGCTGACACCCGAAGAAGACCCCGACCTTTATACCAGAGTCGGCGTTACTCAGCCTGGCGAGGGCGTGTTCAAGGGCAGATATGCTCCTGGCAGTGTAATGAAGCTTTGGAATGAGGAGGCTGCTCAGGCCGGCGAGAGGGTTGAGGAGTTCAGTGCGGATGGCTGGCGTAACGAGATCTTCGATGCTCACGCGAGGGCTTTGGCTTGAGGGAGCTATGTACCGTTTGTCTTCCGGGTCGCAACAGTACGGATCAGGCAATGCGTTTTGTGTAAACGTTTTTGGGGTTGTTAGGGTATCTCAGTATCAGAAATTAAGTCAATCGTAGGCCATGACGAACAGGAACGTATTGTGTCGTTTGTTCGTAGAGACTTCAAATCTGCCGATTAACGGATTCTGCCTGTATACCTACTTTTGTACGAGGTGTCATGATATAATGTCGTGACGCCATTGTTTGAGCGATTGTTGCTCAACCCATGCAAGCATATTGCAAGCTTTCGCTTCAGCACCGCGCGACTTGGCTACGACATTAGCATCATGCAGCTGTGTACGTTTCGAGAGACCACGTATGTCAGGCACAAGCTTATAACAGACTAAGGGGATTGCTGCAATAATGTCAGTCTGCATGTGTGATGAAATGGCGCATGGAGTGGATTCTCGTGCAGCGCCTTGGATTCGATGGTGGGGCTGATGACACACTTCTTCAACTTGCAACCACAGCACGTGGCTTGTGAAGCAACATTTGTTTGGTCACAGACAATATATAAAATCTTGTTCTCGAGCTAGACTAGCCAAAGGCGTTGTCCACCACGTTTGGGTACTTGCAGTTACCGCTGCGATTCGGAAGAGTTTTCGTTCGACTCATTATTGCAGCGCCCACGAGGAGTCGTAGGACGAGATACTACCACACACACGGTAGATCTGGCTGGATCTGGAAAGAAGGCACGCGACATCAGATTCACGGATTGCATTCTCGCCGCAAATACACCATCGGCTCGTCTGCAGCAAAAGGAACGGATTGCTTCCTGCGAGTCACCCAGGATTCTCAAAATCCACAGCACACAATCACAACCATGGCCACTCCTCACTTCCACAAAGATGACCCCTCTCACCTGCACGCGCTCGTCGACATGGGAAGCAACGGCATCCGTTTCTCCATCACGACCCTCACTCCTCCAACAGCACGAATAACGCCCACATTATACCAGTCCAGAGCCGGTATCTCTCTCTACGACGCGCAGTATCCTGCCTCATCAAACGGTGTTCGTCAACCGATCGATCCGAGCACTATCGAAGCAGTCGTGTCTGCCTACCGTAGCTTCAAACGAACGTGCGTGGACTTTGGCGTGCGGGAGGGAAATGTCAAGGTCCTGGCAACAGAAGCAACGAGAACGGCTATCAACGGGGAAGAGTTCATGCGGAGCATTCGGGAAGCGGTCGGCTGGGAGGTGACGCTGTTGGCGAAAGCTGAGGAAGGTAAAGTGGGTGCGATGGGCATCGCGAGCTCTCTGCCAGAGGTCAAAGGACTGGTCATGGATCTGGGAGGCGGCAGCACGCAGTTGAGTTGGCTCATGGGGAGCAAGGAAGGGCTGGAGATGCCAGAAGGCGGAGCGATCAGTATGCCTTATGGTGCTGCTGCTTTGAGCAGACGGCTTGGTGAGGTTGAAGCGAAAGGAAGCAAGGCTGTGGAGGAGTTGCAGTCTGAAGTTAGGGAGACTGTTAAGGCTGCTTATGAGAGCTTGAGAGTACCACGTGAAATGCTGAAGCGGGCGGAAGATGAAGGTGGTTTTACGCTGTACTTGTCTGGTGGAGGGTATGTCATTCCTCGCCCTCTCTCGGTTGAACCTTGTTAATGATTCGATGTAGGTTCAGAGGCTGGGGGTACATCCTCATGAGCCAGCATCAAGTGAAGCCCTACCCAATCCCAGTCATCAACGGATTTAAGGTCTCACGCAAGGACTTCCTCTCGACATCAGTAGTCAAAGCTGCGGCAGCAGCAGTCCTTGAAAGCGACGGAGAAGGCAGCGACGACATCTTCAGAATCTCCGCGCGCAGGGCTGGTCAAGTCCCCGCCGTAGCTTTCCTCGTCAACGCTCTGTCGCAGGCACTCCCACAGGTCAAAGAAATCCGTTTTTGCCAGGGAGGCGTCAGGGAAGGCTACTTGTTCGCGAGCCTGCCGTCTGAGATCCAGGCACAGCACCCGCTCGTTGTGGCAACTCAGCCCTTCGAGACCCGTGGAACATCACCCCGAATGGCCGATATTTTGCTTGCTGCGTTCCCACAAAAGTCTACTGCTGGATCACATGATGACTACAAGACCGTTTTCGACCACGATCTAGTCCACGCATTCGCCAACCTGATGTACTACCATTCCAGCCATTCAAAAGACCTACAAGCAACATCCGCTCTCCGCAGCACCACATCCGGATGCCTAGCAGGCGTACACGGCATCCTGCACGAATCCAGAGCTCTCCTCGGCCTTATGCTCTGCGCCAGATGGGGCGGCGCAGTCCCGCCCAGCGACGAGTCGTTCAAGCGGAATCTGGAGCAAATCGTGGAGTCGCGCTGGACCCTGTGGTGGATCAACTACATTGGAGCCGTTGCGGCGCTGGTCTCGGAAGTCTACCCTGCCGGGTTCGTGGAAGACGGCGACGGTGCGGATAGGCTGAGGATCCAGGGGAAGTGGGATAGGGACGAGAAGAGTCGTTTAGCCCTGACCCTGCTGCTGTCTTTCGGCCAGGGTGTTGACGCGGCGGCGTTTGGTAAGGCGATCAAGGCCGTGGAGAAGGTGGGTAAGAAGAAGAGATGGATTGGCGGCAAGGATGGGTCTGGACATCGGGTTGAGGTGATCGTGGGATAGATAGGCGAATGACCAGCATCTGAGAGGCGCAGTTCAGTGTATTCGGTCCTTTGAGGCGAGTAGTATAGGATCGTCCAGGTATCGCGGAAGTGATGCAAGGCTCGAGCGGCTCCGACAATATACCTGTTCAACAAATGGGTAGCATGCCCTATCGTTGAGTGCGGCATCGTTCCTTCGTCAGAGAATAGAAACAGGACTACAAACAATGCAGGAACATCGTACCTCCTACGTCCACGGGGCCGCAGGCTGACAATAGTGATATCGGTTGGGTTTGGCAGGGTCATATCGACTTGCCCGCTAGGCCATCAATTGGCCGGTTGATCGTAGCCATGGGATGTAAACAGCCATGGAACGTGAGTGCATGACACTAAGGTCCTTTGGCCATGACTCAGCCTATACTGGCGCCGTGTCTAAGCGGGACGGGTGCTTGCTGCTCTGATGCTCGAGGTCTGTGACGTGCGAAATCAAAACATTTATGTGCACGCAGTGCTTTTTGGGGATCTTAAGAGCCAGAGTACCGGGTCAAATACGATTTACGAGGAGCTCGCGAAAGATGCTTCAATTGATGAGACGACGCTAGAGTAATATGAGGCTCAAGCTGCATACCCTTGTATAGTAGTATCTGTAGGTCAAGGCCACCAACGCCATACCTCCATGTTACACGCGTACACATCCCGCGCATCGCAATCAAGGACCCCACGGCGTGCAGTTATTAGTATCCGTTACCTTATACGTGCTCAAACGGTAATTAGCACCAACTGGCAAGTCGCATCAACGGAAAAGCCACATTTCTGACTCGGCATTCGCTATCCAACGCCTCGAAAACCCCAGACTATTCTCGCCGCGGAGCCGCAAAAGGGTGCGGCACTGGCGCGGTCATTTGTGTAGTCATCCGGCAGGTCGCTGACTACTGTTAGGAGGTAGGCGAGAAGATTCAGACGAAGGATTGCCATGAAGTCACGGCGCAGGGCCAGCCCTAGGGTCATAAAGTGCCACAAGTGCAAACGTGCTAGTGCCTGGATCGCTTTGTACAGGAACATGCTCACTTCGAGTGGATATCGTGGCGCAAAAGGTGTCGCGCTTGTCGCGGGCGTGAAGTAATGGTGAAGGCAGCCTTACCAGGCCTGAGAAGGTCCGGGTTGTTCTTGCCGCAAGCCACGAAACCTTCACCGCAAGCTATAGGCATGCATTTAGACCAGTAGTCTGAAGTCTGTACCATGTGCGTGCCGTGTATTGGCTTGCCTCCTTGCGAGCGCTACGATTACGGATGTCGGTAGAGGCTGGCTGGTCGCGATGGTCGCGTGTCTGTAACATTGCGCTAGAGGACCCGAGCCAGACGCCTCTGGGCCGCACGAGCACACCGTTAAGCCAAGAATTTGTCGCGGGCCATGTGTATCAAGGTGACTGGTTAGACTTCCTTGTTGCGGTTTACTCTCAGGAAGCTTGTGAGGATCCGTCGATTGTCTAGCTTGGCAGCCCTCTATCTATCCCGACCTCACCCTAAATGCTGTACGCCGCAAATTGCTTTTCTTGTGCAATCAAAATAACGATCCCGACAGAGTGGAACACCTGCAACCCCAGTGACGTACATTGATAACCGCGTGGAGTGAAAGGAGCAAGTGTGGATAGTTGCAGCACCGATATCGCAGCATGTATCAATCTTGCATATGATTGCTTGTCTGCGATGGCAACATATTGCCTAGACGGCTACGTGTCTAGTTTGACTTTGACTGGACACCCTCACACAAACGCTTTTGCAAGAGTGAGAAAGACCTTTTGCAGATATTGTGCACTCCTTACAAATATCTTGTCATATAGTAGAGCCAGACTCGTCACTAGTTTGCGCTGTTGACGTTTGTGAAGAACAGTGAGGTCAAAAGGCGGAGCCCGGAACTCGGAACAAAGCTTAAAAGAATCGAGATCGGACGTTGTCCGTAGAAAATTTTCCGAGCAATGCCCGGCAGTTGGATACTGTTGAGAATATCGAATTCCTCAAGGTGTTTCTCGTTCTCTTCGATCGGTGGTTGGTGATCCGCTTCTCCAGGTCAACAATCAAGCACTGTTACAATGGTACATTGTTTTTGGAGACCGTCTCCGACATATTCCGCATGTTGGCGGGTGCCGCGTTGTCTCCTGCCAAGCTATTATTATATGCAAAGCACAGGAATTGACAGGCGAGGGCTTTGATGAAGGTTGCGGCAGCCAGCAGCCTAGCACGCTAATTCTTCATTGCGAACTTGGCGATGAGGCCTGTATGGCTGACACGATATGTACACGGTAAGTAGCAGACGTGAAGTATCTCCTAGCTTCGATCTGATCCGTCGCGGCCATGCGAAACGATACCGTGGAGGTGGATATCAGCCTGGACCCACGGACGTCTGACGCTCCAAGCCTTCTCTCAACAACATACCACGTGTAACCACAAGATACCACTCGTTGCGCCTTTCGTCCATGCTGCGCTATCACTACACGCACGTTTGGACGAGCTCAGGCGTCATCTCTTGCTGGAACCATAAATCAGGGCGTGCATGGGCGTCGCATCTAGCACTGGCCTAACGTGAAGAGAGTTCAGAAGCGTGGATGACATGAGGCTGAAAATCGCAAGCGCCAAACACGCAAGGTGTGCCGTGGCGCATGCTGGTCAACCGCCACCGGTATATCGCGCAGCGGCGGAAGCGGGCAGCCGGCCAATAAGCTGACGGACTACAAATTTTTCTTACAGTTGATAAGGTTAGAAGAAAAATGCAAGTGTGCTGGCTAGATTGTGCAGAGGTCAACCTTCTGTGAGTACTGTGCAATGAGAGTGGCATAAGTTCATAACAAGCCGTCTCCAAGGTACGCGAGAGATCACCTTCTTTGACCCTTCTGCAGCTTCTAGCGCACAATCCACGACTCACTGCCGAGTGGTTCGTCGGCTCGTCGAATATGGCGTGCGCTACGTACCTCGAGACGAGCCAGCGATTGGCCGGAACAGCAAGCCGAAGGATGGAAGCGAGATGTGTACATCTCTGGAGAATAGATTGCGGATGTCATCCGGATAATTATCCGAAGGTGCGCGGAGAAATAATCACATGGTCGCCGCAGAAACATGTTTACAGCAGCAAACAATGGATCGACCAGGAGAGTCTGGAAGATCGCAAAGCTGGGCGGATCGCGTGGCCTGGCTGGACTTGAATCACTCGACAATGATCTGGCCAAACATGCTCATGCTTTATTGTGTGCGAAGTACACACAAGGTATTTGTAACTCACGCAAAGACTACCTCCACTGTGAAACCCTCAAGAACATTCTCCTTGCCCTGACGCGCGTGCGGACGAAAGGTTGATGATTGGATGACTCTGTAGTCTTCGATGGTTCAACGTCTACGATATGATCTTAGGCCAGCCAACGGGTAACGCATAGCCTATTTGTTTCGTTTGGGACACGCAGTACGCTCTGAAAGATAGGCTTCCATCCGCCCTGCGTGCACACATGTGAGTTGAAGCGGGGGCTAGGACGATGTTTGGGGTTTTGGGAGACAGACCGCGAACTCAGATTGAGAAGCAACGCAAGCGATTGGCGGAAGGAGCAAAGTAGGTTCTGCCAAGTATCTGTGCTCCCTGCAGAGCCTCCAGTTTCATACCGACAGATGACGAGTGACGCGATGCCTCTAGCACATGGCGCGTGGATAGCCTTTGGAGTAGCTGTTTGATGGCCACACCCTGATAGCCTTACCACACCAGTCGTAAAAGTATCCTAGTCATGTTCCACGAACTAAGGCAGCGCAGGCCGTCGAGCGGAGAATTCAGTGTGGAAGTGAGATTGAGCTGCGAAATCGCAGCTGAGAATCGGAGCCCCTCTCCGACGTGTGAAGACGTGCGTGGAGGCGTGGGATGAGCCCACGAGTCGCAGCCACAGACGAGTGGACATGTGTATCTACTAGCATATCTATATTGCGAACGAGTGAAGTCGATACATGCTTCAGCATATGCCGGTAAATTGTCGGGCATCAAACTGTCAGCCAAAGCGTCAGACCAGGGTCGAGTGGCTTCATCATCTCCATACACAAACGCTGCTTTGGAGCTGCAACACACCGTCATGGATCCATCAGGGCCGTCACGATCATTCCACCCGAAGCCATTACATGAGCTGCCTTGCGAGAGGCCTTGCGAAGGTTGACGCGCGCATGGAGGTGGCCTGGGATGCCGCACTTGGACGGGACGCGTGCCCCAATGGCCTGCAGCAATCAGGGCGTGCATAAGTGCATAGACAAAACAATGGCTACCTGCGGTTTTGAAGAGTACCGACTTCCGCATGCAAATGCTCAGGCTGACGCTCTCGCGCTCCTTCGATGGCATGCCCTGACGAGGCCGACGAGTCAGCGGCAGACGCTAGAGCAGGAACAGCGCTCTGAGACCGTTACGATGGAGATGGTGAGCGGCACCTGGTGTGGGGCAAGCGCGGGCAGGAGTCTGCTTGCAGGAAATGGAAGACTCGAAGAGGCTACGTGCGGCTCCTGAGCCCGCGGTAGCAGGTCATGTGCACGCGGACGACAGGGCCAGCAGCAGAGTTGCGGCAGGGCGAGCGACAGGATGACAGACAGAGGCTTCGCGGGCTTCTAGCGTGAGGGCGGGAAGTGTTCGCTGCAGCGCGGAAGGATGAGGACGGATTGAAGGACATATGGGAAGCGTGGGAGAAAGGCTGGTGAGAGGGCGCCAAGCGAGCGTGTAGCAGAGAAGCCGCCGCTATCCTCGAAAACAGAAGGGACACGCGTGAGTGAGTGCGTTTAGCAGTGCTGTAGTCTGTGGGCGGTCTGTGGTACCGAACAGAGCAGAGCCATAGGAGGAGGCTGTTATCTCGTCGTCCACAGCGTGCAATCACCACCAGTCAAGCTGGCCGATTGCAGAGCGATTCTACGATAACACTACCTACATACGTCCATAGTTAGGTACCGTACCCATCGCGATGCCTAGTGCTAGCACAGCACCGCATTACATACTCACGTCCGCCGTGTCAGGGTCACGACGGTCGACGGTCAGGGCCCGCCACAGCGCCACCAGCAGCAGCGCCTACCAGCACGGGCGCGGGCAAGGGCACGCTGCAGTTAAAGTTTGCGCCTCTCACGCTCAAGCGCCTGACGTTTCTCGCCGCCTCTCCACCGCGCGCGCGAGTCCAAAGCTGCACGCTCGCAGGCGCATGCACGGAGGACGCACGCACGCACGTACATCCTACACGCATTGTTGCTGTCAGAGCCTTTCCCTGCGACTGTGCCACTCGAGCCTCGAGCCTTGCCCTCCCGACTTCCCTCCCTCTTCCTCCCGTCGCCGGCTGATTCTCGCTTCACCCGCGAAATATCACCGCCCAACCCAACCAACCTGGTCTGAGAGCCTTGCAGCCGCATGCTGGATTAGCCTTGTTCGGAGCCGCTGCTAGTTAGCTGCCATCACACCTGCGCCTGAGACGACCAGGACGATCGCAGAACGAGC
>Ga0265797_10004954_pt1 | contig 19865 bp, 11 predicted proteins | sample P2T30metagenome_FD_192433 | JGI IMG/M metagenome (GOLD analysis project Ga0265797, IMG submission 192433) | Plant litter microbial communities from East Loma Ridge, Irvine, California - P2 T30 | ecosystem: Environmental > Terrestrial > Plant litter > Unclassified | place: USA: California...
ATGCATTGTCGACACCTGTAGGTGATGGCACGAGCGCCTGGTGCTGGTATGGATCACTGAGACACAGGCTGAATTCGACTGCAATAGATCGAGTCTCTCAGCGGCAGCACAGACAAACCCAATAGTCCGTACGCGAGGATGCGATCACTCAGTCGCTAGACGTTCCAGAGAGATGCAGGAAAACGAGCGACTCGTCGAGGCTCACGTAGCCATGTACAATATCTATGGGCAAGACCGTACATTCCGGCCGGCATTAGAATACATCCGTGGAGTTTCACAGAACACCGGTAGCGATCAACTTGCTCTGCTGATTTCGGTAGTGGTCCAGCACGACGTCTCTCATCAGCTTCCTGGGCGCCCGACGGCCGGTGAATAGTTCGAACTGCGCAAAAGCCTGCTCGGGCAAGTGGTCGAATCCATCCATGAGGATCCAGCCTCGTTTGGCCTGAGGGCGCATTTGCAGGACGAAAGATGTGACCATGGGGTTGTAGGAGAGCTGTTGGACGTGTGTTAGTGATGATGACCGCTTGTCTCACTGACAATGTGGAATTCGATCCAACTTACCTCGACAGCAACACCACCAGTCGGACTCCTAAGCCAGCTGTCGGGCACCGTGAAGCTCGTCGGCGCAGACCCGTCCTGCTTCTGTGCTGGGATCGTGCACACCACCATGGTCGGGTAGCTGAACTCCTGTGGCCATTGATCTGTGAACTTCTCGATCACTCGGACCCGTGCCGCCGTTCCGTCGCTTTCTCGCGCATCTTTGATCACGTCCTCGTCAATGAGACGATTGTAGTGCTCTGCAAGAGCGTGCGCTGTCGCCACTGTCCGGTTGCAGACGAAGATGTGGCGCACGCCCATGGAGAGCATGGCATACACGGCGGAACGAGCTTGACCACCTGCTCCGCAGACGATGCCTGTGCTGTTGGGACGGATTGTATTTGCCGGGGAAAGACCACGGCGGACACACGCACGAAGGCCGATCCAGTCTGGTAAGCGTCAGCTAAAAATCCAAGCAGCGTTAGTTGTCATCATTCCGGACTTACCAGTGTTGTCGCCCCAAAGCGCTTTCACGGGACCACTCCTGTTTCTTGACGACATGATCCTCAATTCATCTGGAACCGAGCCATCGTCCAAAAGTTCGCGTATTGGAATGATCGAGTTCACTGCCCCGATGGCCTTTGCGTGTGCGCTGAGTACTGTCATCAAAGATACTACGCTGGTTTTGTAAGGTTGCACAACAGCGGACCCGCCGAAATTGTGCTCATGGATCAGCCGCTCGAGCTCGTCGAGAGACGGCGATGAGAAAGTGGTGAACTGATGTGACATGCCGCAAGCCGCATATGCGGCGTTGTGCATGGCTGGAGAGAGAGACCAACTGACGTCGCGGCCGTAAATGTGGTAGTTCATGGGCTCGTGCTTGAAGATGGCAAATAGGGCGTGGGTCAGCTCTTTGGCTGTCACCAGTGGCGTGCAATCGCTAGTGCGAGGACATGAGGCCTCATCTTTGCGTGGTCGTACTGGCGATAGAACGTAGTTGAAGCACAAGGACGTGCGTCCGATCAGACCGGTGTTGTAGCAGATCAGTCTCGGCATGGTGCTGTCTTCGCGTATCCTGCGCTTGAATTGTTTGACTTCGAAGTTGTCCATCTCTCGATTGGTCATCATTGAAATCTTCACAATATCGCAACCCAAGCGATGCATGTTATGGTAAGTGAAGACCAACTCGGAGTCATTCCATCCATTGAGCAACCTCGCGGGGAAATGCTTGTATCCAATCACTTTGGTGCGTCCTTTGCCCGAGGCAATCTTCCCGATAGTTGCATCGCCAAGATGCATATCGATCGTGCAGTACTCCGGCCCGAGTCTGAGGAAGATTTGTCCCAGCTCGAGCCTCCGTGCCCGGTCGGCTTCGCTCTCATTCTCGGCTTTGCCCACTGTGAGGATGATTGGAAGTATGCTTGCTCTCCGTACCAGCGCGAATGCCTTGGCTATTAGATTTGGATCCCCGACCGGCTCGGATGAAGACGAGGCACCTTCAATGCCAGTCACAGGCACTATGACCTCAATGGCGTCTGCTCCAATTTGTGCGTCCTCAAGTTCTACCTCTCCGCGGAGCACTCGGTTGATCTCGACGACGACCCCGTAGGTGTACGTCCTTCGCTCCACAGGTATCTGGGACAATGGATATGCTGACTGATGCGAAGGTCCTCTGTCGTGGTCTCCAATGATGTTCCGTAATAATCGTAAAAAGTCCCGCTCGGCTCGTTTCAGGGTCAAGAAAGGTCCGTTAGCTGAGCGTGCTGCAGAGTCTGATTGTTCATCCAACTTTCTCATCTCGGAGCCATCCTCTGCTGGTTCCTCCGCAGAGAGGTTGAAAAAGTCATAGTTGGCACACGACCTCAAAAGTGGTCCACTTAGCCGGAGGAGTTGCTTCACACGGTCTTCAGCCCATAGATTTAAATATGCCGAGACACTTTTCGCATCCCGAATAATGTGGATAACGGGATGTGTTTGAGCGTAGGCGCGTAGAATATCTGCGCCACTGTTCTCCAAATCTGCAAAATTGAGGATGATGATGGCGTTCTTGGGGTGTTGGTCGAGGAGCTGTGCGAGGATCTCATGGTGGCGTCTGTGATAGTCTGCAGAGCCCTTGAGTTTGCGATATGCTGCGGCAGTATGGCCGGTGGTGTCGAAAAAGACTCGTTCCGATTCGATCAGACGTCGGCGGTATGCGCTTGCGGCAAGGACACCGAGAGAGCTTTTGCCCACTCCCTTGACGCCGACGAGCACAACAGAGGCATCGGGGTCGAAGGAAGACTGACGAGGCAAGACCGTGGGAGTGACTTGGGCAAAATTTCCAAGACTCTCGATACCATCGACAGGGCGGTGGGCCTGCGGCGTGCGGGATCGTGGCGACGTTTCTCGCGAATTGGCGGCGGAAGTTACGCGAGCAGGGGAGCCTTCGACAGTGTTATGCATCTGCTGAAACGAGCGCTTGACGCCGGCGTGAGTGGTGGAAGACATGGTGTTGTTAGTCGAGGCATATGGCACGCCTATGGCCAGGTGCCGTTGCGGTGATGGCGGTATTGGTGGTGGTACTGAGGAGCGATGGTCTGGCCCGGATGAATCCTTTGCGACGGGACGAGACATCTGCCTGTGCGCCAATCAAGATCGAGTTCCGTTGTCGTGCAGGAGAGGAGAGGCAATTATATATAGCAGGCAAGGGTCATGTATGCACTGCCTATAAAGCTAGGTATACAGGTCGAGTGTCAATGTATATCTGGGCAGTCGACTGCAAGTGAAAGATTGGCCTTTCAATGTTGGAGTGCCCTTCCATCTCCATCCTCAAGACAAGGCCATGTCCACCCGGTCTTCGGTAGAGCGCGTTCGGGCACGTGCTCCCGCAAAGCCACCTCACTTCTTGTGAAAGTCTGTTGAATGCATGGTGGTATCGGCGGTATTGGTCCATCGAATCCATCCTCAAGCCAGGGAGATACTAACAGATCCTCAAACACACCAATCTATCACCTAACCAGGTCCGAGTCTTGAAAACAGTGAACCAGCAGCTTAAGCGTGTCAGAAGCATGCTGACACCAGGGAGATACTCGTCACAAGCCTTTCTGCAAGCTGGTCTGCAGTCGACAAATTTTGGTACATATGGAGGACATTTGCGATTGGCTTTCTCCGCCTGACCATCCAGAACAACGGCGTAGGTACTTTCTATCGTCGCCAGGCCATGTCCTCATACCACAACACGCCTCGACCTTACCATCGCCACTGCAACACCTCCAGCCGCAGAGGGCCATGACACACACATCCGAACAATATGGTTAACGGCAGGCCTGTGGCGGCGGCGGAGCACAACGGTCACGATCTACCGAATCCGAGGCCGGCCAAACGAGCCAGAGGCACCTCGCCACCTCCAAATGGCACAGACTCGACAACACCCGCGAAAAGGTCGCGCGTGTCGCGAGCCTGCGACCAATGTCGAGCAAGTCGCGAGAAATGCGATGGCGTAAAGCCCGTATGCCACACTTGCGACACCCAGAAACGAGCTTGCACCTACGACGAGCCGCCGAAGAAACGCGGCATCCAGCCTAATTATATCCGGACTCTCGAACTAACGCTTGCATGGCTTTTCCAAACTGTTCCTGAGACTCAGGCAGCTCTGTCGAGAAGCTTGCCCGTTGTGAATGGGCCGGCGCAAAGGTATGTTGTTTAATTTTCTGCCCAGTCTGTTTGACCTCCGAGAAGGCGTGGGGAAAACATCGTACTCTTAGTGGACAGATAGAACAGGACAGGCTACTGCTATCGTCCTTGGGATGTGTCTTAACCTACCTGTCCACTGAGCGGCGTGAGAAAGAAAGCCAGTCTGTCGATGAACAGTCGGCTCAGGACAGGCTAATGCGCCATCATCATCCGGACGTGTTCAATCCTATCTGTCCAATAAGAGGTGTGAGAAAAACAATCAGACTTTTAGCGGGAGAGTCCGACATTTTCCTCATGCCTCTCGGTGGTCAGATAGATCGGGACACGCTACTGCCAGTTTCACCCTCATATGTCCCGTTTTACTTACCCCCGGAGAGGCACTCATCGTATCGTCACGTTGAATGGTGTTGCTGACTTGGAATAGATTGATTGGTAGTAAGGATGCATCTGGGGCGGAAGCCCTGCATCAATCATGGCGCAACAGCCTGGTATGCAGACAGATCGACCAAATGCTATCCGGATCCGTGGTGGAGATGGCCAGCATTGAACCCATAGATCCGATGTTATCGAACATATCGACCGACATCGATGCACAATCAACATCAAGGCAGCCTGTGCCACGAGCCCCTTCAGCAAACACTGCGCCGTTGCATCGTCCGCCTAGCAGTTCGACTGCGGGCCCTTCTCTCTCGATCTCCGGCCCTGTTATCAACCCACCTAAACATATCACGAGCTCTGGTGCCAGCGAGCGCTCTGAGAACTTGGTACTTCCCCAAAACGCGTGGAATCTGCTTGAGTATTACTTCGCATTCACACAATCCTGGCTGCCCATGACCGAAAAGCATGGTATCTTAAAAACAATGTACGCCTATCCTACGGAGGGTCTGAGCCACCAAGAAGCTTTAGCATCTGGTGAGCACGCAGAGCTATGGAGTATCATGGCACTTGCAGCCTATCAACTATCGCGAGCCAATCCAACGGACAACAACTTTGTTCTCTTACGAAACACAGCACGAGATCTCATCCCCGACGAACACAGGATCGACGTCAACGCCGTTCAGTCAAGACCGGCCGATGCCTTCGAGAAAGGACACATCCGAGCGTTGCTTGTACTAGCACTTCTGAGCATTACAAGCCAAGCCTGGCAGTCTGCATGGCTTGAAGTAGGTCTGGCAGTGCGCCTGACGTTATATCGACTTTCGCAAAAAGATCGCAACACTGGAGATAGAGCAGACAAGCCGATTCTACAACTAGCGGCCTTTGTTATTGAGCACACAATCGCACACCAGCTTTCGTTGCTCCCTCACATGCGCAGTGACAGTATACAAGGCTTCAACAACTTGGACGAGGACGGTTTAGAGGAGTGGGCGCCATGGACCGACCCTACCTCGCCAATGAATAAATCGGCAAAGGCACCATCGAAAGCGTTCAGCACTTTCAACGCTCTCGTGCACGAGCTGCGGGTCGCAGACGAGTTCCAGACCCCAGGCAATCTTGGTCGGAATAAACCTCGGACTGTAATCGCATTACTGGATAATGCTTGCAAACGAGACCACAGGACCCAGCCGTCCAAGTTGGCAGCCAACATGCGCTCCCCAGAGCTACGAAACACCTTGCCGCCCAACCTGAACGGGTTCCCACCACAAGACATGATCGGGATCGCCAATGCCATGCCCTCCAACGCCACCGGGCAGCTGGACGCAGCGGCCATACTATCCAACCAAGACATCCAGAGATTCCCCTCGGGCAACACCCCAGCCGCCGACTTCCTCACTATACCCACCGGACCCGGCGACTTCAGCTATCAGCAGCACTCCCCCAGCACAGCGGGGCCCTCCAACGAGATCGCAAACGGCACGTGGCAAAGCTTTGGCAACGACGCCCACGCCGGAGGCGACATCTTCGAAGAGCTCGCCATGCTTGACTCGGTCGAGCCGATGGGCGAGCACCCGCAGTTCATGCAAAACTTGGGCTTTGGGCCTGATCTGGACCTGGCGGAATTCTTCGGCCCCGACTACCAGCCCTCGAATCCACTGCTGGCGTATATGCAGCCGTCCCAGGGAGGAGGAGGAGGAGGAGGAGGAGGAGGAGGGACCAAGCACGGCGGGGATATAGGTTGATATTTGAAGATTTTTTCTCCGTGTCTCTCTCACTGGCAATGGTGATGTTTTGAAACATACTTTTCAGTCCGCTGGCTGATACGAAGTGCATGTTGTCAAGGGGGTTTCCACGGAGAAGGGCAGCGTGTCGAACTCTACTCTCTCCATCACTGGCACGATCTGTTTTTGATGTTCTCTCAACTCTGGCAACGACTATTCTCAAACAACATGTGTCGGTAGATGCGTGGAAGATTTGATTCAACCACCCCAACCCTAACCCTACGAGCAGAGCCTTGTTGTTGAAACAGAATTGTATGATTATAAAAGATGGAGGCATGTAAACATAACAACGATACAAGTAACGAACAATCCGTTGTGCAACTCTTCGATTTTCATATAAAAATAGGTATCAATTTTGTTTTCCGTCCCGTCCGTATACTTCCAACCAAACTCCACCCTTACCTTCTTCCCACTCGAATCCAATCTAATCCCAGTTACCAGGCCCCAGCTCAACCGGCACCTGCCTGCGCATGCAGTCCATGATCTGGTCAATCGACCAAGGCTCCCACTTGTAGCCGGGCGGGTAGTTGGGCGGGATGCCGCTCTCGTCGAAGCTGACGCCCTTCTTCATCGTCTCGATGTTCTTGGCGTAGTGCTCGTAGGCGTAGACCTCTGGGTCGTGGTCCCAGACCCAGCGCGGGTGCTTGGGCTGCGCGAGGCGCGGGTTCAGCTTGACCTTGGACCAGTCGGTTTCTTGCAGCAGCTCGGCGTTGGAGAAGCCCATCTTTTGGGCGCAGGCGTTGCGGATGAAGCTGTTTGGGGGGAAGGTGTGTGTTAGTTTTGAGGTTTTGGGTTAGGGAGGGGTCGGGGAGAGTGATTGCTTACCGGTAGCGGACGTGAGCCTCGACGGCTTCGGGGATCTTGTCCTTGCCGGAGAGTTGGAGGCAGGTGGCGATGGTGATGGCGTCCTCGATGGCCTGGGTGGCACCGTTGCCGGAGGCGGGCAGGAAAGTGTGTGCGGCGTCACCGATCTGGATTACGCGCTTGGCTGGTGAAGTCCAGGTGAGCTGCGGGTCACGCCAGAGGAGCTCGAAGTTGACAATGGTGTTCGGAGGGGTGATCTTTACGAGCTCCTTGAACATGGGAGACCACTTGTCGGGACCGGGCACCTCATCAAGGCCCTTGATGACCTCGTCGGAGCTGATGTAGTTGCTCCAGGACTCGGCAGAGGTGTCGTTGGCCTTTAAAGCGTTAGTAAACGTATGTATTCTGTTATCAATGGAAGCAACTTACATCGTGGTTCAAGATCCAGATCATGGTGTCCGGGCGAGTCAGGGTAAGAGCATACGCCCCAGGGGCCAGATAGGTGCGAACCATGGGCTCGTCCTTGTTCTCTCCGACCATCCCGTAGTGCTCCTTGACCTCTGGGTTGGCGTCCATGTACTCAATGGGGAAGGCAGCACGCCACATGGCACGGCCAGATGACTTTGCACGGACTTGACCGCCAACCAACTTCTGGGACTTCGATCCAACACCGTCGGCGGCAATGACCACATCGGCCTCGTAGGTCTTTCCGTCCTTGCAAGTGACACCGGCCTTGTTCTTTGCCTCATCCTCCCAGTAGTCGACGACTTGGGAGTTGAAATCGATGTTCACGCCGAGTCTCTCGACCTGACGCACGAACATTCTGTAGATGAGAGGACGCATCTGGAAGGTGCCGGGCGGGGTGTTGGGGTCCAGACCAGCGGCCTTCAGGCGCTCTGCGACCTTGAGAGGCTTGATCATTTGTTCGCCGCTGTGCTTGTATGTTTCGATCCAGGCGTTGTGCAGACCGATCGAGTCGTATTCTTCCTTCATCTCAGGCCAGTGCTTGAAGAAGGGAGTTGCGCTCAATCCCATAAAGTACATGTCACCTGGTTGGTCGTTACATTTGGGTTTCATCCATTGGCTCAGGTCGGGTTACTCACCTGCAGTGTTGATAGCAGAGTCACGCTCAAGGACTTGCACCTTGTGTCCCTTTCGCACACTCTCAATGGCAGCGGTCAAACCGGCAAGACCAGTGCCTACAATGAGGACACTGATGCCAGACTCCGGGTAGGAGCCCAGCGGCTTCGACTCTGATCCTTCTTTCGCCATGTTGATAGATATGGGGATTCAGCGGTTTGCGAGTAGATCAAACGACTCGTGTTGCAGAGAAATAGTGTGGGAGAAGGAGGGGGAAACAGAGCAATATGCACAAGAACCCCACGACAGCTAGATAGGTAGGCGGTATAAACAGAAGACGTCAGCAATACACTCTACACGTATATGGTGACCTTTCCAGAGGCCACCGACAGGCACTCGCACGGGCATGGTGGTGCATGAGAGCGGTGGCGGAGGGACAACCTAAGCCTCGCCGGGGCGCGAAGAGGCCGAGAAGTCACGGCGAGTCTTTGGACCGAAGGGAGCGCTAAGGTGTGTTCTTTTGCTTGCGGCTCTCCGCTGGGTTGACCACCAAGCAGAGGACAGGCCGTTTGGTCGCATGGAGACGTGGACGATAACATCGAGAATATGTACAGGGATCGTCGTGGGGTTTGACTTGTGGTCGGCGGTCGGTGAGACGGCAAGCTGTTGTGGAGATGGGCCACACACAGCACACACTTTTGGCATCGAGTCTCGAAGCTGTGGCTGTGGCTGCGATTTATGCCTGATCTTGTGCTTGTTCTTATGCCCAAGTGGCTTGCTTCTCTCTAACGCCCGCGCCAACACCACCTCAACACATCCCCGTACGACTCTGCAAACTCCACGCGCACCGTGCTACCCATCACTGCCCATCCCTGCCATGTTCACAACAGCATGATCCGCCCGCCGCCGCCCCTCGACGCGTGAGCTCACGAAAATGCCACGAGGCACCAAAGGAGATATTCAATTCCGCTGTGGACTTGGACCTTGCACTCGCGGTTCCTGCGCCGCCCTGTCGATCTCTCTCCTTGTCCGAACCCGTGAATGAGGGCGTCATACACCACATGTCTACAACATCAATGTTACGGGAGGCTGATTGCAGTCCGGCGCATGTATGCATTGCTCAGCTCGCCTGTTCGCGCGGCACGCAGCATCTGCGAACCAACAGTATCCTCACACTTGGCCTACTGTGGTGGCATCGCGTCTGCATTGAGAAGCATTGAACACGCCACTATCAGACGGCCCATCAATTTATGTTGTCTGGTAGCCCAACGGTGGTTCAGAAGGTTGTCATAGCTTGGAGCGTCCACCGTCCGCTATCTGCCCTACGGTTGGACACTAGTATTGACAATCAAGAGCCCAGAGACACAAACAAGCATTTAATGCGCCTCCTCCCGGTTTCTTGCCTCACTCGCTCTGGTACTCATGGACTCATGCCGGGCTGTCCGTGTCTTGGTATTGAGATATCATGCACGGAGCGAGACGTCTCACGGTACCTACCGGACTGCTCATCTTGGCCTTTCCGCGAACAACGCATTCAAGCAAATCAAGGTGTTGAGCCAGGTGAGATGTAAGGCGACCATTCTGTGGCGTCCTCGGCGTGCATACATCTTGAAGCTAGATGATGGATCGTAAAACCCATGCTTCGGAGTCTGGAGGTGGAGGCATCATCGGCCCGTGACGAGATGGCCGCATGGCTTAGCACGATGTTTCGAATCTCAACAACGGCAAACGTCTGATGACTTGTGGCATGAGCCGGTAGGCCATTTGCTCAGAGATAGACGCAAACTCTGAGCACGTTTGAAGTCTCCAACAGTGAGTTATTATTATCGAAGATGGAAATTGTCCGGCGATGCATGTAGGGGGGAAGCGTGTGTGTGCGTGAGGAACGCATCCTTGCAGACCTCCCGAGCCGTGCATCGCTATCGGTTGTTGTCGCATTGGCTGTCTATTCGTCATCTCCTCCTGCGCAACAGCCCCGCGCTCGGGCCAAGGTGTCCTGTCCGACGATCTTTCAAGAACCATGATAACTAGGTTACCGTTCCACAGAAGTCTTGACAGAACCGTTCGGCTTTCGCTCTTTACCGTGATCTAACAATCAACGACAATTCGCCACAGCAGGCCATCGCTGGTACCTGGAAGCAGTGGTTCTGATCGGACAACACCCGGCTAAATAGTGTGGATACTCAACCGTCCTCATCACTGCTTTAACATCCATACTCCCTCCGTGGATTCTTCCATCGACCTTCAGAAGCTGCCTGCAACCAGGACTTTCGCGCATTCACCCCGATTGTCTTGCCAACCATGCAGCCTCTGACAATCGTCGCCTTGGGCGTGGCCCTCGTCGGCTTCGCACTACTGTCACTCATTAACAAGATCCAGTCCAAACAGGCTTGGAAAAACAAGTCGACCGAGCCTCCTGGACCGGCTCTGGTGCCATGGGTTGGCCGCGTTCACGATCTGCCTATCGAGAAGATGTGGCTCAAATTCGCCGAATGGTCCGAAACCTACGGCCCTCTCTACCGGACTCAGATGCTCGGCGACAACTTCATTATCATTAGCGACGAGAAGATTGCAGAAGACTTGCTGGTCAAGCGTGCAAAGATCTACTCCGACCGTCCTCAGATCAGATCGCTCTTCGATGCGAAGAGCACCGATGGCTCCATGGAATACCTGCCTCTCATGGGCAAGAACGGTACGTTCGTTTTGAAAGTCGCTGGAATGAATTGGAACTGACAATGACACAGCACATTGGGCACGCCAAAGGAAGTTCGCGCACTCCACTCTGGTAGATGCCGCCAACGTTCACTACAACGGTACTATGTATCACGAAACTAAGCGATGGCTCAACCGCCTTCTCGACGAGCCCGATGACTTCTCCTGGTCTCTCGAGGACATGTGCTCCAAGGTCATGACTCAACTCTCCTGGGACGACCCCGATATGAGCGAATACTGCACCAAGAGTGCCTGGGGTCTCCTCACTCAAATGTCTCCGGCTGGCCCGATCACCAACGTCCTTAGCCCTCTCTGGCACCTTCCTTTCAGCATCAACCCGTGGAAAATCCGAGAACGTTCGCGTCACGACGAGCAGCAGGCTTGGTGGATGGAACGTCTTCTCAAGACCCGCAAGCTCATGGAGGCCGGTGAAGCCCGTCCTTCATTCATGCAAAAATACCTCGCCGGTGAGAGGACTGGCAACCTTACTGGTGACTACGAGGCATCTTCCGCTATCGGTATGGTCGCACTCGTTGGTATCTTTACTGTTGCTGGACCTCTCTACTACTTCCTTCTTGCCATGCTTTACCACCCGGAATGGCAACGCAAGATCCAAAAGGAGATTGACGAGCAGTGCGGAGGACGCATGCCCGAACTCACCGACACCCCCAACCTACCCACTCTTCGCGCCTGTATCAAGGAGACCATGCGCTGGAGACCGAACGTGCCCACTGGTGTCGCCCACGAAGTTGAGGCTGATGACTTCTACAATGGCTACTTCATCCCCAAGGGCACTCGCATCTTGCCTCTCGACTAGTAAGTGTCGCCTCGTCTTTCTGTGATTGTTTAATACTAACATACCATCAGCGCTTTCCAACGCAACGCTACCAAGTACCCCGACCCCGAGAACTACCGCCCCGAACGCTGGCTCGAGGCCGGCTGGCCCACTTTCCAGGAGCCTCTCACAGAGTTCCCCAGCATCATGGGCATGTCTTCTTTCGGCTACGGTCAGCGCGCATGTCTCGGCCAGGGTGTCACTCGCGACGAGACCATCGTCGCTTGTGGCGGTCTTCTCTGGGGCTTCAACCTTGTCCACAAGATGGGCAAGAACGGCCAACCAATCATGCCATCCCTCGACGCCAGCAATTCGCTTCTGATCGTCAAGCCCGACCCCTACGAGCTCGACTTCGAACCCAGATCCGAGGCTCGCAGGCAGGAGATGCGCGCCAACTGGGCTCAAAGCAATGCTCAGGACCAGAAGGAGCGTGCAGACTTCATCACTGCCGCCAGGAAAGCCCGTGAGGCCAAGGCTGAGGTCGCGTCTGAGCCTCTCATCGACTTGACTGCCGAGTCACCCATCAACACAACGATCCAAACCCCAGTGATCGCTGTCTCCTAGATTACGAATCGCCAACGAATGAGGAAGAGGAGGACCTAATCACGCATGCGGGGCACGGTGGGACACGTCTTCGTCCAAACACATTTTTATTTTCCTTGAGTCTTCTGTTGCTACTACTTACTTACTTCGCCACCGAGCGCTGCTTCTTCTTTGGTCTGGTTTTCCTTTTTTCAATTTGGTGTTTAGTGAGTGTTCTTCTCTTAAGAATGGAGAGCACGTGGAAAAGGGAGGGGAATGGAAAACGAGCGCTCTGCCGACAGAACGAATTGATACCATGTACACGCAATGATACACTATTACACCACCTGTTCGCCTCTTTTGATGTCGATTGTGTGTTTGAACCAGCCTGCGTGTGGATGATCGCAGCTACCAGCTTGATACATGGTAAGCATGCTACTTGTGTTTGACGACAGACCACTATGTATGCACCCACTTACTGGCCATCTTGACTACACTTCAAGTATTATCGACCGACCTAGGTATCTAAAGACTTGAACTTGACCCTTTGTGCTTTAGAACAGAACCGCACTCTGCGATCCAAACTTCCCCTTCTCTACCTATATGTACTCACTCCATCTCTACACGCACAATCATTCACCACTCTATCCCCTTCCATCACGTACATCCCATCTCAACAACAAACAAAGTCCCACTCACCTCCCACTTCCAACATCAAGAACGCCACAACAAACCATCTAGACTCCGCCAAACTCCCACAACCCGGCTCCGGGCGGCTCGCTATCAGCACAACTGTTATCGTGACGTTAGAGAAAGTGCCTTCTGAGTGAGACTCCCAACTTCCCACCTCCCAGTCTCGCACATTGAGGAGCCGACGCTAAGCAATTCCAAAAGGACCCGCACCGGGGTTCCGTGTGGATGAAAAGGTGGAGATGCGCGTTGGGTTGATCGGCCGCTAGGATCTGGAGCCGGTGGAGCTGTCTCGAGGGATCGGCGCGGCGAAGGATTTAGGATTAGACCTGGGGGGGTGTTTTGGGGGATGGGGGATGAGGGATGGGATTTTTGTTGTTTGCTGGAACATCTATCATTTCGATCCTGCTGTCGTCGTCGTCGTCGTCGACGCCGTCGCTGTGGGTAATTCCTTCTCTCGCTGGGTTCTCTTACAATGCATGCGAACACATCTGAAACGTTTGTTCAGGAAGCTTTTCATGTGCTGGCTTTTTCTGAAAAGTCTCCGATTCCGCCAGCTCCGTCCCTTGGTCGCCTACCTACATGCACAGGGGAATGTGCGGTGAAGGTTCGCGGGCTAAACTCAGACTCACTGTAGTAAGCAAGGGCAAGCACACTAGGTAATAATTCTCCTATCTTATTGAGAAGAATACCTACTCATTGGAAATGTACTCGACCGTCTTTTGGACTTGCAAAATCTTGTTGCGAATGTACATTTACATCAGCCTCGCCTGGCAAACTCGCACAGCGTGTACTGCTGTCAATGGATGCGAGGCTACCTACATGTACAGCTCTGCAGATGCAGAATGCATGACGTCTCTATTAGATTGCTTTTGTCTGGGCCCTCGCTTCCAGCCGGCCTCAGCCACAGCCTTCTTGCTCCTCCCCTCGACTTCTGTCACTTGAGGCGCGTCAAGCCGTTGTGATATGTTGTGCTACATAACCTTCGTGCTCCATTCTTCCCGTCCTGCCATGTCCGACTCCACTGAAGCTCGTCCCTGCACCGTGATGGTGACGGTGAAGGCAATGCGATGCTTCCTGGATACCGTTGAACGAGAGACGAAACACTCTATCTGCTCTGCTCTGCTCTGCTCTGCCCTGCTCTGGAAGACCCGAGAGTCCGAACTGCGAGGATGCCATTATCGTCGCCTGCGGGACCTGGCCATTGCGGACTCAGTCCCAGGTTGACAGCGTCTGAGCCAAACACTTCCGCCGGACGACGGTGGACGGCACGCAGAATGCCCGCCATGATGCGGTCTGATAGGTCGTAATCACCATCTGTACGAAAAGGTCGGTCTGTAGGTGTCGCTGCTGCTGCAGTCGGTCCACTTCTGCTGCACCGCTATCTTCTTCTCCCCGCCAGTCCCCTGTCAATATACCCATTGCTATACCCATCTCTAATTCCCAAACTTCACTGCTACGAGCTTCTTTCTATCGAAGACCTTGCCACCACAGACCCAATCCTCCATCCCAACAACCACCACAATCATGTCCAAGACCATCCTAGTGACCGGCGCGACCGGCAAGCAAGGCGGCAGCGTGATCGAGAACCTGGCCAACAACCCCGAATTCACCCTCCTAGCCGTAACCCGCAACACCGCCGGCGGCTCCGCCCAGAAGCTCACCTCCAAGGGCAGCAACATCAAGCTCGTGCAGGGCGACATGGACGACGTGCCCGCGCTCTTCGCCAGCGCCGCCGAAGTCGCCGCCGGCCCCATCTGGGGCGTGTACAGCGTGCAGATCTCGCAGGGCAAAGGCGTCACCCACGAGGGCGAGATCCGGCAGGGCAAGGCGATGGTGGATGGCGCGGTCAAGGCCGGCGTCAAGCACTTTGTCTACAGCAGCGTGGAGAGGGGCGGCGACGAGCACAGCTGGGAGAACCCCACGCCCATTCCCCATTTCGCGTCCAAGCACGAGATTGAACACCACTTGAAAGACACTGCTGGCGGGATGGGATGGACGATCCTCAGGCCCGGTATGTTGATGTTGAGCTTCCCGTGTTAAAACTTGCCAAAAACACTTTCACTAACATGCTCACACAGTCGCCTTCATGGACAACCTCGCCCCCGGCTTCCCCACCCAAGTCTTCATGGCCGCCCTGCGCGACACCCTCGGCGACAAAGCCCTGCAATGGGTCGCCACAGCCGACATCGGCACCTTCGCCAAGCTGGCCTTCTGCAGCCCGCAAGAATACAACCACAAAGCGCTCGGCCTCGCGGGCGACGAGCTCAACCCGGCGCAGATCAGCGAGGTCTTCAAGGAGAAGACCGGGTCCGGCCTGGACGGCACGTTCTGGTTCCTCGGCAGCGTGCTCAAGTACATGGTCACCGAGCTGGGCATCATGATCGGCTGGTTCGGCACCGATGGCTACAAGGCTGACATCCAGGCGCTGAGGAAGATGCACCCTGGTTTGATGGATATGAAGACTTGGATTGAGAAGGAGAGTGCTTTTACTACTGTTTAGGGGTTTGATCACTTTCCGGTCCGGTATGGGAATGATACATGAGGGAGTTGGGTCTGGCGTTTTAACGGGGTTGATGGCAATGGAGTTGCTTTTTGGCCAGAAACGAAATGAAATTTGAATACATGATGTGTGTCTGTCTCGAGACTTTTGAAAGGTCCTCTTATATGTTCTTTGCACTTCCACTTTCCACTGGCGATTCGTATTTTCGCAACAAACCCAAGCTGCTGGCATTGTCACTGACTGAGACTCGATCCAGTCAGAGACTAGTATATGTCTCCTAGATCTTGTAACCCAGTATCCCACTGGATTTGAGACCGATGTCGACTCATGGAAGTCGCTAACACGGAACCCTCGAAGCAATAGATAAACATGATAGTTGAGTGGGGTATCGTAGAGTAAGCGTAAAACACATCCAAACTCCAAACTCCAAGCGGCCAGCCCCATCCAAATCACAACTTGGAAAAGGCACAGCGCCAACCATCCCAAGACCAGGGGAGAAAACCAGGAAGAAAAAGTAGCGAGAGAGGAGATCGCATCGCATCGCATCGCACCGCACCGCAACAATCCAATCAAGAAAAAAAGAAAATCTCCCTCATAACTTCCAATCACTCACTCACTCCATCATCCCCCTCCCCCTCCCCTCCCCCATCAGCGCCCTCTGCCTCGCCGGCCTCTCCACCAAACACCTCCTCACCTCCGCCTCACGAGCCTTCTTCAGCGCTCTCCAAAGTCCCTCACCTGCGTTACCGTTGCCGCTGCCCGCCTCACCAACACCAACACCAACACCAACGCCATCGCCGCCAGAAATGAACGCTCGCTCAAAAGCCCTCGCGCTCTCCGCCGCGTCCCCGAGACTGAACCGCGCCCAGTCGAATTTCACCCTGTACCCTACACTCCAGCCGCGGGACTGGGAGTCTAGGAGGAAAGCGCGCAGAGCTGCGTACTTCTCGTTGTCGTCCGACGAGAAAGCAGATTTGGAGGCGTGCGGAGAGGTGAGGTGCAGGGTGAGTTTTACGGTTGTTGTTTGTTGGCGGGTGCTGTTGCTGCTGTGATGCTTCAGGAGGAATGTGTGTAGTGGTTTGAGATTGAAGTCAATGGCTTGGGCTTCGAGGATGACGCTGGGGGCTGTGGTTGTTTTGTGTTCGAGGAGGGAGCACAGTTCGTGGCGGATGAGGGCGTTGGTGTGTGCTAGGGTTGGGGGGATTAGGACGCCGGCAGCGGAGAGGCGGAGGGTTGTTGGAGTGTTGTCTTCTTTGGTGTTGTTGGTGGTGATGGTACTGTTGTTATTGTTGCTGCTGCTGGGTTGGTTGGGGTTTCTTGGTTTGAGTTCGTCTGTTGATGGTGTTGTGCTGCTGTGGAGAAGGGCGTGGTAGACTTCGTTGCGGATTTCGCCGGGGAGGTTGAGGTAGTGCATTTCGTTTTACTGTTGGTATAGATTACTGTCGTCGACGATGAGGATCACGCTGATGGGTATGGCTGTACTGATGATGACGATGGCTACAAGGACGACGACGGTAAATGTATACAGACACGATCGATGGGATTGCGACAGGATGAGGGAAAAAAGTGTCAACGCTGACGCGACAGACAGACAGACCCCCCAAGATATATGTGTGCTACAACGGACGATAAGGCGGGCGACCCAATGAAGAATGGAGTCCTGATGATATGAGTCGACCGGCGCTTCTTGCGGTGAGTAAGGAGTCTGACATGGCGTTTGAGTTGCTCGGCGGCGGTGCGTGCGTGCTGCTCTGAGCCTGCTTGATCGACACTCTTTTTCATTGGAATCGAAATTATACCACTGACGTATCGTCGGTCCGTGGCATAAACTTCCGCCTTCCTTCTCTCCCTCCCCCGGATAGGAGACAGCCAAGTATTATCACTGGAAGTTTATGCAGCCAGCAAACAAAAAGCACAATGTTTCACGGCACACCAGGAGTGGTTTCACAACAGGACGAGGCAGCAGCTGAAATCCCATCGGCATGCCGTTTTTGGGGAAGCTTGAACACGTCAATCTTGCCTTGGCGCCGTCCTGTCCATCGACCAAGGGGACTCTCCTTTTTATCCGGCATTCTTCCTTCGTCGCTTCATCGGACCTTCTCTTCCTGTCCCTCCGTCTGTCGTGCGGCCCGCGAGAGATCTCCATCCAAAGTCGTCAGCTGCCGTGGTGCAGCGTTGAGTTGGACGTGACACGGTGGTTGGTAGGTATGAAGAGTTACATGCAGTAACATGCGGTGCATGCGCTGCGTGCAGTAGTACTGGCGCCTATATCAATAATATGGGTACAGCGCGTACGACAGCTTACTTTGCAGTAGTAATAGCATCTGCAATGCCTTCATGCGGTAGTACGACACCTCTACAACACCTTGGCCGGTACGGCACACTCAGTACAGCTTACCTGGCTAGCTGGGGGTTATAACAAGATTATCACTATACGTCCTCGCACTTGCCTCGCTCTCCAGACTCGCATGTGAGGCAGTCCAGCTGAGTATCCCAAATGCACGCTCGACGACTCACAAAGATGCAATGTATCTCGCTTGATACCCTAGCATCACGCGGCCATACCGACGCGACATACTATCTGCAAACGAACCAGTAGGTAACCTTGGCTGGCTGCTATGGGGCAAGAAAGCATGCTCTTGTAATCGCACCAGGCAGGCAGGTCCAGACCACTAACCACTGAGATGAACACAGTCACATGCTGTCTACAGCGTAGCCAACTAACTCGAAGCTGCTCGCTACACGCAAGCTAGCTTGCAGGGCTGAAGATGCCACTATCGTTTTATGTTGATAAGACAACTCTCTAGGGACATGAGGGTTTTGTGGATATACATCGAGAGTTCATCGCTTATAAAGGTACGAGAAGAACACGCCAATAGCCGACTTTCAAACCAAGTACGCCTCACCTTGGGAACTGCAGTCTCGCCATGGCTGTCTTTCAGTGGCCCTCAATGCAAGAACCAAGCGCCGTCTTCTTCCTTGTCTCTTCAGCAGTGCTCCTCAGCTACCTCGCATACACTAGATTTTGCTTAGAGCGTACCAGACGTGCCTTCAAGCTTGAACATGGTTGTCAGCCTCTCACAGCGAAGCAAAGTGGCCGCGGTCCCTTTGGCATCCGGGACATGCACCAACTCATCAACGCAAAGAACGAGCACAGACTGTTGGAATTCTACCACCAGCGTCACGCTGAGATAGGTAGTACTTATTTCTCAGGCGGGACGTTCTATACGAACGATCGTGAAAACATCAAGTGTGCTTTGGCGACTCGTTTCGCGGACTGGTATGTACCGAGGTGGGCACATACAAATCAAGACTCTAGCTGACTAAGTCTGGGCGCAGGGGCATTCAAGACCTCCGACAAAGTGCCATACTCTGGTTCTGTGGTCAAGGTATCTTCACCACAGACGGAGCCTTTTGGCAACACTCCCGCGCCCTCCTCCGTCCTAATTTCGAGAAGTCACAAGTCGCAGCACTAGATCAGTTCGAGCCCTATGTGCAGAAGCTTATCGCACGTATTCCCAAAGACGGTTCCACCGTCGACCTCCAACACCTCTTCCACCAATTGAGCATGGACACCAGCACTGACTTCATCCTGGAGCACGGAACTGATTACCTCGGTGGCGACGAGAAAGCTGCGATGATCGACGACAGCATCAACAAGTGTCTGGAGCATGGCGCATGGAAAGAGATGCTCGGCCCTTTGCGTTTCTTGGTGCCGAACAAAGAGGCCAGGAAAGCCCTCGCGTCCGCACATGTCGCTCTCGACGGCTGGGTGAAGCAAGCGATGGAACACAAAGACTCCGCAGACCTCGAAGACGGCAAAACCAAAGACTCTGGAAAGCGATACGTCTTCATCAACGAACTCGCTCGCCACAAGGAGGTCGACTCCATCCGCGTCCGCGATGAAGTAATGAACATCATCCTGGCAGGCAAAGACACCACCGCATCATGCCTTAGTGGCCTGTGGTTCAACCTGGCGCGGGAACCCGAGATTTACAAGAAGTTGCAAGCCGAAGTCGCCCAGCTGAAGGGCGAACGGCCTTCGTACGAGTCCCTGCGGAACATGAAGTACATCAAGTACGCCGTACAAGAAAGTGAGGAGGTCCCCGTTGCCACCTGAAAGCATCCCACTAACCCTCCCCCCAGCCCTCCGCCTCTACACCCCCGCCCCACTCCTCATGAAACTCGCCACCAAAGACACCGTCCTCCCCCACGGCGGCGGCAAAGACGGCCTGCAACCGCTCTTCGTCCCCAAAGGTTCCAAACTCCTCTACAACACCTACTCGACCATGCGCCAGAAATCCATCTATGGCCCGGACGCAGACGTCTTCCGCCCGGAACGCTGGGA
>Ga0265797_10004955_pt1 | contig 19863 bp, 8 predicted proteins | sample P2T30metagenome_FD_192433 | JGI IMG/M metagenome (GOLD analysis project Ga0265797, IMG submission 192433) | Plant litter microbial communities from East Loma Ridge, Irvine, California - P2 T30 | ecosystem: Environmental > Terrestrial > Plant litter > Unclassified | place: USA: California...
CTGGGCTACCTGATGACGCACGAATGGGCCGCGTGCGCGGCCGATGTGCTGTGGCGCCGCACCAAGCTCGGGCTGCACCTGCGGCCCGGCGTGGCAGATAAAGTCAATGCCTGGATGGCGGCGCAGCGCGCCGCCGCCAGCGTCACCTGACCCGCTTGTACCAGGCGCTGTCGTCGAACAGCGGCTGGTAGTCGGCGGCCGCCGCGTCGCTGCTCACCAACGCGCGGTCGATTCCCAGCACGCCGAACAGCGCCAGGCTGTCGCGGAACAGCCGCAGCACCCGCTGGCGCAGCACCGGCCCGAAGTCGGGCAGGGCGCGGCAGCAGACGATGGCGTGGAATTCGTTGAACGAGCCGTCGGTCACCAGGCAGTAGGGCAGCCAGGTGATGCGCTCGCGCAGGCGCGGCAGCAGACGCGCCTGGCCGTCGCTGACCTCGAAATAATCCGCGAGGCGGCCCAGGCCCCCACTGGCTTCGTAACTTTGCTGGCAGGCCTGCAGCTGGGCAGCCGGCAGCGTGGCGTCACGCACCTCGTACAGCAGCTCGTCGCTGGACAGGGTCGCGAACACCTCGGTGCGCGCGTACAGCTTTTCCTCGGCCAGCAGGATCGCCAGCGTCCAGGCTTCGCCCACGCCGGCCGCCTCGGGCAGCCACACCTTCGGCAGGGCGGTGGGGCGCAGGCTGTCGGCGAGCGCCATGCGCTGGCGCAGCGCCCACTCGGGCCGGTCGAACAGCGCCGCCGGCGGCACCGCGAGGGTGCGCATCACGTCCAGCGCGGCGCCCGGCTGGTGCAGGACGGTCTCCTGCAGCCGCGAGACGGTGGGCAGGCGGGCGCGCGCCATCATGCCCAGCAGCTTGCGGCGCAGCAGCGCGCGGTCGTGGCCGCGGTAGTCGAAGCCGAAGCGCTGGTACAGCGCCTCGAGCAGCAAATCGATCTCGAGGTCCTCCAGCGCCGCGCCGACCACGACACCGAAGTCGTTCATCGCGGCCGCCATCGGTGCAGCCATCAGTGTAGCCATACACGCATCATCGACAGCAGCTGCGCCACGTCGACCGGCTTGGTGATGTAGTCCGACGCGCCGGCGGCGATGCACTTGTCGCGGTCGCCCTTCATCGCTTTCGCGGTCAGGGTGATGATCGGCAGCGAGCGGAACTTCGGAATGCGGCGGATCGCGCGCATCGTGTCGTAGCCATCCATCTCCGGCATCATGATGTCCATCAGGACGATCTCGATGGTCGGATCTTTTTCGAGCACCTCGATGCCGTCGCGGCCATTCTCGGCGAACAGCACCTGCATCTGCTGGCGCTCCAGCAGCGTGGACAGCGCGAAGATATTGCGCAGGTCGTCGTCGACGATCAGCACCTTGCGTCCGGCCAGGCCCGAGTCGAGCGCGTGGATCTCTTCCAGCATCTTGCGCTGGGTCTCCGGCAGGCTGGCCTGCGAGCGGTGCAGGAACAGCGCCGTCTCGTCCAGCAAGCGCTCGGGCGAGCGCGCATCCTTGATCACGATGGTCTTGGCATAGCGCTTGAGTTTTGTCACTTCCTTGCGGCCCAGCTCCTGAGCCGTGTAGATCACGATCGGCAGGTCGCGCAGGCGCTCGTTGCGGCCAATCTTGTCCAGCAGGTCGAAGCCCGAAATATCCGGCAGCGTCAGGTCCAGCACCATGCAGTCGAAGTGCGACGATTCCAGCGCCTTGAGGGCGGCGGCGCCGGTGTCGACCGTCACCATATGGATGTCGTTATTGCCGATCAGGGACACGATTGCATCGCGCTGCGCCGGATCGTCCTCGACCACCAGCAGGCTGCGCTTGCCGCCCATCAGGAATTTCTGGATGCGCTTGAATTCTTCCTTCAGCTGGTCGCGGTCGACCGGCTTGTTGATGTACGAGATGGCGCCCTGGCGCAGCGCCCGTTCGCGCTCGCGCAGCGACGACATGACGTGCACCGGGATGTGGCGCGTGCTCGGGTCGCGCTTCAGGCGATCCAGCACCGTGAAACCGTCGATGTCGGGCAGGTCGATGTCGAGCAGGATCGCGGAAGGCAGATAGTCGCGCGCCAGCGACAGCGTCGAATCGCCGCGGTGCGTGACGATCGCCTTGAAGTTCTTCTCGCGCGCGAATTCGAGCACCACCTTGGCGAAGCGCTCGTCGTCCTCGACGATCAGCACCGACGGATCGCCCGGCGTCACCAGGCCACGGTCGTCCAGTACGCTGGCGTATTCGATCACCGCGCCGTTCGGGTCGAGCAGGGTATTGGTGACGTCATTGGCGAAGTCGCGGGTGGCGGATTCGTTCGCGCCCTGCAGCACCGGCACCAGCGGGGAAGGCACCATCTGCGGCGGCAGCAGGCGTGCCGGCTGCGGCTGGCGCGCCTGCTCGTAGTTGACGAAGCCGACGCGGTTGTAGGGCAGGTACAGCGTGAACACCGAGCCGACATTGACCGTCGATTCGACGCGGATTTCGCCGCCCAGCAGACGCGCCAGTTCGCGCGAGATCGACAGGCCCAGGCCGGTGCCGCCGTATTTGCGGGCGGTCGAGCCGTCGGCCTGCTGGAAGGCTTCGAAGATCAGCTGCAGCTTGTCGGACGGGATACCCACGCCGGTGTCATACACCGAGAACGCCAGCACCGCGTCGGCGTGCTCCAGGTTCGGGTGGTCGGCGGTCCAGCCACTGCCCACCAGGCTGATGCCCAGCGAGACCTGGCCATGGCTGGTGAACTTGAACGCGTTCGACAGCAGGTTTTTCAGGACTTGCTGCAGGCGCGTGGTGTCCGTCATCACGGCCGTCGGCAGGTTCTCGGCCAGGTCCACCTGGAAGCCCAGGTGCTTGGCCTCGGCCATGTGGCGGAAGGTGCGGTCGACGTAGTTACGCAGGTTGGCGAAGCGGTATTCCGACACGTCCAGCGTGACGGTGCCCGACTCGATCTTCGACAGGTCGAGAATGTCGTTAATCAGGGTCAGGAGGTCGGAGCCGGACCCGTAGATGGTCTTGGCAAATTCAACCTGCTTGCCAGAGAGGTTGCCCTCGGGGTTGTCGGACAGCTGCTGGGCCAGGATCAGTAGCGAGTTCAACGGCGTACGCAGCTCGTGCGACATATTGGCCAGGAACTCGGACTTGTACTTGGAGGACAGCGCCAGCTGGGTGGCTTTTTCTTCCAGCGCCAGCTTGGCCTGCTCCACCTCGCGGTTCTTGCGCTCCACCTCGATATTCTGCTCGGACAGCAGGCGCGCCTTTTCGGCCAGCTCCTGGTTGGTCTGTTGCAGCTCTTGCGCCAGCGACTGCGACTGGGTCAGCAGCGACTCGGTACGGCTGTTCGCCTCGATCGTGTTCAGGACCACGCCGATCGACTCCATCAGCTGGTCGAGGAAGGACAGGTGGGTCTCGGTAAAGCGGTCCAGCGACGCGATCTCGATCACCGCCTTGACCTGCTGCTCGAACAGGATCGGCAGCACCACGATATTGTTCGGCGGCGCCGAGCCCAGGCCCGACGAGACCACGATGTAATCGCGCGGCACATCGGTCAGCCAGATGCGGTTTTTCTCCAGCGCGCACTGGCCCACCAGGCCTTCGCCCGGCAGGAACGAGGTCGGCAGCTTGCGGCTGGAACGGTAGCCGTACGAGGCGATCATGCGCAGGCGCGCGTCGCTCTCTTGCGAGTCCATCATGTAGAACACGCCGTGGTGGGCCGACACCAACGGCGCCAGCTCCGAGAGAATCAGCTTGGTCACCGCCTGCAGGTCACGCTGGCCCTGCAGCAGGCGCGTAAAGCGCGCCAGATTGGTTTTCAACCAGTCCTGCTGCGCGTTCTTCTGCGTGGTTTCCTTCAGGTTGCGGATCATCTCGTTGATATTGTCCTTCAGGTAGGACACCTCGCCGCGCGCTTCCACCTGAATCGAGCGCGAGAGGTCGCCGCGCGTCACCGCAGTCGCCACTTCACCGATCGCCCGCATCTGGTTGGTGAGATTTGCCGCCAGCTGGTTGACGTTCTCGGTCAAGTCCTTCCAGGTGCCGGCCACGCCCGAGACGTTCGCCTGGCCGCCCAGCTTGCCCTCGGTGCCCACCTCGCGCGCCACCCGGGTCACTTCGGACGCGAACGAGGACAGCTGGTCCACCATGACGTTGATGGTGTCCTTCAGCTCGAGGATCTCGCCCTTCACGTCGACGGTAATCTTCTTGGACAGGTCGCCGCGCGCCACGGCGGTGGTCACCGCCGCGATATTCCTCACCTGGCCGGTCAGGTTCGACGCCATGAAGTTGACGTTGTCGGTCAAGTCCTTCCAGGTGCCGCCCACGCCCGGCACATACGCCTGGCCGCCCAATTTACCCTCGGTGCCCACTTCGCGCGCCACCCGGGTCACCTCGGAGGCGAACGACGACAGCTGGTCGACCATCACGTTGATGGTGTTCTTCAGTTCGAGAATCTCGCCCTTGACGTCGACCGTGATCTTCTTGGACAGGTCGCCGTTCGCCACGGCGGTGGTCACCTCGGCGATGTTACGCACCTGCGCGGTCAGGTTGCCCGCCATCGAGTTCACGCCGTCGGTCAAGTCCTTCCAGGTGCCGGCCACGCCCGGCACGTTGGCCTGGCCGCCCAGCTTGCCCTCGGTGCCGACCTCGCGCGCCACGCGCGTGACTTCGGAGGCGAAGGAGTTCAGCTGGTCGACCATCACGTTGATGGTGTTCTTCAGTTCGAGAATCTCGCCCTTCACGTCGACCGTGATCTTCTTGGACAAGTCGCCGTTCGCCACCGCCGTGGTCACGTCCGCGATATTCCTCACCTGGCCGGTCAGGTTACCCGCCATCGAGTTGACCGAGTCGGTCAAGTCCTTCCAGGTGCCGGCCACGCCTTTCACCACCGCCTGGCCACCCAATTTGCCCTCGGTACCGACCTCGCGCGCGACGCGGGTCACCTCCGAAGCGAACGACGACAGCTGGTCGACCATGACGTTGATGGTGTTCTTCAGTTCGAGAATCTCGCCCTTGACGTCCACCGTGATCTTCTTGGACAGGTCGCCGTTCGCCACCGCGGTCGTCACCGCCGCGATATTGCGCACCTGGCCGGTGAGGTTGGACGCCATGAAGTTGACATTGTCGGTCAAGTCCTTCCAGGTGCCCGCCACCCCCGGCACATACGCCTGGCCGCCCAGTTTGCCCTCGGTGCCGACCTCGCGCGCCACGCGCGTGACTTCGGACGCGAAGGAACGCAGCTGGTCCACCATGACGTTGATGGTGTCCTTCAGTTGCAGGATCTCGCCGCGCACGTCCACCGTGATCTTCTTGGACAAGTCGCCGTTGGCCACCGCGGTGGTCACTTCGGCGATATTGCGCACCTGCGAAGTCAGGTTACCTGCCATCGAGTTGACCGAGTCGGTCAAGTCCTTCCAGGTGCCGGCCACGCCTTTCACCTGGGCCTGGCCGCCCAGTTTGCCCTCGGTGCCGACCTCGCGCGCCACGCGCGTGACTTCGGACGAGAACGACGAGAGCTGTTCCACCATGGTGTTCGCGGTCATCGCCGCGCGCAGGTACTGGCCCTTCAACGGATGGCCGTCGACTTCGAGCGCCATGGTCTGGGACAGGTCGCCCTTGGCCACGGCGCCGATCACGCGCGCCATCTCGGTGGTCGGGCGCACCAGGTCGTCGATCAGGGTATTGACGGAGCTGATCATGGTGCTCCAGCCGCCCACCACCCCGGGCAGGTCGGCGCGCTGGGTGAGGTGGCCTTCGCGGCCCACCACGCGCGACACTTCGGTCACGGTTTCCACCATCTTCTGCTTGGTCTCGATGATGTCGTTCAGGGTGTCGGCAATCTTGCCCGCCACGCCGGTCCAGTCGTCAGGCATGCGCACCGAAAAATCGCCTTTTTTCAAGGCCATGAGGGTGGTGAGCAGCAATTTAACGTCGAGCTGCTCGCCCATATCGGTCATGGTGTTCATTGCCTGGATCCTGAGATAAATAGTGGACCGGATTTGTTTCCGGAGAAGTGTCGTTTTTACACAAATACACGATACGACTAATTAGATCTAAATCAAAGTGCCTATCGGTTACTTGAGCTAGTAAATTATTGCAGAAATGAAATATTTACAGAGCAATCCGGCGCAGGGTAGCGGAATCCCTCAGTTTCGGGCGCACAATAGCTAGTGTGTTGTTGTTTATGCACGACAACATGCATGGTGAGTCAGCGTAAATATTTTGATTGTTAATTTCTGTGAATTTTGAGGTGGGGCGAAGCAACTAGCATAGCGGTGTTACATATTTTTCAGCCCCCATGATTGATACCGCCACATTACTTGAATTGATGCAGGCCAAGGATTCCGCGACTTGGAGTACCTCGCTATTCAACATCGCGCGGGGGCTGGGGTTCGACCAGGTGCTGTTCGGGGTAGTGAACTCGCGCCACACGCGTTTCGAGTCGGCCTTCTTGCGCAGTAATTATTCCGACGCCTGGCGCGAGCGCTATGACCGTAACGGGTTCGCCTATGTCGATCCGACCGTCTCTCACTGCCTGGCGAGCACGGTGCCGATCGTATGGGAGCCGGGCACCTTCGCCGCCAGCCCGCAGCAGGCCGGGCTCTATGAAGAAGCCAGCGCCCACGGCATCCGCAGCGGCGCCACCTTGCCGGTGCACGGTCCGCAGGGCGAGTTCGGCGTCATCAGCTTCGCGTCGGACGCGCGCCCCGACGTCGCGGCGCGCCGCGCGACGCTCGAGGCCATGCCGATGCTGGCCCTGGTGCGCGATTACGCGTTCGCCTCGTCGACCCGGTTCCGCGACGAAGGCGTCAAGGCCGAAGAAGCGCCGCGCCTGACCCGGCGCGAGCTGGAAGTATTGCAGTGGGTGATGGTTGGCAAGTCGTCATGGGAAATTGCGCGCATTACGAGCTGCTCCGAGGCGACCGTCAACTTTCACCTGGCGAATGTGCGTCAGAAGTTCGACGTCAACACTCGCCAGCAGGCGGTGGTCAAGGCCATCGCCCTGGGGCTGATCACCCCTGAAGATCACCATCGCTGAGTTTGCCGTTGATGTACATGCGCAGCAGGATCGACACGGGTGCGGGAATGGCGAGGCCGGTTTCAAAGCGGCTGCCGCTGGACTGGGTGACGCCGAAGCGGCCCCAGAACTTCTCCTGGCTTTCGCGCTTGGTGATGCGCAGACGGCGCAGCTCATGTGGCGCCAGGCGGATCGCGCCGGCGGCCTGGACCAGCTGTTGCGCCTGCAGTTCGGCGGCCAGCGCATCGCACATCAGATCGTTTGCCATGGTGTGTCCTTTCGGGTTGGTAAAGCAAGAAGTTTGGAAGCCGTCTTATTTACTGCGTTGTTTCCAAAAGTATTGCACCGCCGACATCGCTCAGCACCTAGCAGAGCTGATAGTACCCAAGCTACCCAGTTTGCATGAGGCATTTATGCGTAGTGCATTTTTTCTCCACCGATGTCTACAACGAGGGGGTTGGCAATGAGCATGCAGATCAGAATTGCGCCACGACGCGCTTTCGCATCAAACGAGCTGTGGGAAATGCACACCCTGCGGGCCAAGGTCTTCCGCGGACGGCTGGGATGGGAAGTGCCGGTCCTGTCCGGCATGGAAATCGACGGTTATGACGCGCTCGAGCCGCGCTACATGCTGATGCGCGACGGCGACACCCTGCGCGGCTGCTGGCGCCTGCTGCCGACCGAGGGGCCGTACATGCTCAAGGATTCCTTTCCCCAGCTGCTCGACGGCCAGGAGGCGCCGAGCGATCCGCAGATCTGGGAACTGTCCCGCTTTGCCATCGAGACCGAAGGGGCGGGCAGTTACGGCTTCTCGGAGATGACGATGGAGTCGATCGAGGCCATCATCCGCCACGCCCACGAGCGCGGCCTGTCGCGCTACGTGACGGTGACCACCACCGCCATCGAGCGCATGCTGCGCCGGGCCGGCGTGGTCACCACCCGGATCGGGGCGCCGCAGGCGGTGGGCATCGAGACCGCGGTGGCGCTGTACGTCGAGATCGAACCCACCTGGGATGCGCTGTTCGCCGCGCGCCTGGCGTCCTGACGGGTGTCAGTCCGGGAGCGCCGCCAGTTGCCGCAGCAGGAAGGTATAGGTCAGGGCCACCATGCGCGCAGTCTGCGCATTGTCGGCCGCCCCGGCGTGGCCACCCTCGGTGTTTTCCCAGTACAGCACATCGTGCCCCTGTTCCAGCATGCGCGCCGCCATCTTGCGCGCATGGCCCGGATGCACGCGGTCGTCGCGGGTCGAGGTGGTGAACAGCACGCGCGGATAGCGCGTCGCGGGCCGCACCTGGTGGTAGGGCGAATAGCGCGCCAGGTAGGCCCAGTCCTCGGGGGCGTCCGGGTCGCCGTATTCGCCCATCCACGAAGCGCCGGCCAGCAGGGTGTGATAGCGCCGCATGTCCAGCAGCGGCACCTGGCAGACCACGGCGCCGAACAGGTCGGGGCGCTGGGTCAGCGCCGCGGCCACCAGCAGGCCGCCATTGCTGCCGCCCATGATGCCCAGGTGCTCCGGCGTGGTGACGCCGCGCGCGACCAGGTCTTCGCCCACGGCGATGAAGTCATCGAACGCGCGCTGGCGGTGCTCGCGCAGCGCCGCCTGGTGCCAGCGCGGACCGAATTCGCCGCCGCCGCGGATATTCGCCAGCACATAGGTGCCGCCCCCGTCCAGCCAGGCGGCGCCCGTCATGCCGCTGTAGGAAGGCTTGAGCGAGACCTCGAAGCCGCCGTAGCCATACAGCAGGGTGGGATTGCGGCCGTCCTGCGCCTGGCCCACGGGGCTGACGACGAAGTAGGGAATGGCGGTACCGTCTTTGGACGTCGCCATGTGCTGGGCCACCTCGTAGGGCGCGGCGTCGAAGAAGGCCGGCATCGACTTCAGCGGCTCCCGGTCGTCGCTGCCGGCGCGCATCAGGACCAGCGTGGTCGGATGCAGGAAGTCGGTCACGGCCAGGAAGTAGTCGTCCGAGCGGTCGGCATCGAGCGGCATCACGCCCAGCGTGCCGATGCTAGGCGCGGCCACGGCGCGCCGCAGCCACTGTCCGTTTTCGTGGCGCAGTTCTTCGACGCGGTTCTTGACATTGTCCAGGATGGTGAGCAGCAGGCAGCTCTTGGTCACCGATACGCCATCGAGGGAGGTCGTCGGCGTCGGCGCGAACAGCACCTCGAAGTTGCGCGCGCCATCGACGAACGCGTCGAAGCCGGTGGCCAGCAGCGCGCCTTGCGGGTAGGTGATGTCGCCGATGGTCCAGTCCGAGCGCAACTCGATCACCAGGTGTTCGCGCACGGCGTAGGCGCTGGCATCGAGCGGCTTGTCGATGCGGACCAGCTCTTCGCCACGGCGCCAGAACAGCTCACTCGTATAGAAATCGATCTGGCGCTGCACGAAGCCGCGCTCCCAGCCCGGCGTCGTATCCTGGTGGCCGGACGCGGTCAAATCGTCCACCGCCGCCTCGTACACCGTGGTCGCGCTGTCGGGCGGCGTGCCGCGCCGCCACTGCTTGACGATGCGCGGGTAGCCCGATTCCGTCAGGCTGCCGGCGCCGAAGTCGGTGCCGACGAACAGCGTGTCGCGGTCGATCCAGGACACGTCGCTTTTCGCTTCGGGCAGCACGAAGCCGTCCGCCACGAAGCGCAGGGCCACCGGATCGAATTCGCGCACCACATGCGCGTCGCCGCCGCCGCGCGACAGCGAGACCAGGCAGCGCTCTTCGAGGTGCGGGCCGCCTTGTTCGAGCCACGACGTGCCGGCCCAGACCCAGTTCTCGTTTTCTGTCTCGGCCAGCAGGTCGAGGTCGAGCAGCGTTTCCCATTGCGGGTCCGGCTTGCGGTATTCAATCAGCGTGGTGCGGCGCCAGACGCCGCGCACGTGCATCGCGTCCTGCCAGAAGTTGTAGCAATACTCGCCATGCAGGCGTACATACGGTATGTTGTCGCTGGAGTCGAGGATGGACTTGAGGCGCGCGCGCAGTGGGGCGCAGCGCGGATCGCTTTCCAGTTCGGCTTCCGAGACGCTGTTGCGGGCCGCAACCCAGGCCAGCGCCTCACTGCTGTCGATCTGTTCCAGCCACAAATAGGGGTCGTCGTGGTCGTGCGGCTGTTGCATGCTTGCCTCTCGGTGATGATGTTCATGGCGGCGCCGGGGCGGCGCGCCGATATACTAACAATTTTGCCGGGCCGGCCACGCCCGCGTGGGGAAGCATGAAGCGCTCGACATTGCCTGGACCTGTCATCAACGCCCTCGCGGCGCGGCTGGGCCGGCCGCTGGTCCTGTGGGGCGGTGGGCTGGCCCTGGCGCTGTCGGTGGGCCTACTGTTGCACGCGCTGGCCGCGGCCGCGGTCGAAGAAGACGCCCGCCGCCGCTTCGACAACCTGGCGCGCACTGCCAGCGAGCGTATTGACGCGGCGTTGGCCTCGTACGGCCGCGCGGTGCGCGCACTGGCGGCCTTGCATGCGGCCGGCGGCGGCCAGGCGGTGCCCGACCGCGCGCGTTTTCACCGCTACGTCGAGGCGCTCGACCTGGCGCGCAATTACCCGGCGATCGAGGGCTTGAGCTATGCCGCCCACGTGCCGGATGCGGCGCGCGACGCGTACATTGCCGCCATGCGCGCAGATCGCAGCGTCAATCCGCGCGGCTATCCCGACCTGACGATCTTCCCGGCCGGGCGCCGGAACTCGTACGAGGTGGTGACTTACCAGTATCCGGTCGACCGGCCCACCCGCCGCCTCGGTTTCGACATGGCCGCGCGCCCGGCCGTGGCCCAGGCGCTCGCGCAGGCGCGCGACAGCGGCGCCATGAGCGCATCCGGCCAGCCCTTGCTGATCCAGCAGCCGCGGCCACACTATGTGCTGGGCATGCGCCTGCCGCTGTACCGCGGCGGCGTGGCGCCGCCCACCGTGGAGGAGCGCCGCGCCGCCTATCTGGGCTCGGTCGGGATCGCGTTCTCGGTGCAGGAACTGGTGTACAACGCGCTCGCCTCGCTCGATGACGACAAGCTGCAGGTGAGCCTGTACGGTTCCGGCAAACCGGCCGGGCCAGTGGCCGAGCCGGCGGCCGACGCGATTCTCCTGCACGGTCCGGACGTGCGGGGAGCGGCGCCCGGCCGGGCCAGCCATTTTGTGTCGCTGCAGGGCGTGAATTTCGCGGGCAGCCACTGGACTGCCCATTTCTCGGCGCCCAAGGCCGCGCTGCTGGCGGGGATCGATCCCTTGCTTCCCCTGGTGGCGCTGGCGGCCGGTTTCGCCGGCACGCTCCTGGTGTACGGCCTGTTCCTGGCCCAGTACCGCTCGCGCCGCGCCGCTGACGAGCAGCGCCTGCTGCTCGATACGGTGCTCGACAATATCGATGCGGAGGTCTACCTGAAGGATGGGACGCGCCGTATCCGCTACCTCAATGCCAAGGGCGCGGCCAGCCTCAAACGGCCGGCCGCCGAACTGACAGGACGGCGCGACGTCGAGGCCATGGACCCTGGCCAGGCCGACGCCGCCTGGGAACTCGACCGCGCGGTGCTGCAGCAGGGCCAGAGCAGCAGCGCCCAGGTCGCGCAGCCGGGAACGGACGGCGCGCCGCGCCAGCTGTGGAGCGTGCGCGTGCCGCTCCAGGTCGACGAAGAGCCGGCGGTGCTGTGCGTGTCGACCGATGTCACCGAACTGCATCGCCTGAAAGCGCGCGCCGATGCCGCCAGCAAGGCCAAGAGCGACTTCCTGTCGAACATGAGCCACGAGATCCGCACTCCGATGAACAGCATCATCGGGATGACGCACCTGGCGCTGCAGGCCGGGCCCGATCCGCGCCAGCGCGACTACCTGGAAAAGATCTACCACTCGGGCCAGCACCTGCTGGGCATCATCAACGACATCCTCGACTTTTCCAAGATCGAGGCAGGCATGCTCGAACTGTCGCGCGTGTGCTTCATGCTCGACGCCCTGATGCGCAATGTCGAGGCCCAGCTTGGGACCACGGCCGCGGCCAAGGGCTTGGGCTTTGACATCGAGATCGATCCGGTGCTGATGCGGCCCCTGTGCGGCGATTCGCTGCGCCTGGAGCAGGTCTTGCTCAATTTCGCCGGTAATGCCCTGAAATTCTCGGAGCGCGGCCGCATCACGATGCGCGCGCGCCTGGCGCATGCCTTCGGGCCCGAGGTGCTGGTGCGCTTCGAGGTCGAGGACCGCGGCATCGGCATCGCACCGGCCGCGCTGCCCAATCTGTTCACGCCATTCCAGCAGGCCGACCAGTCGGCCACGCGGCGCCATGGCGGCACCGGCCTGGGGCTGGCGATCAGCCGCCAGCTGGCCGAATTGATGGGCGGCGAGGTCGGCGTCGACAGTACCCTCGGCGCCGGCAGCACCTTCTGGTTCACGGCGCGCCTGGCGCTGGAGGACGCGGCCGGGGCCCATCTCGGCGCCGGCCTGGGCGCCGCGCCGGCGCCGGCCACGGCCGCGACCCGGCTCGACGACTGTACGGTGCTGCTGGTCGAGGACAATCCCTTCAACCAGCAGGTCGCGCGCGAGCTGCTGGAACAGGCGGGCGCCGACGTTGCGGTGGCCAATCACGGCCAGGAGGCGCTGGACGCGATGGCCGGCCGTCGCTTCGATTGCGTGCTGATGGACGTGCAGATGCCGGTGATGGACGGGCTGGAAGCGACGCGCCGCATCCGGCAAGACCCGGCGCTCAAGGACACGCTGGTGGTGGCAATGACGGCCAATGCCGGCACCGATGACCGCGCGCGCTGCATGGCGGCCGGGATGAACGAATTCCTGGCCAAGCCGGTGGTGCCGGAACTGCTGGCCGCCACCATCGCGCGCTGCCTGGGCCGCACCACGGCGCCGATGGCCGACGTCGCGGTCACGCGCATGTCGGGCGCCGCGGCCGCCGCCGCGCACCAGCAGGCCGAAGGCACCGAGGTCCTCGACCTGGCGCGGCTGGCGTCGACCGCCGGGGGCGACACGCAGCGCATGCGTAAATATGCCTTCATGTTCCTCGAGACCACGCGCGAAAACCTCACCGGCATCGAAAGCGCGCTGGCCGGCGGCGACCTGACCCACAGTGCGAGCCTGGCGCACCAGCTCAAATCGGCGGCGCGGGCGGTGGGCGCCAATGGTTTCGCCACCATCTGCGAAGACCTCGAATTGCAGCCCAAGCGCGAGCTGCGCGCTGGCGCCGCCGGCACCGCCCAGGCGCGGGCGCTGGCGGCGCGCCTGCGCGCCATGCTGGTGCGCATCGAGCGTGAAGTGTCGACCCAGTTCGGCAGCCGGGTGGGCGACGAACGCTAGGGTCAAGCAGGCGGCGTTCGGCCCTACCGGAAGCGGGCCAAACGCGGTATGCTCTGGCTCCACCCGTTCGAGCTTTCGCGCATGTCTTCCCCGATCACCCCCGGCCTGTTGATCCTCCATGGTAACCAGATGGAGCTGCTGCGCAGCGCCGTGTTCGACTGGCTGCGCGCCCACCCCCTGGCGCCGCTAGAGCAGGAGACCTTCCTGGTGCAGTCGAATGGCGTGGCCGAATGGCTCAAGATCGCGCTGGCCGAGGATCTCGGCGTGTGCGCCGCCACCCGCGTGGTGCTGCCGGCGCGCTTCATGTGGGAAGCCTATCGTGCCATGCTGGGCCGCGAGCGTGTGCCGACCCGCGCGCCGTTCGACAAGGACCCGCTGACCTGGCGCCTGATGCGCCTGTTGCCCACGCTGTTGCAAGAGGATGGCTACGCGCCGCTGGCGCGCTTCCTGGCCGATGGCGACGCCGAACGGCGCCTGCAGCTGGCCGAACGCGTAGCCGACCTGTATGACCAGTACCAGGTGTACCGCGCCGACTGGCTGGCCGATTGGGCCGCGGGGCGCGACGTGCTGCGCCGCGCCGTCGGCGATCCGGTGCCCCTGGGGCCGGAGCAGCGCTGGCAGGCCTGCCTGTGGCGCGCAGTGCACGCCAGCGTGCCGGAAGCGCAGCGCGATACGGGGCGCGCCACCATCCACCAGCAATTCCTGGACGCGGTCGCGCACGGCGAGTCGCCGGTGGGCCGCCTGCCGCGCCGGGTGGTGCTGTTCGGGATGTCGACGCTGCCATACCAGACCTTGCAGGCGATCGCCGCGCTGGCGCGTCATACACAGGTGCTGTTCGCAGTGCCGAATCCCTGCCGTTTCTACTGGGGCGACATCATCGAGGGGCGCGAGCTGCTCAAGGCCGCACGCCGGCGCCAGCCGCAGCGCGACGGTGTCGACCTGGGCGCGATCCCGATCGAGGAACTCCATGCACACAGCCACCCGCTGCTGGCGAGCTGGGGACGCCAGGGCCGCGACTTCGTGCGCATGCTGGATGAATTCGACAACCAGGATCGCGCCGAGGACGACGGTGGGGCGCCGCTGCGGGTCGACCTGTTCGCCGACGACGACGGCGCGACCTTGCTGGCCCAGGCCCAGGCCGCAGTGCGCGACCTGGTGCCGCTGTCCGAGCATCCGCATGTACCGCCCATGCCCGACGACCGCTCCATCGAATTCCACATCACCCACAGCGTGCAGCGTGAAGTCGAAGTCTTGCACGACCAGCTGCTGTCGTGGTTCGAGCACGACCCGAGTCTGCGGCCACGCGACGTGGTGGTGATGGTGCCCGATATCGACACCTTTTCTCCGGCGATCCATGCTGTGTTCGACCAGCACCGCGGCAACGACCCGCGCCGCATTCCGTTCGAGATCGGCGATGTACGCGACCGCAGCGTCAATCCGCTGCTGGTCTCGCTCGAATGGCTGCTGCGCTTGCCGCAGCAGCGCTGTCGCCAGAGCGAGGTGCGCGACCTGCTCGACGTGCCGGCGGTGGCGCGCCGCTTCGGGCTGGCGGGCGAGGACCTGGCCGTGCTGGGGCGCTGGATCGACGGCGCCGGCGTGCGCTGGGGCCTGGACCAGGAGCATCGCGCTGGGCTGGGGCTGGGCATGGCGGGCGAGCAGAATGCCTGGATCTTCGGCGTGCGCCGCATGCTGCTCGGTTACGCCAGCGGCGCCGGCGCCAGTTTCGGCGAGATCGAGCCGTATGCCGAAGTCGGAGGGCTCGACGCGGCGCTGGCCGGTTCGCTGGCCCAGCTGGTTGATTGCCTGCTGACCTGGCGCGGACAGCTCGATACGCCGCGCACGCCGGCCCAGTGGGGCGCATCGGCGCGCGAGATGCTGTCGTGCTTCTATGCAGCCAGCGACGAAGCCGACCGCCTGACCCTGTCAGGTTTGGACGACGCGCTGCAATGCTGGCTCGAGACCTGTGACGCGGCCGGCTTTGAGGAACCGGTGCCGCTGGGGGTGCTGCGCGAAGCCTGGCTCAATGAACTCGACCAGCCGACCTTGAACCACCAGTTCGTGTCGGGCGGCGTGACCTTCTGCACGCTGATGCCGATGCGCGCGGTGCCGTTTCGCGTGGTGTGCCTGCTGGGCATGAACGACGGCGACTTCCCGCGCCGCGCGCGCCAGTCCGATTTCGACCTGCTGGCCTTGCCCGGCATGGCGCGGCCCGGCGACCGTTCGCGCCGCGATGACGACCGCTACCTGATGCTCGAAGCCATGCTGGCCGCGCGCGACAAGTTCTACGTGAGCTGGGTCGGGCGCAATGTGCGCGACAACAGCGAGCAGCCGCCGTCGGTACTGGTGGCGCAGCTGCGCGACTACCTGCAGGCGGGATGGGATATGGACAACCTGCACGGGCTCACCACCGAGCATGCGCTGCAGCCCTTCAGCCGCCGCTATTTCCAGCGCGGCGGCCTGCTGACCTATGCCGGCGAATGGCGCCTGGCGCACGGGGTGGAGGAGGGGCAGGACGCCGACGCCTTGCCGCCCTACGAACTGGAGCCGGACTTCGTGCTCAAGCTGGGCGAGCTGGCAAGCTTCCTGCGCCAGCCGGCGCGCTACTTCTTCCGCCGCCGCCTGGGCGTGGTGTTCGCCGACGCGGCGCAGGTGGGCGAAGACGAGGAACCGTTCGCGCTCGACGCGCTCGAACGCTACCAGATCGAAGACCACCTGCTCGACGACAGCGGCGAACCGGAAGCGATCGACGCCGTGCGCGCCACGCTGGCCACGCGCGCCGAGCGGCTCGCCCGCGAAGGCGTGTTGCCGATCGGCCTGATGGGCCGCATGTGGCAGGAGCAGCTGGTCGAGACCTTGACGCCGGTGCGCACCGAATGGCTGCGCCTGGGCGCGCGCTTTCCCGAGGCGGCGCCCAAATTGGCGGTTGCCCTGGACCTGGACGGCTTGATCCTGGATGACTGGATCGACCGCTTGCGTAGCAGCGGCACGGGCAGCGCCTGGCTGATGCAGCTGTCTTCGAAGGTGCTGGACCGGGGCGGGCGGCCGCGCGGTGACAAGCTGCTGCTGCCCTGGCTGCGCCAGCTGGCCAGCAGCGCGGCCGGCAGCCCGGTGACGGGCTACCTGGTGGCGCGCGATGCGGTGGTCGAGATGGCGCCGCTTGAGTCAGACGAATCGCTGCAGGTGCTGCACGACCTGGCGCGCCTGTGGCGGGCCAACCTCGACGCCCCGCTGCCGGTGGCGTGCCGCACGGCGCTGGCGCACCTGGCCGAGGCCGACCCGCGTGCGACCTATGACGGCGGCTTCGAGTTGCGGGGCGAAGTCGACGACCTGTGCCTGGCGCGCCTGTGGCCGGACTTCGATGCCTTGGTCGCGGCGGGCGGCTGGCCGGACCTGGCCGAAGCATTGTATGGACCGCTGGCGCGCTGGATGGAGAGCGCGCTGACGGTCAAGGAGTTGTCCGCATGAGCAGCAAACTCGAACCCCGAATTTTCCCCCTGCACGGCTCGCGCCTGATCGAGGCCTCGGCCGGCACCGGCAAGACCTGGACCATTGCGGCGCTGTACGTGCGGCTGGTGCTGGGCCACGGCGGTGACGACGGTTTCGCGCGGCCTTTGCTGCCATCCGAGATCCTGGTGATGACCTTCACCCGCGCCGCCACGCGTGAACTGGCCAACCGCGTGCGCGAGCGGCTGGTGCAGGCGGCGGCTTACTTCCGCGGCGAGCGCGGTGAACAGGATCCTTACCTCGACCAGCTCGCCGACAGCTACCTCGAGGGCAGCGAGCGCAGTATCGCTGCCCACCGCCTGATGCTGGCCGCCGAAACGATGGACGAGGCGGCGATCTTCACCATCGACGCCTGGTGCCAGCGCATGCTGCGCGAGCACGCGTTCGACAGCGGCAGCCTGTTCGACGAGGAGCTGGTGAGCGACGAGCGCATGCTGTTCGAGGACGCGGCCCATGATTACTGGCGCCAGCACGTGTATCCCCTGGGACAGGAGGGCCTGGCTGCGGTGCTCGACACCTGGAGCGATGTCGACGCGCTCAAACGCGGCGTGTTCGAGCTGGTGCACCGCGGCGCGCTGCTGGGCGAGGTCGCGACCGAGCCGCTCGGCGGGCTGGTGGCGCGCACGGCGCGCGCCCAGCGCGAGGAATTGGCGCGCCTGAAGGATGGCTGGTTCGAGCGCGCCAACGGGATGGAACGCTGGATCGCCGAGCAGCGCGGCCGCAATCCCAAGTGCTTCAACGGCAACAAGATGCGCGCCGACTCGCTGGTCAAGTGGTTCGAGGCGCTGCGTGCCTGGGCCCAGGACCCGGCGCGCCACATGCCGGACCTGACCGACACGGCCTGGCGCCGCCTGACGGTCGAGGGCATCATGGACGCCTTCAGCAAGGATGTCAGCCTTGACGTGCCCGAGACGTTCGAGGCCACCGGCGCGCTGCAGCAGGCATTGGCCGCGATCGACCCGATCGCGCACGCACTGCTGCGCCATGCGGCCGGCCATATCGGCGCGCGCATGCAGGAACTCAAACGCCGCAACCGCCAGTTCGGCTTCGCCGACATGCTCGAGCGCCTGAAAGTGGCGCTCGAAGGCGAGAACGGCGAAGCGCTGCGCGAACGCATCGTGCAGCAGTACCCGGTGGCCATGGTCGACGAATTCCAGGATACCTCGCCCGACCAGTACCGCATCTTCGACCTGCTGTACCGGGTCGAGGACAATGACCCGCAGCGGGGCCTGTTCCTGATTGGTGACCCCAAGCAGTCGATCTACGGCTTTCGCGGCGCCGACATCCAGAGCTACCTGGCGGCGCGCCGTGCCACCGCCGGGCGCCACTATCAGCTCGACACCAACTACCGTTCGACCGCCGCGCTGGTGGGCGCCGTCAATCAACTGTTCCTGCATGCGGAGAACGGCCATGCGGCGGCGGCTTTCAAATTCCGGCGCGGTGACGACAACCCGCTGCCGTTCGACGCGGTCAAGGCGAAGGGCCATGGCAAGCAGCTGGTCGGCGTGGATGGCGAGCTGCACGCGCTGGCCGTCTGCACGACTTGCCGCGACGACCTGAAGGCCGACGACTACCGCGAATTCTTCGCCCACCACTGCGCCGAGCATATCGTGCGCCTGCTGAACGACGAGCAGGTCGGCTTCCTGGACACGAAGGACGGCAGCTTCCAGCGCCTGATGCCGGCCGATATCGCGATCCTGGTGCGCGACCGGCGCGAGGCGTCGAGCATCCGGCGCGCGCTGGTGCGGCGCCGCGTCGCCAGCGTCTACCTGTCCGACAAGGATTCGGTGGTCGAAAGCGACGAGGCGGCCGACGTGCTACGCTGGCTGTATGCAGTGGCCAACCCGCTCGATGGCGGCCTGGCGCGCGCGGCCTTTGCCACCCGCACCGCGGGCCTGGGCCTGGCCGAGCTGGCGACGCTGTCGAGCGACGAACTGGCGTGGGAACAAAGGGTCGAGCAACTGAAAGCGCTGCACGGCGCCTGGCAGCGGCGCGGCGTGCTGGCCATGCTGCGCACGTTTATCCATGAACTGGGCCTGCCGGCGCGCCTGCTGCGCGAGCCGGGCGGGGAACGGCGCCTGACCAATCTGCTGCACCTGGCCGAACTGCTGCAAGAGGCCAGCGCCCAGCTCGAGGGCGAGCAAGCCCTGATCCGGTGGTTCGCTGAACAGATCGAAGGCCTGGGTGCGAGCGGCGACGAGCGCGTGCTGCGCCTTGAAAGCGATGCCGAACTGGTCAAGGTCGTGACCGTGCACAAGTCGAAGGGCCTGGAATACCCGCTGGTCTATCTGCCGTTCGCGGTCACCGCGCGCGCGACCACGCGGCGTAACCGCGCCTTCTTCGAGTACGTGGACGAGGAGGGCGAGCGCCGCCTCGACCTGGCGCTGTCGGACGACGCGCTGGAGGCGGTCGACCGCGCCCGCATCGAGGAAGACCTGCGCCTGCTGTACGTGGCCTTGACGCGTGCGCGCCACTTCCTGTGGCTCGGCGCGGCGGCGGTGGCCGGCACCCGCAAGGGCGAGAACCGGCTACACGAATCGGCGCTCGGCTACCTGCTGGCCGGGGGCGACGCGATTCCTGCCGACGCGCTGCGCGCACGCTTCGAGGCGGTGGGGGGCGAACCGGGCGGCATCGTGCTGCATGACTTGGAACCCGCCCAAGGCGCAACCATGCTGGCGCGGGTCGATGTGCGCCCCGAGCTGCTCGATGCGCCGGCCTACCACGCCCATTTCGAGCGCAACTGGGGCATCGGCTCGTTCACCTCGCTGACGCGGCACGCAGTGGCCCCGCCGATGCGCGCCCAGGAGCAGACCCTGCTCGAGGAAGCGCCGCAGGTGGCCACGCCCGCGCGCATCGAGGACGCGCCGTGGCACCGCTTCCCGCGCGGCTCGGTGCCCGGCAACTTCATGCACGAGCAACTGGAATGGCTGGCCAGCGAAGGCTTCGACTGCCTGGATGACCCGGCCTGCGAGACGCGCCTGGTCAAGCGCATCACGCAGAAAGGCTGGGACAACCATCTGGGTGACGCGCTGGCCTGGCTGCGCGCGATCGTCGACACGCCGCTGCCGCCCCTGAACGCCGCGCTGCGCGACCTGCGCGGCGT
>Ga0265797_10004956_pt1 | contig 19862 bp, 18 predicted proteins | sample P2T30metagenome_FD_192433 | JGI IMG/M metagenome (GOLD analysis project Ga0265797, IMG submission 192433) | Plant litter microbial communities from East Loma Ridge, Irvine, California - P2 T30 | ecosystem: Environmental > Terrestrial > Plant litter > Unclassified | place: USA: California...
TCATTGATTTCGCCTCACAAACATGTGCAACAGGCAGGAAGCCGATCGCCCTGAGAAGATGGCGCCGATTCATTGCTGCAACAAGAAGTTTGCCGTTTCTGACTTCAACATTTGATTCTCAAAAAAGTTTTTTGAACTTGCCAGACTCAAGCAACTGATAACGCTTCTTCCCGTCGTCGTCCGTGCATTCATGGCGTTCGTCGATCGTACAGCCATCGTTGAGCTGATCAGAAACTTTCCCGTCTTTGATGACCAGGTAGACACCTGGCATCATATCGCGATCTTCCGCGCTGCCCTCCAGATCTTGCACGCGAACCACCAGCGCCTCTTTTAGCGGAGGAAGCAGGACAAACGTGGGGTGAAGCCCGTTCGCGAATGGCGGCGCATAATCGTCGGCATAACTGGCACCGCCCTTCCTGTAGTCGTGCATGCCGATCAGTGTGGCAAGGGGATCGCTATTTTTTTGCGTGGCAATGTAGGGGTAGTAAACAGGTGCGCACCGATCGGTCGTTTGTGGAACCCCGCGCACCCGCGGACGCAACCCGTGGCAAAGGCTGATGAAAGTGGCAGGATCAAAAGGAAGTTGACTCAGCTTTCGGCCACCCAGAGCGAGTTTCGCTTCCACTCGTCGCAAGGCGCCATCGTCAACGCGCGCATAGCTATGGAAAGCCGAGCCTGCAAACGGTGTCAGCAGTTTATCGCCACTGACCAAAAAATCGCGTACGGGTCCGTTGCAGGTTTCGTCAATGTCAGCTTTAAGATAGTCCTTGGCGCCCATAATCGAGAACGAAAAATTTTTTTTAAGATAGTTCTCAAGCATCTGCTCGGTGACGTCTTGTTTCAGCATCGACTGAAACGGACTGGAATAGAGATAGCGGCTCTTGGTCAATGCGACATTGCAGTTTGGCGACATTTTCACCACATTATTGATAATTTGAATAAGCGGGGCATTCATTTCAGGCAGTTTCATCTAACCGAAATAATCCATGCTCTTTTCATATCGCCATGTGCCATTGATATTTTCAGCGTGCGCAGTTTGAGATATCAAAATAGTTATAACCGCTACCGATTTTACCAGTGTTCGCATTGCCTTCCCTTATTGCGATAATTCACAAATTACATCCCTGTAACTGTTCATTTTTACCGAGATTTTCTAATTTATTATTACGCCCGATATATGGTAATTTCGCCAGTCGATATCTTGCAGCTTTTTCGATTTCGATCTGCCCGAGCGGGCTAAATTCTAGACAATGGGTCGTGAGAATGAGATTTACAATGTGGTTACAAGTTCTGGACTGTTTTACTAATAACCATTTCACCATTATTTTTCATCCCAGCAGGTCCGCCCAAGCGCCATGTGAATTTTTTATCACCCAACGAAAGACTTATTCACATCATTACCCCACTTCTGGTACTGGGATATTTATCCGAACTATCATCGATAACACCATCGATTAGCACCTCAAAAATCTGGCGGTTTAGCTAATTCAATAAAACAACGTCAAAGTTGGCTTTCATCGATTTAGCTTTGCGTGCATTAAGAAACGCGAAACATATCCCTGCGCCTATCAAGGTACGACGATCAATTCTTGCAAGAACCTTATAAGCAAATATTGAAAATAACCTGCAAAAAAAATCAACTGCACTGGAAAAGTCGATAGCTTCTGCTTTTATTCTATGCATCAGAGCGGCAACCTGACTGGTCATTCCCTGTGAGGTGCACGAGGAATTCCGAAGAATGGATTATCGATTTCATTTTTACAGAATTGACCTTCAGGGAGCACAACTGCATGTTGCTCTACCAGACTAGATGAAAGCGGTTTTTCTGTTTGAAAAGTTGCAAGCGTTGCCTGAACAGTTCCGTCAACAAGAAAATGTAATATAACCCTGTCCGCTTTGAGATCCCTGTCGGCAGGTTGTACCTCTACAACAGCTTCGCACCAAGCACTACCACGTCCGCGCCCTTTGAGGCTACGTCTGTCGCGCTGATCACTCAGTTTTCCGTCAAACGAATCAAGATCGTAAATCACGCTCCATACCACTTTTATTTTTAATGGCTTGTCAGTTTCTTTATTCCAGATCAAACAACAGGTATCGCCACCACCAGCTACTTCCTGGCCATTATCCAGCAGTTTCTTACCAGCATTTCGGAAAAATACTGACCCTCCATTAGCTGCATTTTCAACATCGAAAGGGACTGAAACGTCCTTGTACAAAATACTGAAAATGTCATATTTTGTGTAGTTGTATGCAGTTGTAGTAAAGGTCGTCTCATCAAGCTTTTCCAGTCTACGCGCTTCTTCTTCTTTTGAAATGCAACCCAATAGAAATGAAATAACCGCTGACGCCCATATAAAATTTTTCATCAATTCATCACCCAAGGAGCTAATGGCATCGCTTCATCAATGGATTCGACGTGCTTTTAGAAGTTGCCATTACGCACTTCTTCCGTCGCAACATCACCGTTAATCATGATCTCTTCCTGCCTCTGCCATTTCTTTTTGACCACGCTGACTAACCTGTGAAATACCAACTGATGGGATCAAATCTACTGTGTAGTCAGGATAAACGTGTATGCCCAAATAACGTCCACCTGGAATAGAAACAAGTTCAGGACTGTTTTTGCTGGTAATAGTTTTACCGTTATTTTTCATTCCAGGCGGCCCATCCAGCCGCCAAGTCACTTTTTTTTGACCCAAGGAAATTCCGAATCCAGTCATAATACCGGTTCCGGTACCAGGGTATGCATCGGAACTGGCATCAACAGTTCCATCGATCAGCAATTCAAAAATTGGACGATTCAGATAATTAAATAAAACGACGTTGAAACTGGGTTTCGATAACTTAGCATCGCATGCGTTTGTCAACATAACACATACCCCTGCACCCAGTAATCTTCGGCGATTGACCCTTGGAACGTCTTCACAATTTTTCATTGGCTTCAACTTTTGGCAACAGTTCAACTCCATCGGAAAATCGATATCTTCTACTCTTATTATTCGTGCCAGATCGGCAATATCGACATCGTTATACCACGGACTTTACGATATCGGCGTCATGCATGCATCGTTCACCAGGTCTCGCATCAACATGGGGCCAACATCACGTGCACACGCAACTAACTCCTCACTTAGGCGTAGCATGCAGCAGCGGGACTCTTGTTCAGCCCATGCGGCTGGTTCAGATCGACGACGTTCAACACATCATTGGGGCGCAAGCGTCGACCAGCTGCATGACCTGCTTTTGTGTCGCGTTTGCGGAACGTGCGCGTCAGCGCGGCGCCACGTGAAAGCCAAACAACGGCATCGCAATGATCATGATTGATCGATATTGGCTCGCCACATCATTGACTGCAGCACAACCTTGTTCGGTCGTGCTGACTGCATAAGTAGTCAAATCCTCGGCGACCGCCCGGGCTATTGAGAGGAATACTTCCTCAAGCCGGTCATTAACTGAATCTCCGCCTGGCGCAACCGGGATTTACCGCCATCGCCTAGGCAGAAATGCTCGGCAGGGTGATCGCAGGCTCTCGGTGAAATCGCGGCTGTCGCAATGCAAGCGGTCACCTCATCATCAGCCAGAGCCATACTCCCGCGCCATGGCCACCCCACGCGGATTCCAATCAGGGGTGCTGATCGATGTCGTCAACTCGACGGTATCGTCTGGATAAATATGCACACCCAGGTACTTGGCACCCTGAATAACGGTATCGAGGCGTAACGGGTTCTTATTAATAATGGTGTCGCCATTGCGCGGCGTGTTTTCGGGCCCATCGAGCCGCCAGGTGACTTTTTTCGGCCCCAATTCGAAGATTACCCCAGTAATCATTCCACCGCCTGTAGCTGGATAGGCGTCGCTACTGTCGCCAACCTTACCATCTATAAAAACATCGAAGATGGGCCGGTTCAGATAATTAAACAGTACGACGTTCAATCGGGCATGCAGGGGTTTCGCCTTGCAAAAATTTGCGACCGGAAGGACGGCAACGGCACTGAGGAAATGACGCCGGTTCGTTCCCGCAAAAGGAATTTTGATGTTTTTCATTTTGACCTTATAACACTTGACCAAAGCGCGCCACATCGTCACGACTCAGAACTGCAGACGTAAGCCGTGACGGTGAAAACACAGGTCCGTACCGCTTTTCACGCTCTGGCTGATCACGCGATTGGAGAACGCGCGGCAGGGCTGCACCACGCGAGAAACCGACGAACGACATCGTAATGATTTTGATCAGTCGATGCTGGCTCAGCGCATCGTTGACTTTCGCAAAGCCTTTTTCAGTGGCGCTGGCCGCATCGGTGGCCAACTCCCGGCCAGCCGCCTGCGCATTTGCGATCAACACTTCTTTAAGCCGATCATTGACTGAATTGTCGCCCTGGCGTAGCCGCCGGTCGCCGCCCGAGCCGGATAGGCCACCGAGCTTGTCTTCGACCCATATGCCGGTCGAGTCGAGCCAGCCAGTAGCTTTGCCGCTATAGCGTGTGCCGACGCCCGCGATATAAATCGCATATGTCGACTTCGCGTCATCCTGGAGCGCGGCATCAAACATGCGCCCAATATTGCTCCAGCTACGGCTATCGGTATCCATTTCCCGATTATTGCCGGTGCCGTCGAAAAACAGCGACAGGTGCACGACATCTTGGCAATCCTTGAACGGCGATGGCGGGCTCACGACGACGTCGCGGTTAGTTGCAACGCATGCGACAGCCGCGTTTTCAGCCACGGCCGTACTCCTGCGCCATGGCGATGCCGCGCGGGGTCCTGCCGACAATGCTGACCGATGCAATCAACTCGACGGTATCGTCCGGATAAATATGGACACCAAGGTATTTAGCGCCCTGGACAATATTTTCGAGGCGCAACAGATTTTTGTTCATGACCGTTTCACCATTGCGCGGCGTGCCTTCCGGACCGTCGAGCCGCCAGGTCACTTTTTTTGGTCCCAGATCGAAGGACACACCCGTTATCATCCCGCCGCCAGTGGACGGATATGCGTCACTGCCCCGCCCGACTTTGCCATCGATAAAGACATCAAAGATGGGACGGTTCAAATAATTGTAAAGAATTACGTTTAACACAGCCTTCACGGATCTCGCCTCACAAGAATTTGCAACAGGAAGAACGGCGATTGCGCCGAGAAACTGGCGCCGACTGGTTCCTGAAAACGGGACGTTACTGTCTTTCATTTCATCCTTTCAACACCCGATGGCGCGCGCCCATTATTACGATTCAGTCGGTTTAGATGGCGGCAGCAATTTGATTGCTTCGTCGAACTCAAGGTCACCACGCTTGACGCGCGTCATCCGGACGGTGATGCGCGGGTCGCTATACCAGCGCTCTTCATAGATCAAGGTCATACAGACATAGTTGACCAGATCACGCATCTCGATCAGGCCAATGGCGCGTGCGCCGGCCAATGCCTTTTTCACATAAGCATAGCGCGAGGCCTCCGGGACATGCCGCAGTAGATTGGGCTGGTCAGATCTACAAAGTACAACACATGATCCGACACGCCAGCTTCGACCAGCTGATCGACCTGATTCTGCGTCAGCAGCAGCGGCGCTGGCAAGCGCATCGGCGGCGTGGCGCCGACATCGACCGTGTGCTGCTGGCCATCGCGATCCCAGACCACCAGGCCGCCCAACAACTGCGCCGCTGGACCTTATCGAGCACCGTCCCCTTGACGTACAGTGTGGCGTCATCCGGCTGCCCGACCAGCGTGCCGAAGATCGCCGGGTCCGAAAACCCGAAGAACATGTCGTAGTCGTCGGGCAAGCGGATTTCGGTAAACTACTTGAGCTGCGCGAACAAGGCATCGAACGACCAGGTATTGGCGACGCCGGTCAGGCTCAACTCGAGCGGCGCTGGCCGGCCGAGGTAGCGGGCGAGCCATTGCCAGGCGACGCCGCCCTGATCCGGTGGCGCCAGTTGCACGAGGTGCGGCGACTGCGCTGCCAGGCGCCCAGCCCGTGCAGGCTGCCGCGGTAATTGTCGACCGTATGGATCAGGTGGCCCAAGTTCAGTTCGCTGACGGCATGAGTGCTCTTGAGCTGGATACGGCCCTGGCTGTCAGTGTCGTCGAACACGAGCTGGTTGTAGCCGCCGCCACCGAATTCTTTGCTGCGAATGCCCCACTGCGCGGCGCTGTTGCGGTGACCGGCGCTGGCCGCGGCTGCACCGTGCCACAGCGGCCCGTTGCCGCCCGCCAGGTTGCCTTGCGCCGAAACAGCGTGATCGTTGGCCGCGCCGAAGATCGCCGTGTCGCTGTCCTGTTCGCTCTTGCCGCCCGGGCTCGGCAGCGTGCCGCCTTCGCCCTGGCCGTTGTACAGCGCGCCGACGATCAGCGGCCGGTCGATATCGTTTTCAAGGAACTGCACCAGTACTTCCTGGCCGATGCGCCGCAGGAACTGGCTGCCCATGCCGCCACCGGTCGAGCGCTGTGCGACGCGCACCCAGCAGGTCGCGTTGGCGTCTTCCTGCCAGTGGAAGCGAATGCGTACCCGGCCCAGGCGGTCGCAATGGATTTCATCAGCGCCGCTCGCGCGCGACCCACCATCAGTGCCCATTATGATCGCGCTGTTGCTGTCAGGTGTAGTAGGCTCAAATTAGCGGTTGTTTATCCAGTCTGCGATCGCTAAATCAAAATCGTATGGGGCTGCACACTGCCATTTGGCTCAAGATTGGATTCGCCGCGGAATACACTATATAGCCAGAATTTTCACGAGCTCAGTCGTCGCCGATGGTGTGCTTAATCCAATTGATACCGCGATCGTAAAGCCTGTTAGCGTCATTTCCAACTTCAACAATTTTCTTGCCTCCTTCTGCGACCGCCCTTTTCCCAGCGTTCGCCGTCGCATCATATGCATCCGAGACTGATTTGGTGGCAGCGTCGGCTTGTCGGCGCGCATATGTGGCAGTCTCCTGTGCTTTACGGTATGCAGCATCTGCCGTATCACTCGCGGCTCGACTAGCGGTGTCGTAAGCACTTTTTGCTGCCGACGCGGCTTCCCTTGCCTTTTGCTGAGCTAACAGTGCGGTTTCATGAGCCTTACGCCGCGCTGCTGCAGCCAATGCCTCTGCATTGCGCCGCGTCGCTTCAGCGGCTTCACGAGTCGCTACCGCTGTTGCTTCGGCAGCATCGTCAACTTTTTTCTTACCGACGTCGTAAGCATCACTCGTGGCCTGTTTCGCCGCCTCGGCTTTGTGACTTATCCAGTTCCCCCACTCCACTGTTATGTTTGCGGTAGATTCCTGTACACCGCGCGGCTTAAAATAACTGAAAGGCTCGATGAGATTTCCAATAAAATCCACCTTTGAATCGTGAATATACCGTGAAACAAACTCGATTACGCCATCAGTTGCGTTATGATCCCATGCTGAGATCTGCCAATCTTCCGGCTTCACATACTGCGCATATCCATTAATAGCGCCACCACCATAGCGCAACCATTGCCCAGTTTTTGCAGCCAATCGATACTTGCTGATTTCCCAAGCCATGCCTTTCGGCCCAAGATATTTATACTTATCCTCGTTTCGTCGACGCGACCCGGGTGTCTCTATCCCACGCCGGTGCATGGTGCCATTCGCGCTATAAAAAACTTGCATATGCCTTTTGATCTGACTTTCGACAGAACCAACGGCTGCGCCACATGCAGACAAATATTTTCTATATGCTTCCCAAGTTGAACTATTAACTTTGAAGCGCTCATTGAAAAGCGGCTCATTGACTTCCTCAACCTCATTATATGACATCATTCTCACACCGCTAACAACCGCCTGCCGCATCATGTCACGCATTGGAATTCGTGCAAAATTATTATCAATTCCTTGATCTTTAGGTCCATAGCCTCCTCCGACATCAGAATGAACGCCCGGGTAAACGCTTTCAATCCAATCACCAGCCAGCTTACCGTTTTTCCTAATCAAATCAACAGGAAACGCGACTCTCACTTCGTTAGCTGCAACGTAGTGTACGCAGCGCTCGACATGAGGCGACACAACCAGTTCACGTTCTTCAAAAGGCAGTCTAACGTTCATAGAGGGAACACCGAACGAGGCCACGGTGTCGAACAGACCAAGAAAATGAAAACGGATCTGGTATCCCTCATACTCCAGATTTGAAGAACCTTGCTTGCATCGCCTAATGACTCTATTGGAAAACGCGCGAGCTAATGAAGCACCTCGCGAAAACCCAAAAAAAGACATGTTTATTATTTTAATCAGTCGATGTTTGCCAAGCACCTTATTGACTTCCGAAAAACCTTCAGCACTTGCGCTCGTCGCATACGCAGCAGTTTCCTTCCCTAATCGGCGAGCATTTTCAACCAAAATATCTCGGAGATTATCATTAACAGCATCACGCCCCTGATCAAGCCGCCGCGCGCCCCCCCCGCCGAAGCCCGCACCCCACATATTGTCCTCCCGCCAGACATCAACGGATCGGATCCAATTAACCGCCTTCCCATTGTAGGGCGTACCGACACCGGAAACGTAAATAGGAATGATTGCCTTCCCCTCGTCTTGCAAGGCTGCTCTATACATCCTGCCAACGTTGCTCCAACTTTTGCTAGCAGCGTCTTCTTCCAGATTATTGCCGGTACCATCGAAAAAAATAGATATATGAACAACATCACGGCAATCTTGAAGAGGCGTGGGAGCTTTTTTCGAAACATCTCGATTACACGCTCTTGCCGTCGCGGCATCGCCGTTAGCCACGATGCCGCCCTGCCTCTACCATTTCCACCTGGCCACGCTGACTGACCTGTGGTAAGCCAACTGTCGGGATAAGCTCTACTGTATAGTCAGGATAAACGTGTATTCCCAAATAGCGCCCGCCTGGTATCGAAACCAGTTCCGGAAAGTTTTTACTGGTGACCGTATCACCGTTATTCGCCATTCCAGCCGGCCCGCCCAATCGCCACGTCACTTTTTTCTGACCCAATGAGAGGCTTATCCCCGTCATGATCCCACTGCCAGTACCTGGGTATTTGTCCGAGCTTCCATCGATAGTACCGTCGATAAGTAACTCAAAAATTGGACGATTCAGATAATTGAATAACACAACGTCAAAACGGGCTTTCATCGGCTTAGCCTCACATGCATTAACAAACATGAAACATATCCCCGCACCTAATAGGGTACGGCGATCAATCTTTCCAACAGTTTTATAATCTATCATTGGCCTTAACCTTCGGCAACATATCAATTGCATCAGAAAAATCAATAGCTTCCGCTTTTACTTTACGCATCAGATCAGCAATGTCGGCGTCTTCATGCCACTGGTCTCCATATATCAACGTCATGCATACATAGTTCACCAAATCTTGCATCGAAATGAGCCCAATACCACGTGCACCACTAAGTGATTTTTTTACATAGCCGTACTGTGCAGCTACAGGAATTTTCCGCAGCAAACGTGGCTGGTTCAGATCAACAAAGTACAACACATGATCCGGCACGCCAGCCTCGACCAGCTGGTCGACCTGATTCTGCGTCAGGAGCAGCGGCGCCGGCAAGCGCACTGCCGGCGTGGCGCCGACGTCGACCGCGTGCTGCTGGCCGTCGCGGTCCCAGTACCACCAGCCGGCCAGTCCGCCCAACAGCTGTGCGCGCTGGCCAGCATCGAGCACCGGTCCCTTGACGTGCAGTGTGGCGTCATCCAGCTGCCCGACCAGCGTGCCGAGGATCGCCGGATCCCAAAACCCGAAGAACATGTCGTAGTCGTCCGGCAGGCGAATTTCGGTAAACTGCTTGAGCTGCGCGAACAAGGCATCGAACGACAAGGTACTGGCGACGACGGTCAGGCTCGGATCGAGCGGCGCGGGCCGGCCGAGCCAGCGGGCGATCCATTGCCAGGCGACGCCGCCCTGCCCCGGTGACGCCAGTTGCACGAGGTGCGGCGACTGCGCCGCCAGCGGACTGCCTTGCGTTGCGCCCAGCAGGCAGCGCACTGTGGCGCCGGGACCATCGATGGCGTCGGGCAGCGCGGCGTCTTGCGCGCTGTCGGCAATGGCGTACCAGCGCCAGTCGGGATGCTGCGCGGCCAGCGCTGTCAGCGCGGCGATTGTAGGCTGCGCGACCATCGTCATACCCATTTACTGACGAATGCCGTGCGCTGTTTGGCACGCTTGGCCAGGCATTCGACGCACAACGGCTTGGCCGGCGCGGCCGGGGTACGGCCCGCGGCAGCCAGCACAGACACGCTTCCCAGCGCGCCAAGCAGCCAGCGCCGGGTAATCCGCGTGGTGTTTCTTAACGATATCTTCATACCCAAAGCCTATGTACCTTTATTGATGAATGCCGTGCGCTGCGCCGCCCGTTTGGCCAGGCACTCCACGCAGACGCCTTGCGGCAGGAACGGCAGCTTGTAGTTCACTTCCTGGCCGCCCGTGAAGCTTTTCTTCGCGGCGTGGATCGTAATCTTCCCCGGACACTGCACCGTAATATTCCCACCTTCGATCGTGATATTCGCCCCGCCCGCCGTCGACAGACTGATGCTCTTGGCAGCCGCCCAGTCGACATGCGCATTGGCGCTGATGATGTCCACCTGATCGCGCGCCTGCACATTGAGCACATCGCCCTGCGCCTGCAGATCCACCGCGCCCTGCGCCGCGATCAAGTGAAGGCCGATGTTATCGTCGCCCGCCTTGACCGCGCCGCCCAGCATGCCGATCGCCTGCCCGCTATGGATGCGCAACTGGCCACCGGTGACGAACTGCGTGTCCTGCCCGCTCATCAAAGTGATGGTTTCACCATTGGCCAGTTGCATATCCTGCCCTGCCACCACGCCCAGGCCCGCCTTGGCGGCAATCGCAATCACTGCAGAACTGCTGTTGGGTAGCTTGCCATCGTCCGGCGCGATCGGCTTGGCAGGCATCTCGCCGCGCGCCGCGTCCACGCTCTCGTTGCTGAGCATGCCCGAGACCGCCGTCAGCATTGCCGGCAGCGGCGCTTCCTTGTCGTCAAGCTTGCTGGCATTGGCTTTCGCAGCGCCGAGATGGCCGGCGAACGCCACCGTCTGATGCGTCGTCGCCGCCGCGCTGAAGGTCTCGCCCAGCGTGACCGCCTGTTTCAGCATGGCGATCCCCGCCACATTGTCGCCGGCCGGCTCGCGCGCATCGGCGCCATGGGTGATGTTGTAGCTCGTCACCAAGAGGCCCGTGGCGGCGCGCACCGCGCCATAGCCATCCGTGCGGAGTTCGGCGCCCAGCCCGCGCAAGCTGCCGCGATAGTTATCTGCCGTGTGAATCAGGTGGCCCAGATTCAGTTCGCTGGCTGCATGGCTGCTCTTGAGCTGGATACGGCCCTGGCTGTCGGTGTCGTCGAACACGAGTTGGTTGTAGCCGCTGCCGCCGAATTCCTTGCTGCGAATGCCCCACTGCGCTGCGCTGTTGCGGTGACCGGCGCTGGCCGCGGCTGCACCGTGCCACAGCGGGCCGTTGCCGCCCGCCAGGTTGCCTTGCGCCGAGATGGCGTGATCGTTGGCTGCGCCGAAGATCGCCGTGTCGCTGTCCTGTTCGCTCTTGCCCCCCGGCGTCGGTAGCGTGCCGCCTTCGCCCTGGCCGTTGTACAGCGCGCCGACGATCAGCGGCCGGTCGATATCGTTTTCGAGAAACTGCACCAGTACTTCCTGGCCGATGCGCGGCAGGAACTGGCTGCCCATGCCGCCGCCGGTCGAGCGCTGCGCGACGCGTACCCAGCAGGTCGCGCTGGCGTCTTCCTGCCAGTGAAAGCGGATGCGCACGCGGCCCAGGCGGTCGCAATGGATTTCATCGGCGCCGCTCGCGCTGGCGCCGCCGCCGGGGCCGACCACGATCGCGCTCTGGCTGCCGTGGGCGGTCGGCTTCGGATGGTGGCGCAGACCGTTTTCGCCGACCACCGGACGCCACGGGGTATCGGCCGCGATGGCATCGACCAGGTTGGCGTAGCCGCTGGTGCTGGCCTGGGCGATGACGGCGGCGAGTTCGGGATCCTGCCCGGGCAGTGTCTGCTCCAGCAATTCTGGGATCGGCCCGAACAATTCGGCCAGTCCCTCCCTGGCGGGCTTGGGCAGGTTGTTCACACCCACGCTCACGACGCGCAGCGCGACATATGCCGGATCGGCATCGTCGGTAGCGGGGGCGCCGGCTTGCAGCGGCCCTTGCGTCAGGCTGAAACGGGTACCGGCGCGCAGCGTCCGCACCGTCGAGCGCGCCTGCCACAGATGGCGGCGCGCTTCGTTGGCCTGTATCTGCAACAGCGCATAGCGGCGCGCCTGGGCACCGTCGGCGTAGAAATACTGACCGGGCGTGTCGAAGCTTTCCAGCAACGGTGCGTTGGGGCCGCCCACGGCGCCCGCGGTCGGTACGCTGGCGGCCACGGCTTTCTTGGCCTTGTAGTCGTAACTGAGCACGGTGGAGAGGCCCACGCGCAGGCTGCGCCGTGCGCGCAGCGATTGCACGCTGTCGTGCGCCTCGCCGGCGCGCGCGCCATGAAAGCGAATGCCGCCGCCGGCGCTGCTGCTGGCGTCCTCCGGCGTCGCGCTGGCCTGGCTGCTGTCGCCGAACACCACCACGCCGTGGCCCTCGTCCGTCTCTTCGATGCGCCAGCTCAGGCCCTCTTCGGTCAGCAGCCGCGTGACGAAATCGAGGTCGGATTCGCGGTACTGGCAGCAATAGCTGCGCGCACCAGCGTCGGCCATGAAGGCTGCCGTTTCATCGCTCCAGCGCCATTCGGCGTGCGGTGCGTGTTCCTGAAACACGATGTCGACGATTTCCATCACCGTCTTGTCTTGCCATACGCGGCTGTTGCGCACCTGGCCAAGGCGCCACAGCCACGGCTGCAAGCGCAGCCGGTAGCGCGCCAGGCCGCCAAAGCTACCCAGCATTGCCGCTTCGCTGACCAGGCCCGTGAAGCGGGCACGCGTGCCGTCGACCAGGCTCGTCTCCAGTACGGCCGACTGGCCCAGCAGTGACGCGAGGTCGAGCGCGGCATCGGTGGCGAGCACGATCACGTCGCGGGTGCCGATCGCCTGGACGCCGTCATCGGCGGCGAACGCTTCGACCATCAGGCCGCTACGGTCCTCGTCATCGCCCAGTTGCAAGGCGTACAGCCTGGTGCGGCTGGAAAAGCCGGCCAGCGCGGCAAGCACGTCGTCGACCAGCGCCACACTCATCGTTTCACCTTGCAGGCGGCAGCCGTGGCGCGGCCATCGCAGGCACGCTTGCGGCACGCGGCCAGCTCGGCCTTCGGCTGCTTCTTGCAGTACGCCAGCTCCTGTTCGAGGCTGGCGCGGGTCCTGGCCTGTGGGGCCGGCTCGGACGCCTGGGCATGTGCAATCAGGGCCGACAGCAGCATCACGTCGCCGTCCGGCGCCGCTGCAGGTTTCGGCACCGCCTTTGGTGCGTGTTTCACGGCCGCCACGCGTTTGACCGGTGGCTTTGGCTTGGCCGGTGCGCTTGCGCGGTCGGTCTTGCTGGCGGCAACCTTGGCCACAACCGGCGCAGCCGCAGCCGCTGCAAGCGCAGCACCGGCCGGTGCTTCCAGCGCCTGGCTCAGGACGTCGCCGGTGGCGCCAGCCGCAGGTGGCGCTGGCGGCTCGGCAGCGAGCATCTCGCTCAGGCTCGGTTGCGCGTCCGGCAGTGGTGCCGAGCGTGCCTGGTGGTCTTCCTCGATGATCGCCGTCGCTGGTTCACCCGCTGCCGGCGCGACGGCGCCATTGGCAGCCACATCGGTCTGCGCAACGACTTCTGGTGTCGCCGCAGCAACGATCACCGGCGCCGATGGTTCGCGCTGCTGGCCATACCACAGCCCCGCGCCACCAGCCACGGCCGCCACCAGCAAGCCCGAGAACGCCCACATCCAGGGCGCGCGCGAACCATGCCTCGCTTTGGGCGACGCCGCCGCCGAGCGCTTGCCGCCGGACGCCTCCAGCGTCGACAGTATGCGATTGCGCTCGGCTTCGGCTTGCTGCGCAGGGGTCAGCAAACTAGGCGGTCCATTGCTGAAAGTCTTGTCTTTTCGTTGCAAAATTCAAGCTCCTGATCGTTGTTGCAACACTTTACGCTAATAAATTGACTAACGCGATACCCCACACAATTGCCAACAGTCAGTTGCGCAGAAGACTGCACAGTTGGGTAGAATGAGCCGTTCTTATCAGACTAGTAAGTTGTACTTGGAAGAAATACCGCTCGTCGGGTATCTGGCACGCTGTCTGGCGCCAGGGGTCGGCGCCTGGACGGACACGGAGTCAAAGTGTTGTTAATGGCAATTGCCCTGTATTTTTTTCTAGCCTGCCTGATTGGCTGGCTGGTGTTTTTCCCTGCAGGGCGAGGCATGGCGATGCAGGCCGCAGCGCGTATGGAATCGCAGTTGGGCGCATGGCTGGCGGGCATCAAGCGCATGCGCGTGCCTGCTGCGCGGTCGGCTGCGGGCGCAGTGCCCGCAGCGCCCGCCACCCCGCGCCGCGCCGCCCAGTCGGCAGTTCGTTACTGGCCCTGGCTGCTGGCGGCGGCGCTGCTGGCGGTGCCACCGGCGCTGGTGTTCCTGTCCGGTGGCGGCCATATGCTGGACGGCTACGAAGTATCGACCCGCGAAGTCAATACGCAGGTAGCGTCGCTGCTGCAGGGCGAACAACTGGCGCCGCCGGCGACGCTGCCGCCAGCCGTGTTTGCGACCGCCGACGTGGCCGTGGAGCGGCCGCTGCTGCGCACGGCCAGCCGCAACTGGGCATTGCTGGACCCCGAATTCACGCAGCGCTTGCTGCTGGTGTTCAAGATCATGAAAGAGCAGCACGGTTACGACATGGCGATCCTCGAAGGCTATCGCAGCCCCGAGCGCCAGAATGCGCTGGCGTCGATGGGCACCAGCGTCACCAATGTCGGCGCCTGGCAAAGCTGGCACCAGCATGGGCTGGCCGCCGACTGCGCCTTTCTGCGCGACGGCAAGCTGGTGATCACGGAAAAGGATCCGTGGGCCATGCGCGGCTACGAGTTGTACGGCCAGGTGGCCGAGTCGGTGGGCCTCACCTGGGGTGGCCGCTGGAAGATGATGGATTTCGGGCACACCGAATTGCGGGTGCCCGGCGTGATGAAACGAAAGTCTTAGGGAGACATGATGGCAGGTCCCGTAATTCGTTTGGGCGACAAGACCTCGCATGGCGGGGTCGTGGCGAGCGCATCGATGGTCAGCGACAGCGGTGGCGTGCCCATTGCGCGCGTCGGCGATACCGTTGTCTGTCCGCTGCACGCCAGCACCCCGTGCCTGATCGTCAGCGGCGATCCGACCATGATCGTCGATGGCAAGCCAGTGGCCCGCCACGGCGACCTGACCAGCTGCGGTGCGACGCTGATCGCCAGCCAGCAAAGCACCGTGGACCAGGTCTGACCATGCCTCCTTATTACTTGCAAAGGCAGAACCGATGCGTCCCTGGCTGAGCCGAACCCTGATCGTTGCCGCTGCGTTCAGCGCCTGCTGGCTGGGCGCCCTGTGGTACTGGCGCTCCACCACACGCATGCCGGACACCGGGGACATTGTCATCTGGCTGGTGCTGATGCCGCTGTTCCTGCTGCTCGTGCTGTGGGCAGGCCGCAAGATCATCGCCGCTGTCAGTGCGCGTTCGACTGCGGCCGCTGCCGTGGCCGCCGCGACGGCGTCGCAGACCGCGGCAGCGCCTGTGCCCGATGCCGCGCAGCCGACCGCGCTGGTGGTCCTGGCTGGTGCGCTGAACATGCCGCACGGCGACAACGTCGACGCGCTGAGCGAAGCGTTACGGTCGCGCCAGGCCAATCTGCAGCTCGACCCCACGCTGCTGGACGAGCGCGGCTACCCGATCCTCAGTGGCCGTGCGGCCAGCGTCGATAGCCTGGCGCAGCAAGAGATGATGGATGAATGGCTGCAACAGCACCATCCCGATCATTTGCTGGACGACGAACAGTGGCGTGCGCTTTCGCTGGGCAGCGTCGTTGCTACCGAACTGGCGTATGGGCTCGGCCCGCACCCGGCGCTGCCGGCTTATCTCGATGCGCTTCAGGCCGGCAAGGCGACCCCGCCCCTGCCAACGCTGCAACTGGTGCTGCTCCTGCCCGCCGAATGGTATCCACCACAACGCGCCGTCGCCGCCGATTGGCTGCGCAACATCATTGAACTACATGGCTGGCCGCAAGCCCACGTGGCAACCGTGCTGGCCCATGCCGGCGCAAACGTCACAATGGGGCCGCTCGCGCTGGTGGACTCACTGTCCAAACACGCGCAGCAGGCCGAGCAACCGTTCCTGTGCATGCTGCTGGCCTGCGGGTCGCGCATCGGGGAAGGGAGCGTGCAGGCCTGGGCCGATCAATTCATCCTGCTCGACAGTCGCCACCCGAACGGGCGTGTGCCCGGCGAAGGCGCAGCTGGCCTGCTGCTGGCCGATCGCGCCCAGGGCGCCCTGTTCGACGCGCCCGACGCGGCGCTGCTGTACCCGGCCGCCAGTGGCGTGCGCGCCAGCTCGGCCGACGGCCGTGGCCGCATCGACAGCGCCCTGATCACGCAGCAGGCGACCGACCTGCTGGCCAGCGCCGGCATTGCTGCAAGCAGCGTCACGCTGGTCAGCGCTGACAGCGACGCCCGCGCCAGCCGCGTCGGCGAAACTCTCGGTATGGCAACCAACCTGCTGCCCGACCTCGATCCGGCCAGCCAGGTCGTGACCGTGGCGGGGGCGTGCGGCGATGCCGGCGACGCCACCCTGCTTGCGGCGCTGGTGCTGGCCCAGCATCACGTGCGCAGCGGCGCCGGCGCCGCGCTGTGCGTCAGCAACCTCGACCCGGTCCAGCGCAGTGTTGCGCTGCTGGGGCCGCAACCGGCACCGCAACTTTCACCCTCACCGGCGCCGGTCGCCGCATGAGCCAATTGATCCTTTCCCTTCAACTGACGTCCGTCGCGCCCATTCTATGATGCAACGATTCTGGCATACCCTTACCGCTCGCTTCAGCCTGGCCGCCATCGGCTTCGCCGCCTTTGCCCTGGCGCTGTTGATCGCCGCCGCCGTGTTCGACGTCTCGTACGTCTGGGTCGGCGCCGCACTGCTCGCGGCGCTGCTGTTGTACGGCGCCGTCTGGCTCTACAAGCGTCAGATGCGCCTGCGCTCGGGCGCGGCCTTCGGTGGCATGCTCGAACAGCAGGCGGCCGCGCCAGTGGCCAACGCGGCGCAGCGCGAAGAGAACGAAGCGATCCGCCAGCGCATGGTCGAGGCGATCGGCACGATCAAGACCTCGAAGCTGGGCCAGTTGTCGGGCGACGCCGCCCTGTACGAGTTGCCCTGGTATATGGTGATTGGCAACCCGGCGGCCGGCAAAAGTACGGCAATTGCCAGCTCGGGGCTACAGTTCCCGTTCGCCGACAGCAAGATCGTCCAGGGCGTGGGCGGCACCCGCAACTGCGACTGGTTCTTTACCACCGACGGCATCCTGCTCGACACGGCCGGGCGCTACTCGGTCAATGAAGAAGACCGCGGCGAGTGGATGGGCTTTCTCGACCTGCTGAAAAAATACCGCAAGCGCGCGCCGATCAACGGCATCATCATCGCCGTCAGCATCGCCGAGCTGACCGGCAACCGGCCCGAGTTCGCGATCAACCTGGCCAAGAACCTGCGCCAGCGCGTGCAGGAACTGACCGAGCGCCTCGAAGTGCATGCGCCGGTCTACGTGATGTTCACCAAGGCCGACCTGATCACGGGCTTCAACGAATTCTTCCAGGACGCCGAACGGGGCGACCGCGACAAGGTCTGGGGCGCCACCCTGCCCTACAGCCAGACGAGCTCGAAAGCCGATGTGCTGGAGCAGTTCGATGCCCGTTTCGACGAACTGTATGACGGCCTGAAAGAGCTGAGCATGGCCAATATGGCCCTGCAGTGGCGCGAGCAGATGCCGCCAGGGGTGTTCACGTTCCCCCTCGAATTCAGCTCGATCAAGGGCCCGCTGCGCACCTTCATCGCCACGCTGTTCGAAGAAAACCCGTTCCAGTTCAAACCCGTGTTCCGCGGCTTTTATTTCACCAGCGCCGTGCAGGAAGGCGAAACCGTGTCGGCCTCGTCCGAACGCGTTGCGCATCGCTTCGACCTGCAGATGATGCCGGCCACGCGCTCTGAAGTGCAGGAGCAGCACGGTTACTTCCTGCTGAACCTGTTCCGCAAGGTGATCTTTGCCGACAAGGACCTGGTGGCGCAGTACGCGAGTCCGGCCAAGACCCGCGCGCGCTACGTGACGTTCTTTGCCGTCGTGGCACTGTCCGGCCTGGCGCTGGGCGGCTGGTCGTGGTCGTACCTGGCCAACCGCCAGCTGGTGGCCAATGTGCAGGCCGATCTGGACCAGGCCATCAAAGTGCAGGACAAGCGGCTCGACCTGGCATCGCGCTTCGAGGCGCTGGAAATCCTGCAGGACCGCATCGAACAGCTTGACGCCTACCGCGACAAGCGCCCGCTGGCGCTGAGCCTGGGTTTGTACCAGGGCGAAATCCTGGAGCAGAAGCTGCGCCAGGAATACTTCGCGGGCATGAAGGAAGTGATGCTCAAACCGGTGGGCCAGTCGCTTGAAGCCTTCCTGGGTGAAGTCAACAGCGGCGCAGCGCAGTTGCAGCCGATGTCGGCGCCGCCGCAGTCGGGTGCAGTCGGCGGGGTCGTGCCGGTCGCGGCTTCTGCTGCTGCAGCTGCACCTGGCACGGGTTCTGCACCTGCAGCCGCTGCCGGTGCGCCCGGGACGCTGCCGGGCACGCCACTGGCGCCGGCCGCCGCCGTCAACTTCGGCGCGCTGCAGTTCAAGGATGCCAATCCGGCCAACGTTGAAGATGCCTATAACGCACTAAAAACGTACCTGATGCTGAGCGACAAATCGCGCGCCGAAGCCAGCCACCTGAACGACCAGCTGACCCGCTTCTGGCGCGTCTGGCTCGACAGCAACCGCGGCACGATGACGCGCGAACAGATGATCCGCAGCGCCGAGCGCATGATTTCGTTCTACCTGAGCCAGCTGAACGACCCGGCCTGGCCAACGATCGAAAGCAAGCTTGCGCTGGTCGACCAGACCCGCGACAACCTGCGCCGCGTGGTGCGCGGCATGCCGGCGCGCGAGCGCGTGTATGCCGACGTCAAGGCCCGCGCGGCCACCCGATTCCCGTCGATGACGGTGGCGCGCGTGGTCGGTGACGGCGACAAGGAACTAGTTGTTGGAAGCTATGCGATTCCCGGCACCTTCACCCGCGACGCCTGGGACAACTACATCCAGGGCGCGTTCCGCGACGCCGCCAACCGCGAACTGCAAAGCACCGACTGGGTGCTCAAGACGGCCGCCAAGGACGACCTGACGCTCGAAGGCAGCCCTGAGCAAATCCAGAAAGCCCTGCTCGCGCTGTACAAGAACGAGTACGCGCAGCAGTGGCAGAAGTTCATCCAGGGCGTGAGCATTCGCGAACTCAATGGCTTCGACCAGGCTGCGACCGCCATGAACCGCCTGGGCGATCCGGAATCCTCGCCGATCGATAAACTGATCAAGACGGTGTATGCCGAAACCTCGTGGGACAACCCGTCGCTGATCGACGCCGGCCTGCAACGCGCCCAGCGCGGCGCCATGGGCTGGTTCAAGGAAACAATCCTGCGCCAGAAGCCGTCGGCGATCAACGTGAATCTGGACACGACCAGCAAGCCGGGTGCTGCCCCGATCCCGATGGGCCCGGTCGGCCGCGAGTTCTCGGGCGTGGCGCGCCTGGTGGTCAGCAAGGACAACGGCGCAACGCTGATGAAGGGCTATATGGACATGCTGTCCAAGCTGCGCGCGCGCTTCAACCAGATCAAGAACCAGGGCGACACCGGCCCCGGCGCCAAGCAGTTCATGCAGCAGACGCTCGATGGTTCC
>Ga0265797_10004958_pt1 | contig 19858 bp, 18 predicted proteins | sample P2T30metagenome_FD_192433 | JGI IMG/M metagenome (GOLD analysis project Ga0265797, IMG submission 192433) | Plant litter microbial communities from East Loma Ridge, Irvine, California - P2 T30 | ecosystem: Environmental > Terrestrial > Plant litter > Unclassified | place: USA: California...
CGATGGCAGCACGATCGACGAAGGCCTGGCGCTGTACTTCAAGGGGCCGCATTCGTACACCGGCGAGGACGTGCTCGAACTGCAGGGCCACGGCGGCCCGGTCGTGCTGCGCATGCTGCTGGCGCGCGTGCTCGAAGCCGGGCTCGATGCCGGCCTGCGCCTGGCCGAGCCGGGCGAATTCACCCGCCGCGCCTTCCTGAACGACAAGCTCGACCTGGCCCAGGCCGAGGCCGTGGCCGACCTGATCGACGCTTCCACCGAGGCCGCCGCCAAGTCGGCCACGCAGTCGCTGTCCGGCGCTTTCTCGCAGGTGGTGCACAAGCTGGTCGACCAGACCATCAACCTGCGCATGCTGGTCGAAGCCACGCTCGACTTCCCGGAAGAAGAAATCGACTTCCTCGAAAAATCGAATGCGCGCGGCCAGCTGGCCGGCATCGCCGAGGCGCTCGACACGGTGTTTCGCCAGGCCGCGCAAGGCGCGCTGTTGCGCGAAGGGCTGAACGTGGTGCTGGTCGGCCAGCCGAACGTGGGCAAGTCCTCACTCCTGAACGCGCTGGCCGGCGCCGACGTCGCCATCGTGACGCCGATCGCCGGCACCACCCGCGACAAGGTCAGCGAAACCATCCAGATCGAGGGCATCCCGCTGAACATCATCGACACCGCCGGCATCCGCGCGCTGAGCGACGAGGTCGACGTGGTCGAGCGCATCGGCATCGAGCGCACCTGGGGCGAGGTCGGCAAGGCCGACGTGATCCTGCACCTGCTGGACGCCAACCTGGGCCCCAGCGAACAGGACGAGAAGATCGTGGCCGCCTTCCCGCCCAACGTGCCGGTGGTGCGCATCTGGAACAAGATCGATCTGTCGGGCCACAAGCCGTCGATGGACGCCAGCCGCGATGCCGTTCACCTGTATCTGTCGGCGCACGAGAAACTGGGCATCGACCTGCTGCGCACCGAGCTGCTGCGCATCGCCGGCTGGCAGCAGACCGGCGAATCGCTGTACCTGGCGCGCGAACGCCACCTGATCGCCCTGCGCGCCGCGCGCGAGCACCTGGAACTGGCGCGCCAGCACGCGATGCAGGACGACCAGTCGCTCGATCTGTTCGCCGAAGAGCTGCGCCTGGCGCAGGACCAGCTGTCGAGCATCACCGGGCAGTTCACGCCGGACGATTTGCTGGGGGTGATTTTCAGCCGTTTCTGTATCGGCAAGTAACGCAGCGGTGGCGCCAGGCCGCCTCATGCTAGGCTTGGCACATGGATCACTACGACGACATTCACCCGCACCGGCATCGGCGCCGTTCGCTGTTCAGGCTTGGCGCGCTCGTCGCCGGCGCAACCCTGCTGTCTTCCTGCGCCAGCGTGTTCGGCCCGCGCCAGGTCGACATCCCCCTGCACAAGCTGCAGGCCGGCCTGGAGCGCCGCTTCCCCATCAACGAGCGGCTGCTGCAGCTGTTTGACGTCCAGCTCACCCGCCCGCAATTGGCGATCCAGCCCGACCAGGACCGGATTGCGCTGGCGGTCGACGCCTCGGTGGCGCCGCCGTTCGCCCGTGCCTGGACCGGCAACCTCGGTTTCTCGGGCCGGTTGTACGTCGATCCGGGCCGCAATGCCGTCATGATGGCCGAGCCGCGTGTCGACAGCGTCAGGCTCGGTGCCGGCAATGCCGAGGCCGAACGCCAGCTGCTGCGTGTGGCCAATGGCCTGATCGAGACGGTGGCGCGCGACTTGCCGGTCTACACGTTCAAGCAGGATGAGCTGCGCTATGCCGGAGTGCAGTTCACGCCGACCCGCATCCAGACCACGGCCAGTGGCGTGACAGTCACGCTCGAGCCGGGCAAATAAACAGCGCCACCGCGCCACGCGTTCAAGAACATTGCGCCACGCTTTGCGCGCTGCAGCGCAATCCGTGGGCGATATGTTGCACGCATGTCCCATTCTTGACATGGCATCGCCAAAGGATTGCACGGTCATGGCTTTTGGGGGCACACTGGTGTGCAATGCCTGCCCGCGATGCGTTGTCGCTTGCGGACTACTTGCGGTTAGTCAACTACACGGGGTTCCACTGAAGTAATCTTTCTTTGGCTTCAGGCGACCGTGTGAGGGGGTGGATCTTGGAAACGACATACGACAGTTTTCCGGACAGTGGGCGGCCTGCCGAGCCCCTGGCCGCCGTGGCAGCCACTGTGTCTGCCGACGCCACGACAGCGCCGACGCGCGCCAGCCTGCCGGCCAAGGGATCGTGCTGGTACTGTGAAAAGCCGCTCGACAGCGTGCGGCGCTTCTGTGGCAAGCCATGCGCCGATTCCTTCGACGAAGAAGCCGAATACACCCGCTAGCGTCCTGAATCGAAGATTCAGAACGCTATGCCAACGGCGCCTCGAGCAGCGCCAGCGCGCGTTCAAAGTCGAAGCGCCCGACGGCCGTCTCCAGCGCCGCCAGGCGGTCGACGCCCAACTCCACCAGCAAATGCGCGCGCATGCCATCGAGCAGTTCCGGTGCACGGCCGTCGCCGATATCGAGCATGGCGCGCAGGGTGTTCAGGTCGGGCGTGTCGTCCGCCACCTCGGTGACTGGCGCCGACGCCGGCGCCGCAACCGGCCTGGCCAGCAAGCCATCGATTTCTTCCAGCACCCGCGCCAGTTCGGCGTCCAGTTCCCCGATCAGCGCCAGTGACAGCCGGCTGCCGGCCTTCAGCGCCAGTTCGACGTCGAGCGCCAGGGCGCGCAGGTGGTTGGCTTCGATCATCCCGGCCGCACCCTTGAGCGTATGCGCGATGCGCTGCGCCAGCACGGCGTCGCCGCTGTCCAGCGCCGCGTGCAGGCGGATGGTCAGGTCGCGGTAGTCGACGCCGAAGCGTCCCAATACCCGCACGAACATGTCATGGTCGCCCATCACCCGCTCCAGGCCGGCCTCCATGCCGATGGCGGGCCGTACGGCGTCCCTCACCGGGTGGTGAACGACCACTCGCGCGTGACCGCGGTGCCGTTGATGGTGCCCGCGAAGCGCGCGTCGTAGGTGGTGGCCGCGCGCAGCGGCTGCAGCGGGATGATCGACGCGGCCGATTTGCTGCCGTTCGACAGCGGATCGATGCGCAGCACGTCCAGCGCCGCGCCGCCGCGCGGACGCACGCTGAAGCCCGTCACCGTCAGCGCCGCATCGAGGTTGGCGTGCACGCTGATCGGGTAGCCTACCTCGTTGCGATCCGGTACCGGGTCGGGCTGCTCGGTGTTGCTGAAGAAGTTCGGGACCACCTGGGTCTGGCCATTGAACGGCCAGGTCACGACCGTGTTGCTGGCGATGCCGGCACCGTAGCCGTTGCGGGTCGCGAAATCGGCGGTCAGGTAGTTGTAGCCGCTGCTGGCGGTGGCCGCGCCGGTGCCGATCTCGCGGAACATCGGCTCGAACATCACGAAGCGGTGGTAGATCGCGGTGATCAGCTCTTCGGCCATGTAGAAGCCGGAACGGTTGGTGGTGCCGGAAATGACTTCGCCATAGGCGTAACCGCTGGTCCCGAAGGTATAGCCGGCCGCGTTCAGGCGGTCACCCAGGGTGACGCCGGTGAAGCCCTGGCGACCGGGTTCCTGGTCGTGGCTCATCAGGTTGTTGACGCGCTGGTATTCGGAATGGCCGAGCGCGGCGTTGTTGATCTGCGCATTTTCGAGCACGGTCGGCGCGCCCAGCTGGCTGCGCCGGTAGTTGATCCAGTTGCGGCCATCGACGGCGATATTGCCGGACAGCACAGGCGCGGCCGCATCGGCAACTGGCGGCGGCGCGCTGGCGACCGGCGGCGGGGTGACCGCGGCGCCGCCGGGAACCTCAACCGGCGATTGGTCGCTGCCGCTCCCGCCGCATGCGGCCAGGATCAGGGAGGCTCCGAGAGCTGTGGCGATGGATTGCCAACGAGGCACGTAGCGCATTTTACAACTCCTGTCAATACGTTCTGGATGCGACATTCTAGGGCAAAACCCGGCGCCGTGCCGCCCGCTGCCGTCAGCGCGCAACAGCCTTATTTTCGACCCTGTAGAATGTGGCATCATCGCCGTTGCATCCTTGACCATAGCCGAACGAGCCGACATTTGAATCCTACCCGCCAGCAGCGCCTCGCGCGCGCCAAGTTTGCCCTGCCCAGTTCCGTGACGCTGCTGTCGATCGCCTGCGGCTTTGCCAGCATCGTGATCTCGGTCGACAACGCCCGCGTGGGCGATCCGGCCGACTTCCGCCTGGCCGCCATCCTGCTGGTGCTGGCCGGCGTGTTCGATGCGCTCGACGGCTTCGTGGCGCGCGCCACCAACACGCAATCGAGCTTCGGCATGCAGCTCGACTCGATCGCCGACGTCATGAACTTCGGCTGCGCGCCCGGCCTGCTGCTGTACTGCTACGGTTTCAGCCAGCTGGGCGACATGCACCCGACCCTCGAGCGCATGGGCGGGCTGGCCTGCTTCATCTTCGTCACCTGCGGCGCGCTGCGCCTGGCGCGCTTCAACATCAGTCATGGCCGCACCGATCCGCGCTACTTCGTCGGCATGCCGATCACCGCCGGCGCCGCTTGCGTGGCCTCGGTGGTGGTGGCCTGGCCCGATCCGGTCACCAGCATTGTGCCGGCCTTCCTGGTGTGCGCGCTGATGGTGGCGGTGGGAGGCCTGATGGTGTCCACCATCCGCTTCCCCAGCTCGAAGCACCCGCGCGGCAAGGTGATGCTGGCGCTGGTGGCCGTGTGCGTGGTGCTCATCGCGCTGCTGCAGACGCGCTTCTTCGTGCTGTTCTTCCTGCTGTATATCGGCGCGACCCTGCTGCTCAACATCGGCTGGAAGACCGGCTGGCGCGGCGTCGCGCCGCCGAAGGTCTACGAAGATTAAGAACCTGACCCGGCAGGCGCGGCGGCAGCGACGACAGCCTGCCGGCACAGGTTCTGAATGCTAGGCGAATTTATCGAGCAGCGCCGCCACCCGCGCGGCGCGCCCGCGCGCATCGTCCACGTCTGTCGCGTCGCCGGTCTGGGTCACCAGCGAGGCGGTCAACAGCTGCACGAACGAGCGGTCCAGCGCCTTGCGCGCGGCCGACATCTGCTGGGCCACCGCATCGCAGTCGGACGGCGCATCGGCCAGCGCGATCAGCTTCTGCACGCCGCGCAGCTGGCCTTCGATGCGCGCCAGCCGGTTCAACAGATCCTTCTTCTGGCGTGCGCTGAGGGCCTGGCCCTCGACGATCCTGAGCGGGACGTCGGCCATCACGCCACCTCGTGCCCGCGCGCCGCGCGCAGGATGCGGAACCAGTCGTTGCGCTCGAGCTGGAAGGTCGCGCCCTGCACCGCATCGGCGATCGCTTCGATGCGCCCGCTGCCGGTCAGCGGCACCGGGCGGCTCGGCAGGGCCATGATCCACGCGAACACCACGCTGGCGAACGGGCGCGCCATGCGCGTGGCCACGTCCTGGATCACGTCGCGCAGGGCGGTCGCACGCGCGTCGGATGGATCGAACAGGCGTCCGCCGCCAAGCGGCGACCAGACCATCGGCGCGATGCGCAGGTCCTGCAGCCCGTCGAAGGTCTCGTCGAACATCGGCGCGGTGGCCAGCGGCGAGAACTCGACCTGGTTGGTGGCCAGCGCCACCCGGCGGTTGAGCGATTCGAACTGGTGGCGGGTGAAGTTCGACACGCCGAAGTGACGCACCTTGCCGGCCGCCTTCAGGCGCAGGAAGGCGTCGGCGATGTCGTCGAAGTCCATCAGCGGGTCGGGGCGGTGGATCAGCAGCAGGTCGAGATGGTCGGTATGCAGGCGGCGCAGCGATTCCTCGGCCGAGGCGACGATGTGTTCACCGGTGGTGTCGTAGTGCTGGATCGCGTGCTGCGGATGCTTGTGCGAGATCAGCTTGATGCCGCACTTGCTCACCAGTTCGATGCGCTCGCGCAGCAGCGGCGCCGCGCGCAGCGCTTCGCCGAACAGGCTTTCGACGCCGTAGTCGCCATAGATGTTGGCATGGTCGAAGGTGGTCACGCCCATGTCGATGCAGCGCTCGATGAACGCCACCCGCTCATCCACCGACATGTTCCACTCGGTCATGCGCCACATGCCAGCCACCACGCGCGACAGCTCGGGGCCATCGGTGCGCAGAACGATGCGGGGGCAGTGCAGGTCGGAGGTCGGCTGGTGCGGCATCGTGGCGCTTTCGTCATGACAGGATGGCATGATTATAGCCGCAGGTGAGAGGGCGGCTCTGTGCGTCGCTCTCGGCGGGAACCCAAGTCCGCAGCGTAGCCGCGCATCATGAAAAAAGCCCGCCCCGCTTGACGCGCGGACGGGCTTTTCCGGGAGCAGGCGAAGCGCTTATTCCATCCACAGGCGCATCGAATCCCAGGCGCGGCCGAAGATGCCGGCTTCCTGCACTTCTTCCAGCGCCAGCACCGGCAGCACCAGCAGCGGCTTGCCGTCCACCGTCATCTTGAGCGTGCCGACCTGGCTGTTGCGCGCCAGCGGGGCGACCAGCGGATCGCGGCGCTCCAGCACCGGCTTGAGCTTGCCCGCCACGCCCTTCGGCACGGTGACCAGGATGTCGCGGGTGAAGCCGATCTTGACGGCGGCCTGCGAACCCTTCCACACCGGCGGGGTCTGGATCGCCTGGCCCTTCGAGTACAGCTTGACCGTGTCGAAGTTCTGGAAGCCCCAGTTCAGCAGCTTCTGGCTTTCCTGGGTGCGCGCGCTGTCGTTGGCGGCGCCGGAGATCACCGAGATCAGGCGGCGTTCGCCGGTGCTGCCGTTCGGGCGGCGCGCCGAAGCGATCATGCTGTAGCCCGAGGCGGTGGTGTGGCCGGTCTTCATGCCGTCCACGGTCGGGTCGAGCCACAGCAGGCGGTTGCGGTTCTGCTGGGTGATCTTGTTGTAGGTGAACTGCTTGACCGAGTCGATCTTGTAGAACTCGGGGAAGTCGTGGATCACGTGGGCGGCCAGGTTGGCCAGGTCCGACGCGGTCGAGTAGTTGTTGGCGTCCGGCAGGCCGTGCGGGTTGGCGAAGCGGGTGTTCTTCAGGCCCATGCGCTGCGCTTCGCGGTTCATCAGGGTGACGAAGGTGGCTTCGTCGCCGGCCACGGCTTCGGCGAGCGCCACCGCGGCATCGTTGCCCGACTGGATCATCAGGCCGTGCAGCAGGTCGTCGACCGACACCGGCACGCGCGGATCGATGAACATCTTCGAGCTGCTGCTGTCGACTTTCCAGGCGCGTTCGGAAACGGTCACCATCTGGTCCAGGGCCAGGCGCTTGTCGCGGATCGCGGCAAAGGCAACGTAGGCCGTCATGACCTTGGTCAGCGATGCCGGTTCGATGCGCAGGTTCTGGTCCTGCGAAGCGATGACCTGGCCGCTGGTCGCATCGAGCAGCAGCCACGACTTGGCGGCGACGGCAGGGGCGGGGACGGTTTGCGCGCTGGCCGAGACCATCACGAGGCTGGCGGCAAAGGCCGCTAACAGTTTTTTCATGGGAGCAATATCGTCAGTACTGGTAAAGAGGTGGTAAAGCGCAAGGCATTACCCGGGGAAGCCCCAGAGCGATGCCTCAAGAGAAGCGAATTATTATAGGGGACTGTGCCGCCTATATGTCGCGCCGCCACAGTTGAATCACGAGATTTTTAATGTGGCCGAGCTTGCGATGGAAGAAATGGTCGGCGCCGGGGATCACCGTCACCGGGATGTCGAGCGGGCGCGCCCAGTCGAACACCTGCTGCAGCGTGATGGTGTCGTCCTGCTCGCCGTGGATCAGGATGGTGTCCTGCGGTACGTCGGGCATCGCCCATTTGCCGGCCGCGCTGCCGACCAGCACCAGGCGCTCGACCGGCAAGCCCTCCGCCGCCAGGCGCTGCGCCAGCTGGGCCTGCACGAAGGTGCCGAACGAAAAGCCGGTGAGCGTCACCGGCAGGTTCGGATAGCGTTCGCGCATGTGGTCGTACATGGTCTTCATGTCGTCCACCTCGCCGACGCCATGGTCATGCACGCCCTCGGATTCGCCCACGCCGCGGAAATTGAAGCGTGCCACCACATACCCCAGCGTGACGAAGGTGCGCGCCAGCGTCTGCGCCACCTTGTTTTCCATGGTGCCGCCGTACAGCGGATGCGGATGGCCGACCAGGGCGATGCCGCGCGGCGCGTCGTCGGGCAAATCGAGCAGGCACTGCATCTTGCCGGCCGCGCCGTCGAGGTAGAACTTCTGCGAATGGATATTCATTGGACTCGTTGGCAAATCAAATCAGATCTTGAGGCGCTCGACGACCTTGCCGCCGACCAGGTGGGTGTCGATGATGTCGTCGATGTCTTCATTGTCGACGTAGGTATACCAGGTGCCTTCCGGGTAGACCACCAGCAGCGGGCCTTCCTCGCAGCGGTCCAGGCAGCCGGACTGGTTGATGCGCACCTGGCCCTGGCCCGACAGGCCGAGTTCCTTGATGCGTTTCTTGGCGTGCTTCTGGGCCTTCTCGGCGCCGCACTTGCCGCAGCTCTGGCGGGCATCCTTGCCTTCGCGTTCGTTCATGCAGAAGAACACGTGGTGCTTGTAAAACGGTTGTTCGTTCATGGTCGTACTCGCTGAAAAGAGCAGGAAGCCGTCATCATACGCGGTCTCCCTGGCGATTGAGTTGATGCGACGGCAGCAGCAGGAACCAGAGGGCGAAGAACGGCCAGCTCAGCGACAGCAGCTCGGCCGCCCCGTTAAAGTTCAGGAACTTGCCCTGCACCCAGCCCTGCAGCGTGGAGACAAAATACGGGTTCACCGGGATCGTGTTCACCACGATCAGGGCCAGCGCCAGCGTTACCACCGCCAGCCGGCGCTGCGCCACCTGCGGTGCGAACACCAGGCCGGACAGCATGATCAGGCCGATCAGGAAGCCGCCCTCGGCGCCCGGCGTGACCCACACCAGCGCGTTATCGGGCCGGAACAGCAGCGAACTGGCGAAGGCTTTCACGACCAGCGCCGCCGCGATCAGCGCCATCATCAGCCAGAAGCGCGGGGCGCCGCGCCGCACCAGGCACATCAGGGTAAGCGCGGCGCCGGTCATGCCGCAGGCGGTGATGATGGTTTCGGACAGCCAGTACTGCTCGACACTCATGGTGTCGCCGCCCGGGCGCAGCAGCGCCACCAGGTCGATCTCGGTATCGAACCACGACGACAGCCAGCCCGAGATCATCGGCAGCACCTGGCCGTGGCCGAACAGATAGCTTTGCGGGTAGACCTGGGCCAGCGGCCAGAAGGCGACCAGCACCAGGCCCTGGCTGGCATGCGGCGCGAACCAGCGCCGCCGCAGCTGGAACAGGCGGCTGCGGTCCAGCAGGCCCGGGGCCACCAGCGCGCCGAGGATGGCGCCGATCAGGCAGCCGCCGGCATTGGTGATGAAGTCGAGGTTCGACGGCACCCGGGTGGGCAGGAAATTCTGCACCGCTTCCATGACGCCGGTGGTGAGCATGCCGGCCAGCGCCGCCAGCAGCACCGCCCACACGCCGCGCACGCGCGGATACATCGACAGCACCAGCAGCATCCCGAACGGGACGTAGCCGGCGATGTTCACGCCCACATCGAAGCCGGTCCAGTAGCGCTGCTTGACCAGGTTGAGGAAGGCCAGCAGCGGCAGGCCGTTGTCGCGCCAGCCGGTGAACGGGTACCAGCTGGCATAGATGATCAGGAGCAGCCAGGCCAGCAGCGCGGCGCGCACGATCGGCGAGCCGCGCGAGCGGCTCGCCTGCACGCCGGCGTCGACTTCGGTCATCGGCCGCTTGGGCGCAGCATGGCGCCGAGCGATGCCGGCGCCGGCGCAGTTCCCGATCCGGTTGCGGGAGACAGCCTGGCCGGATCCAGCGTGGCCAGCCAGGCCAGCAAATCGGCCGCTACCAGGTCGGTGCCGGCGGCCAGTGCGCCGGCGCCGCCGGTGGCGTCGTGGCTGGCGGCAGGGGCGTTGCGGGCGAAGCTGCGCTGGTCGACCAGGCGGTGGTCGGTGAATACCGAGGCGCGCAGGCGCACCTGGCCTTCGCTCTGACCGGCGCTGGCAAAGGCGTGCACGAAGTCGTCGACCTCGATGCGCAGGATCGGCACGTTGTTGGACGCGTCGGTGGCCGACAGCACCTGCATGCCGGCCTGCGACAGGCGCGTCTTGATGCGGTGGGTGAACAGGTCGAGCGGCGGCGCGCTCCAGCGCGCGCTGGCGTAGGTGCGCGCCTGCATCGCGTCGGCGTAGTTCAGGCGATAGAACATGCGCTCGGTGTCCAGCGCGGTGGGGCCGGTGGCGTCCATCACCACGATCGCGGCCAGCGCCGGCGCGCCGGGGGCCTGGGCGCCCGGTGCGGCCGGGCCGAAGTCGTAGATGGTGTTCGGTGCGCGCTCGTTGCTGGCGCAGCCGGCCAGCAGCAGGGAACACGCCAGCGCGGCGGCGCCGGCGATGCGGGTGGTGCGGGTGGTGCGGGTGATGAGAGTGGTGCGGGAAGTCACGGTGGTCCTCATTTGGTCGGGGGCGCGAAGCCCGGCTCGCCCGGCCCGGGCGCGTCGCCCGGGGTACCGAACAGGATGCTCTGCGGACGGTCCGAGAACGAGTTGGCGGTGCGGCGCACCGCGCGCAGCGACGCACGCGCCTCGTCGGTCATCTGCACGACGTGTGGCAGCGTTTCCAGTTCGAGTTCGCTGGTGGCCGCGCCGAGCGCGCCGATGGTGGTGTTCAGGCGCTCGATCGGGCCGTCCGGCGCCTGCAGGCGGGTCGCCAGCTGGTCGTAGTTGCGGATCATCGAGGTGCCGCTGTTGGCCAGCGTGTCGATCGAATCCATGCTGCGGTCGATCTTGGCCACCAGGCCGGGCAACTGGTCCAGCACCGGATCGAGGCGCGGCGGGATCGCGGCGTAGGCATCGGCCGCCTTCTCGACGCTGTCGAACGCGCCCAGCATCTGCGCGCGGTTGTCGGGGCTGAGCAGCTCGTCGAGGCTGGCCGTGATCTGTTCGGCGCGGTCGAGGATCTTGAGGCCGCGGTCTTCCAGCTGGTCGAGCAGGCCCGGACGCAGCGGGATGCGCGGCGTGGCGCCGCTGCCGTTGGCCGCCAGGCGCGGCGAACCGGTACGGTCGTCGTCGAGCTGGATGAAGGCGATCCCGGTCACGCCCTGATAGCCGAGCGAGGCGAAGGTGGTGCTGGTGATCGGCGAGGCTTCGTCGACCGCGAGGCGGATCAGGATCTGGCCGGTGACGCGCGGGTCGAACACGATCTCTTCGACGCGGCCGATCTCCAGGCCGCGGTAGCGCACCGTGGCTTGCGGGTTCAGGCCCGGGATCGACTGGGTGGTGACGATCTCGTACGGCACCAGCTCGGTCTTGTCGCGGTTGAACCACAGGCCGATCAGGATGGTGGCCACCAGCAGCGCGATCGTGAACACGCCGGTCATCAGGGCATATGACCTGTTTTCCATAGTTACTTAGTCTCCGGTTCGTTCTGGGTGTCGTTCTGGGTGTCGTTCTGTGTATCGTTCCTGGCCTGGCGCTCGTCGAGCACCTCGAGTGCGCGGCGGCCGCGCGGGCCCAGGAAGAAGTGCTTGATGAAGGGATGCTCGACCTGCAGCACGTCGCACGACGGTCCCACCGCCAGCACGTGCTTCTCGGCCAGCACCGCGATGCGCGAGGACAGCGCGAACAGGGTGTCCAGGTCGTGGGTGACCATCACCACCGTGAGTTTCAGCTCGCGGTGCAGGGTCTGGATCAGGGAGACGAAGGCGTCCGACAGGTCCGGGTCCAGCCCGGCGGTCGGTTCGTCCAGGAACAGCAGTTGCGGCTCGAGCGCCAGCGCGCGCGCCAGTGCGGCGCGCTTGACCATCCCGCCCGACAGGTCGGACGGCTTCTTGTTGGCGTGCTCGGGGCCCAGGCCCACCATGTCCATCTTGAGCAGCACCGCGTCGCGGATCACGTCCTCGGGCAGCGCGCGCAGCTCGCGCATCGGCAGCGCGATATTGTCGAACACGCTCAGGGCCGAATACAGGGCGCCCTGCTGGAACAGCATGCCCCAGTGGTTGCGCATGCGCTGCAGCTGCTCGGGTCTGGCGGCGCTGATGTCTTCGCCGAACACGTGCACGCTGCCCTGCGAGGGCCGCTCGAGGCCCAGCATCTGGCGCAGCAGCACCGTCTTGCCGGTGCCCGAGCCGCCGACGATGGTGAGGATTTCACCATCGTAGATGTCGAGGTTCAGGTCCTGGTGCACCACCGTGCGGCCGAACCTGGTCCACAGGTTGCGGATCCTGACCACTGGCGCGCCGACTTCCTCGTCGGGCTCCATGTTCAGCTGCTGCTCGCGTGGCGTCGTGTTCGTGTCCGCCATCAGAAGCCCGTCCCGCTGAAGATGATGGCGTACACCGCATCGGCCACGATCACCACCGTGATCGCGGTGACCACCGAATTGGTGGTGCCGCGGCCCAGGCTTTCGGTATTGGGCTTGATGCGCAGGCCGAAGTGGCAGGCCACCAGTGCGATCAGCACGCCGAAGGTCGCGCCCTTGAGCAGGCCGATGTTGTAGTTCACGAAGGGCACCGCGTCCGGCAGCTTTTGCAGGAAGTAGCGGAACGACATGCCCATCTCGATCTTGGCCGAGACCATGCCGCCGATCAGGGCCATCGCATCGGTCCACACGACCAGCAGCGGCATCGAGATCGCCAGCGCCACCACCTTCGGCATGATCAGGCGGTAGCCGTGCGAGACGCCCATGACCAGCATCGCATCGAGTTCCTCGGTCACCCGCATCACGCCCAGCTGCGCCGTGATCGACGAGCCGGAACGCCCGGCCACCAGGATCGCCGCCAGCAGCGGCCCGAGTTCGCGGATCACCGCCATGCCGAGGATGTTGACCAGGAAGGCGTCGCCGCCGAACATGCGCAGCTGCTGCGACGACAGGTAAGAGAGCACGATCCCGATCAGGAAGCCGACCATCGCCGTGATGCCCAGCGCCTGGAAGCCGGAGTGATAGATATTGGCCGAGATCTCGCGCCACGGCCCGGTGGCGGGGCGGCGCACGAAGCGGCCCAGGTCCTGGATCACGATGCCGATCAGCCCGATGAAACTGCGCAGGTGTTCGAAGAAGTTCAGGATGCCGGCGCCCAGCGCGATGATCCAGTCGAACGCCCTGGTGCGGGTGCGCGGCAGCTTGAGCGTGCTGGCCTGTTCGATGCGCTTGAACAGGTCTTCCTGGCGCGGGTCGAGCCTGAGGTTGGGAGGTCTCTTCTTGCCCCAGGTATTCCAGAACAGCTGGGCGCCGATATGGTCCAGGCTTTCGATGCCGGACAGGTCCCATTCACAGGCGCGCTTGTCCTTCAGGCCGGCCAGCATGCGCGTGATGCCCTTCAGGACGCCGCGCTGCGCCAGGCCGTGGACTTGCCACACGCCGCCGGCAATGACAGATTGGCCCGCGCCGGAGCGGGACTGTTGAATGGTTAATGTTGGCGCATTCTCAATCTGCATTGCGCCAGTGTAAAAGAGAATCGGGACCCTTGCCAGCGCGCCACCAAGCGAACGGGCGTTCTCAGGCGGCCAGGTGGCGGATCTGGCGATTTGGCGCGACCGCTTTTACCGGTTCTGCCGGCTGCTTCGGATCGCGCGCGGGGGTATCGACCTTGCCCGCATAGTCGCTGGCCAGCAGCGCTGCCGCATCGTTGGCGGCCATGCCGCGCACCTGCAGCCATTCGGCGACCAGCTTCGCCAGGCGGTCCAGGGCGATGCGGTGGGTCGCATCAAGGCGGGTATAGATCCAGTCCGAGAAGGCCATGAAGTTGTCGAACGGCGCGTCGCCCAGCAACACCGGGGTGGTGTGGGCGAAGCGGCCCGAGTTGGCCACCAGGTCCCAGTAGCGCGCGAAGCGCACCAGGCGCTGCATGCTGGCGAAGTCGATCCTGTCGGTTGCCAGTACCGTGTAGGGCGGGTAGGGATCGTAGACCATGCCGAAGCCTTCGGTATGGCGGATGATCGGGGTGCCGCGCAGGCGCTTGAGGATGCCGAACTGGATCTCTTCGGCGCCCAGGCCGACCAGTTGGTCGAAGCCGCGCGCGAAGCTGGCGACGTCTTCGCCCGGCAGGCCGGCGATCAGGTCGACGTGCAGGTGGGCGGTGGTGTTCTGCGTGAGCCAGCGGATGTTCTCGGCCGCCTTCTCGTTGTTCTGGCGCCGGCTCACCAGGGCCTGCACCTCCGGGTTGAAGCTCTGGATGCCGATCTCGAACTGCAGCGCACCGGGCGGGAACCTGGCGATGGTTTCCTTGAGCGCCTCGGGCAGGTGATCGGGCACCAGCTCGAAGTGGGCGTACACCGGGTCGTCCGGATAGGCCGCGATTTTGTCGAGGAAGAACTGCATGATGCGCAGGCTGGTCTTGACGTTCAGGTTGAAGGTGCGGTCGACGAACTTGAACAGGCGCGCACCCCTGGCGTACATCGTCTCCATCTCGGCCAGGAAGGCGTCGAGCGGGAATGGCCAGGCGGTCTTGTCGAGCGAGGACAGGCAGAACTCGCACTTGAACGGGCAGCCGCGCGAGGCTTCCACGTACAGGGTGCGGTTGGCGATGTCATCGGCGTCATACAAGGAGTAGGGCAGAACGATGTCGCCCATCGGCGGCTGCACGCCGGCGTGCACCTTCATCAGCGGCTGCGGGCCGTTCAGGATCTCGCCACACAGCCTGGGGAAGGTGACGTCGCCCCAGCCGGTGACGACGTAGTCGGCCAGCCGCACGATTTCCTGCTCGTTGGTCTCGTGCGAGACTTCCGGGCCGCCCAGCACGACCTTGATGTGCGGCGCGACGCGCTTGAGCAGCGCCACCAGGCGCGTGGTTTCTTCGACGTTCCATATATAGACGCCAAAGCCGACGATACGCGGGGCGTGCGCCAGGATGCGCTCGACCAGGTCGGTGGTCTTGGCGCCGGTGACGAATTCCTGGATGCGGGTCTGGTCCTGCAGCGGGCCCATATTGGCCAGCAGGTAGCGCAGGCCGAGCGAGGCGTGCGTGTAGCGGGCATTCAGGGTGGAGAGCAGGATCGACATGGCAGGCAGTGGAAGACAGCGAAAGGCGTCATTCTACTGTGCTGGCGTCGTCTGCCGGAGCGCCCGATGCTGCGAGTGTCGCCGCCGCCACTAGCGCTGGATAATTTTCCTTGCTACAATGCACGCCGGAATTCAGGGAAGCTGTTGCCTTATATTGGAACAGGTTCCCAGCAAGTTATGCCTGATGACCATAGCAAGTCGGTACCACCCCTTCCCATCCCGAACAGGACCGTGAAACGACATTGCGACGATGATAGTGCTGCAACCAGTGTGAAAGTAGTTTATCGTCAGGCTAGTTATAAAGAGAAAGCCCACCAGGTGTCTGGTGGGCTTTTTTGTTTTCTGCTGCGGGAAATGCCATGCGAGAAACGGGCACTTCAGTTCATGCATTCTGCATGGCGTGCTGGTAATGTTTCAAGGTTAAAGTAAGGCCAGATTTCCCTGTCGTGGTCACGCGGCCGCAGCCGCAGAAAGCGCTCTCATGAAACTGTCCCACCGTGCGGTGCCGCTTCGGCTGTTGCTGGTAACGACATTGATGCTGGCGCTGGGCGCCTGCAGCAGCGACGACGATGACCCGGCGCCGCCGTCCCCGCCGCCCACCGCCAGCCGCATCCAGGTCGAGGTGGCGCGCACCGCGCACGGCATTCCCCACGTACGCGCCGACGATTTCCGCAGCCTCGCCTACGGGCTCGCGTATGCCTATGCCCAGGACAATGTGTGCATGTTCGCCGATGCGGTGCTCACCGCACGCGGCGAGCGCTCGCTGTTCTTCGGTGGCGACGCCAGGCCGCGCCAGCGCAGCGGCGACGAGTATGGCGGCGGCAGCGGCTTCATGGACTTGAATAACGAAGACAGCGACTTCTTCTTCAAGGGCTACCTCGATTTGGAACAATTGCGCGCCAACTACGAGGCCGGCAGCCGCGAGCCGCGCGAGCTGCTCGAAGGTTTTGTCGAAGGCTATAACCGCTATCTGAAGGACTACCGCGGCAAACTGCCGGCCGCCTGCGCCGGTGCGCCATGGGTACGCCCGCTGACATTCGACGACATGCTGCTCGTGATCGCCGAGAAAGCGCTGCATGCATCCGGGCAGGCGTTCGCACGCGACTTCGTGGCGGCCGGCCGTGTGCCGGGTGCGAGCGTGCGCCTGGCCCGCAAGGCGCCGGAGAGGATCGACCCCGCGACGCTGGTGGCGCAACTCGAGCGGCTCAACCGCGAAGGCTTCGGCAGCAATGCGCTGGCGGTGGGCAAAGACCACTCGACCAATGGGCGAGGGCTGTTGCTGGGGAACCCCCATTTTCCCTGGACCACGACCGACCGCTTCTACCAGGCGCACCTGACCGTGCCGGGCCGCTACGATGCGATGGGCGTGATCATCGGCGGCATGCCGGCCATCGTCATCGGTTTCAACCGCGATATTGCATGGAGCCATACCGTCACGGCCGCTTCGCACTTCACCACCTTCCGGCTCGCGCTGGACAGCGCCGATACCAGCGGCACCACGTACCTGTACGACGGCGAACGGCGCACGATGACGTCGAAGACGGTCAGCGTCGATGCCTTGTTGCCCAGCGGGCTGGTCGGCCGGCGCAGCAAGACCTTCTGGTTCAGTCACCAGGGGCCGGTCATCGTGCGGCCCGCGGCGGGCCTGACCTGGAGCGCGAGCGCCGCCTATGTGCTGGCCGATCCCAACCGCAACAATACCCGGCTGCTGGCGCAGTGGCTGGGCATCGGCACCGCTACCAGCATGCGCTCGCTGAAGGATGCACTCGATCGGGTCGCCGGCCTGCCGTGGGTGAACACGGTGGCCGCTGACCGTGACGGCAACGTCCTGTATGCCGACGCCAGCGTGGTGCCGCACATGAATGCCGACAAGTTCGTCAATGGCTGCCTGTTGCTGCAGGCGGCGCTGCTGTTCGACGGTTCGCGCAGCAGTTGCGGCTGGGGCCAGGATGCGGGCGCGCCGCCCGGCATCCATTCGCCAGCCAATGCACCATCGTTGATGCGATCCGACTATGTCGGCAACTCGAATGACAGTTACTGGCTGACCAATCCCCGGGCGCCATTGACCGGGCCGGCGCCGCTGGGCTATTCACCCTTGTATGGCCGGGTCGCGGGCGAGCAGAGCCTGCGCACGCGCATCGGCTTCTTGCAGGTCGAGCAATTGCTGGCCCAGCGCAGCATGCTCGGCCTGGGCGACCTGCAGGCGCTGGCCTATTCGAACCGCGTGTACGCGGCCGAGCTGGTATTGCCGGCGTTGCTGGACGCCTGCGCCGGGGCCGGCGACGCCTTGTCGCAGCGGGCGTGCACGACATTGCGGACATGGGACCGGCGCGCGGACCTGGATAGCCGGGGCGCGGTACTGTTCCGGGAATTCTGGGCGCTGGCATTGGCAATCCCGAATAGATGGGCGACGCCGTTCGATCCCGCCGATCCTGTCAATACGCCATCCGGAGTGGCGCCGGCTGCGATGCCGGCCATGCTAGCTGCCTTGCGCAGTGCGGCCGATAAATTGCAGTCGCTGGGTGTGCCGCTCGACGGCCGCTTGGGCGACTATCAGGTCGAGCCGCGCAATGGCGTGCGGATTCCTCTGCATGGCGGCAATGGTAATCAGGAAGGAACCTATGGTTCACTGACCATGCGCAGCGGACTGACCGCGCAAGGCTATGTGGGTGCACATTGGGGGCAAAGCTATCTGCAGACGGTGACCTTCGACGCCCAGGGGCCAGTTGCGCAGGGGCTGCTGACCTATGGGCAGTCGGTCGACCCCACTTCGCCGTGGTACGCCGACCAGACCATGGCGTATTCGCGCAAGGAGTGGCCGACGCTGCCGTTCACGCAGGAAGCGATCCGCGCCGATCCCGGCTATACGACGATCACGCTGCGCGATTAGCGATCGTGTCCAGCGCGGCCATCGCGTCGTCCGGCAGCGTGAGGCTCGCTGCGGCAAGATTCTCGCGCAGGTGCGCGACCGACGAGGTGCCGGGAATGAGCAGGATATTGGGCGCGCGCCGCAGCAGCCAGGCGATGGCCACCTGCATCGGGGTCGCCTCGAGGCGTACGGCGACCTCCGACAGGGTTCCCGATTGCAGCGGCGAGAAGCCACCCAGCGGAAAGAACGGTACGTAGGCGATGCCGTCCTGCGCCAGCGCATCGATGAGCGCATCGTCGTCGCGGTGGGCCAGGTTGTACATATTCTGGACACAGGCGATCGGCGTGATGCCGCGTGCTTCGGCGACCTGGTCCGCCGTCACGTTGCTCAAGCCAATGTGCCGAATCAGGCCGCGGTCGCGCAAGTCCGCCAGCGTCGCCAGCGGCGCCGCGATCGAGCCGGGGGCCGGCCCGGCGACGTCGAACATGGCGCGCAGGTTGACGATATCCAGCACATCCAGGCCGAGGTTGCGCAGGTTGTCGTGCACAGCCTGCTCGAGTTCGGCGCCAGACATGGCGGTCAGCCAGCTGCCATCGGCGCCGCGCATGGCGCCAACCTTGGTCACGATGGTCATGCCGTCGCGGTAGGGGTGGAGTGCTTCACGGATGAGCTGGTTGGTGACGTGGGGTCCATAGAAATCCGACGTGTCGATATGGTCGACGCCGAGTTCGACCGCCTCGCGCAGCACCGCGCGCGCCGCATCCGGATCCCTGGGCGGGCCGAAGACGTGCGGACCGGCCAGCTGCATGGCGCCGTAGCCGAGCCTGCGCACCTGGCGCTGGCCGAGGGAATAGGAACCGGCTTGATCGATCTTGTGCATTACGTACTCCTGTTTTAGGGGGAGTGGCAACGATACGGCGCGGATGTGTGTGCGACAATCTGGTGAAATTCATACAGGCTGTGCGAAAAAGCGAACAATGAAGATTGAACTGGCAGATCTGGAAGCTTTTGTCGCGGTGGCGCGCGCCGGCGGGTTTCGTGAAGCGGCCCGGGCCGCGAACAGCAGCGCATCCGGGCTCAGCGAAGCGGTACGGCGACTCGAGGCGCGTCTTGGCGTGCGCCTGTTGCACCGGACGACCCGCAGCGTCGTACCGACAGAGGCCGGACATGGTTTGCTGGCACGCCTGACGCCGGCATTGAGCGAGATCGAACTGGCGCTCGATGTCGTGAATGGTTTCCGGGATACGGTTTCGGGGACCTTGCGCCTGAACGTGCCGATCAGTGCGGCGCGCCTGGTCCTTCCTTCCATCGTGCCGCGCTTCCTGGCCAGGTATCCGGATGTCCGCATGGAAGTGATCGCCGATGAAAGCTTCGTGGACGTGCTCGCTGCCGGTTGTGATGCCGGTATTCGCTACGAGGAGCGGCTCGAGCAGGACATGATTGCCGTGCCAATCGGCCCGCGGATACAGCGCGTCGCCACCGCCGCGTCCCCCGACTATCTGGCCCGGCACGGCACCCCGCAACATCCGCATGAGCTGGCGCCCGGGGCGTGCATGCGCGCGCGGTTTGCCAGTGGCGCGCGGATCGACTGGGAATTCCAGCGTGATGGCGAGATCATCACGATCGAGCCGAAAGGTCAGTTGTTGGTGCAGGTCGGTGGCGCCCTTGACCTGGCGATCGACGCCGTGGTGCAGGGACTGGGGGTGATCTACCTGTACGAGGACTGGCTGGCGCCCTATTTCGCGAATGGGAAGTTGCAGCCGGTACTGGAGCCATGGTGGCTGCAGTTCTCCGGACCGTATCTGTATTACTCCGGGCGCAAGCTCATGCCGACACCGCTGCGGGCGTTCGTCGACTTCATCCGTGAGGATGCTTCGACGTCGCGCATGGACGGCCTTTGTCACACATCTGAAAAATAAGGTGTTGACGAAGCTCAGCAGTTCGAGCATACTCTCATTCCTCTGCTGCTGACGAACA
>Ga0265797_10004959_pt1 | contig 19855 bp, 16 predicted proteins | sample P2T30metagenome_FD_192433 | JGI IMG/M metagenome (GOLD analysis project Ga0265797, IMG submission 192433) | Plant litter microbial communities from East Loma Ridge, Irvine, California - P2 T30 | ecosystem: Environmental > Terrestrial > Plant litter > Unclassified | place: USA: California...
TCAAGCAGGCGGCGCTCGCGCTCGTCGCCCGCGGCGCCCGGATGGTCGAGTACTGGCACTGGCACACGCTGCACTTCGGCGTCGAGACCTACTGGGGCGGCGTGCTGCCGCACAGCCAGCGCCCCGGACGCATCCACCGCGAGGTCGCGGCCCTCGGCGCGACCCTCAAGAAGGTGGGAGGCGCGGTGGACGGATTCACGCCGGCCGCCGACGTGCTCATGCTCTGGTCCACCGACACCAAGTGGTCGTTCGAGGGCTACCCGCCCCTGCCGCTGCCGGACGGCGGCCCCGACCCCGACTCGTACCTGCACCTCTTCGACGCCCACTACCGGGGCCTCGCCGAGTCGGGTGCGCAGGTGCGGATCCAGCACGTCGAGCAGTTCGCCGCCGCGGACCCCGCGGCGGTCGCGGCCGAGCACCCCGTGCTCGTCGTGCCCGGCCTCTACGTCGTCGACGACGCGACCCTCGACGCGCTCGTCGCCTACGCCGAGGCCGGCGGGCACCTCGTGCTCGGCGTCCGCACGGCCTACGGCGACCAGCTCGCCCGGGCCCGCCGCGACGTCGCCCCCGCCCGGCTCTCGGGCCCCGCGGGCGTCTGGTACGAGGAGTACACGAACCTCGACGCGCCGCTCGAGGTGCGCACCGCGGGTCCCGCCGACGGCCTCGCCCTCGAGCCCGGCTCGGCCGGCACCCGCTGGGCCGACGTGCTGCAGGTCGACGACGCCGAGGTGCTCGTGCGGTTCCCGGCCACCGAGATCGGCGCCGACGCGGTCATGACGACCCGCGCCTCCGGGGCCGGTCGCGTCAGCTACGTCGCCACCGTGCCGAACCCCGAGCTGTCGCGCAGCATCGCCCGCTGGCTCGTCCCGCAGACGGCGGCCGTCGACTGGGCCGCCACCGAGACGGTCACCGTCACGACCGGCTCGCGCCCCGGGGGAGCCGACCTCGCGTTCGTGTCGAACTGGTCGGCCGACGAGGCCTCGGTCACGGCGCCCCACGCCGCCCGCGACCTCGAGACCGGCGAGGTCGTCGCGGCCGGCGGCACCCTGACCCTCGCCCCCCGCTCGGCCCACGTCCTCGAACGCGTCGAGGACGCCCCGGCGCACTGACCGGCGGCCCCGACCCCCACACCACACACCCCCGACCCCGGCGTCTCACCCGAGACGCCGCACCCCGAGAGAGAAGACCATGAAGCGGAAGAACACAGCAACGGCGCTCGTGTCCCTGGCCCTCGCATCGGCGTTCGCGCTGACCGCGTGCGCCCCCGGCGGCGGAGGAGGCGCGGGTGGCGGCGAGACCACCGCCCCCGTCTCGCAGGCCGACATCGACACCGCGATGGACACCGAGACGACCATCACCTTCTGGACCTGGGTGCCCGACATCCAGAAGGAGGTCGACCTCTTCGAGAAGAAGTACCCGAAGATCACCGTCGACGTCGTCAACGTCGGCACGGGCACGGCGCAGTACCCGAAGCTCCGCACGGCGCTGAAGGCCGGCAAGGGCGCACCCGACGTGGCGCAGATCGAGTACCAGTACATCCCGTCGTTCCGCCAGACGAACAGCCTCGTCGACCTGACCCCGTACGGAGGCGCGGAGCTCGAGTCGAAGTACGTCGAGTGGGTCTGGAACCAGGTCGCCGACGACCGCGGCGTCTGGTCGGTGCCGCAGGACTCCGGTCCGCTCGGCAACCTCTACCGCTCGGACATCTACGAGCAGGCCGGCATCACCGCCCCGCCCGCCACGTGGGACGAGTTCGCCGAGCAGGCGAAGACCGTGAAGGACGAGACCGGCTCGTACATCTCGAACCTGCCGGGCAACGACCCCGGGCAGGTCGTCGGGCTCTTCTGGCAGGCCGGCGCCAAGCCGTTCTCGTACGACGGCGACAAGACCGTCGGCATCGACCTCGACTCGGCCGAGACGCAGAAGGTCGTCACCTTCTGGCAGGACCTCATCGACCAGGACCTCGTCTCGACCGACGCCGACTTCACCGACGCCTGGTACCAGGGCTTCTCGTCGGGCAAGTACGCCAGCTGGCAGACCGCCGCCTGGGGTCCCGTGTTCCTGCAGGGCACGGCCGCGAACACCAGCGGCAAGTGGACCGCCGCGAAGATCCCCCAGTGGGAGGCCGGCGACGACGTCTCGGGCAACTGGGGCGGATCGTCCGACGCCGTGATCACCGGCACCCAGAACCCGATCGTGGCCGCCGAGTTCAGCAAGTTCCTCAACAGCGACCCCGAGTCGACCCTCGCCTTCGCGAACGAGCAGTTCCTGTTCCCGACGACGACCGACACCCTCTCGAGCGACGAGTTCACCGGCACGGCCAGCGAGTTCTACGGCGGCCAGAAGGTCAACGAGCTCTTCGCCGGCGTCTCGGACACGGTCAGCACCGACTTCCAGTGGCTGCCGTTCATGGACTACGTCTACTCGAGCTACAACGACACGCTCGGCAAGGCCATCGCCGACCACGACGACATGTCCGCCGCCCTCACGGCCTGGCAGGACGACGTCACCGCCTACGCGAAGCAGCAGGGCTTCACCGTCCAGTAGCGCTCACCGGAGCCGCCCGTCGTCGTCGACCCGCCCCCTCGGGCGGCGGCGGCGGGCGGCTCCGCCCAGCCCGGCAAGGAGCCCCATGTCCACCTCCGTCACCCCTCGTCGCGACGCGACCCGCGCCTCCTCGACCCGCCCCCCGACCGCACGACGCAGCAGCACGCTGCACCGGCCCCAGCTGATCGCCGCCTGGGCCCTCGCCATCCCGTTCCTGATCGTCTTCGCCGCGATGTTCCTCGTGCCGCTCGGCTACGCCGGGTACCTCAGCACGTTCACGTCGCAGCTGGTCGGCGGGCAGGTCTTCTCGGGGCTCGCCAACTACGAGCGGGCCCTGAACGATCCGAGCTTCTGGGCCGGTCTCGGCCGGGTCGCGCTGTTCCTGTTCGTGCAGGTGCCGATCATGCTCGTGATCGCCCTGTTCATCGCCCTCGCGCTCGACACCGGTCGGGTCGCGGGCAGCAAGTTCGTCCGTCTCGCGATCTTCGTGCCGTACGCCGTGCCCGGTGTCGTCGCGACGCTCATGTGGGGCTACCTGTACGGCCGCGAGTCGGGGCTGATCGCCCAGGTGCTCACGGGCGCCGGGCTGCCCGCCCCCGATCTGCTCTCGCCGCAGAACGTGCTCGGCAGCACGATGAACATCGTCAGCTGGGAGTTCATCGGCTACAACATGATCGTGCTCTACGCGGCGCTCCGCAGCGTGCCGACCGAGATGTACGAGGCCGCCGAGATCGACGGCGCCGGGCCCTGGCGCGTGGCGTGGAGCATCAAGATCCCCGCGATCCGCTCGGCGATCCTGCTGACGGTGATCTTCTCGGTGATCGGGTCGTTCCAGCTGTTCAACGAGCCGAACCTGCTCTACAGCATCGCGCCGAACGCGATCGGCTCGGACTTCACGCCGAACCTCTACGCGTACAACGTCGCGTTCCGCAACCAGGACGTCAACTACGCCGCGGCCATCGCGTTCCTGCTCGGGTTCCTCATCATGATCATCAGCTACGTGGTGCAGCTCGCCACCTCACGCAAGGAGCGACTGTCGTGACGATCGCACCCGCACCCGTCGACACCGCCGGCGCGACCGCCGTCGACCGGCCCGCCGACCGGCTGCAGAGCTCGGGAGGCGCGGGTCGGCGACGCCCCCGTCGTCGCGTCGAGCGCTCCCAACGGAAGACGCCGCTGCTCACCGTCATCCTCTGGATCACGCTCGCGTACTTCCTGCTGCCGCTGGTCTGGCTCGCGATCCAGGCGACGAAGACGAACGGCGACATCTTCAGCACGTTCGGCCTGGCGTTCGGGCGCACCTTCGCGCTCGGCGACAACATCGCGCAGCTGTTCACCTTCCAGGACGGCATCTTCCTGCAGTGGATGGGCAACACGGTGCTGTACGCCGTGGCCAGCTCGGTGGGCGCGGCGCTGCTGGCCACGATGTGCGGCTACTCGCTCGCGAAGTACGTCTTCCGGGGCCGGTCGTTCGTGTTCGGGCTGATCCTCGGGGCGGTCATGGTGCCGCTGACGGCGCTGGCCATCCCGACGTACCTGCTGTTCAGCGCCGCGAACCTGGTCGACACCCCGTGGGCGATCATCCTGCCGTCGCTCGTCAGCCCGTTCGGCGTCTACCTGATGCGCGTCTACGCGAGCGAGGCCGTCGACGACAGCCTGCTCGAGGCCGCGCGCATCGACGGCGCCGGCGAGCTGCGCATCTTCCTGACGATCTCGTCGCGACTGCTCGCCCCGGGCATCGTCACGGTGCTGCTGTTCGCGCTCGTCTCGACCTGGAACAACTACTTCCTGCCGCTGATCATGCTGAACGACCCGAGCCTGTTCCCGGCGACGGTCGGCCTGGCGCAGTGGCAGCAGGCGGCGACCGGCGGAGGCGGTGCCCAGGTGCTGTTCTCGACCGTGCTGACGGGGTCGTTCGTGTCGATCCTGCCGCTCGTGGTGGCGTTCCTCTTCCTGCAGAGGTTCTGGCAGTCGGGCCTGAGCGCCGGCGGCGTGAAGGGCTGACGCGAGGCCCCGGAAGATCGCTGAGACCCCCGTGCGCGCACGGGGGTCTCAGTGATTTCGTGGGGTCTGGGCAGAGTGCGCGATACGCGGCGGGTCAGGAGGCGCGGGTCGGCTCCACGGGCAGCCAGACGGAGTCCGCGGCGTCGGACGCCTCGACGGCTGCCAGCACGCGCTGCACCTGCAGGCCGTCGGCGAACGACGGGGCCGGCTGCGTGCCGGCGGCCAGCGCCACGACGAGGTCGTGCAGCTGGTGCGTGAACGCGTGCTCCCACCCGAGCCCGTGGCCGGCCGGCCACCAGGCGTCGACGTACGGGTGCTGCGGCTCGGTCACGAGCACGCGGCGGAACCCCGACTCGGGCCCGTCGACCTCGAGCACCTCGAGCTCGTTCGGCCGCTCGAGGTCGAACGCGACGGCGCCCCGCGAGCCCGAGACCTCGAGCCGGAAGGCGTTCTTGCGACCCGTCGCGAACCGGGTGGCCTCGACCGACGCGATCGCGCCTCCCTCGAGTCGGGCCGTGAACCAGGCGGCGTCGTCGACGGTCACCCGACCCCGCTCGGAGCCGGCCACCCCGCCGAGACCCGAGGTGACGACGGTCTCGTCGACCAGCGGCCGCTCGGTCACGAAGGTGTGCAGCGTGCCCGACACGTCGGTGAGACGCCGACCGGTCACGAACTGCGCCGCGTCGACCGCGTGGGCCCCGATGTCGCCGAGCGCGCCCGAACCGGCGACGGCCTTGTCGAGCCGCCAGGTCATCGGATCCCGCTCGTCGATCAGCCAGTCCTGCAGGTACTGAGCCCGCACCTGACGCACCTCGCCGATGCGCCCCGCCGCCACGATGTCGCGGGCCAGGGTCACGGCCGGCACCCGCCGGTACGAGAAGCCGACCATCGCGAAGACCCCGCGCTCGGCTGCGAGCCGGGCCGCCTCGGCCATCCGCTCGGCCTCGGCCACCGTGTTGGCCAGCGGCTTCTCGCAGAGCACGTGCTTGCCGGCCTCGAGCGCGGCCACCGCGATGTCGACGTGCGTCGAGCCCGGCGAGCAGATGTCGATCACGTCGATGTCGGGGTCGTCGACCGCGTCGCGCCAGTCGGACGCCGTGGACCCCCACCCCCACCGCCCGGCCGCCGCGCGGGTGGCCGCGACGTCGCGACCGACCAGGGTCGCCATCACGGGCGCCAGCGGCAGGTCGAAGAAGGCGGGGGCGACGCGGAGGGCCTGCGAATGCGCCGCACCCATGAAACCGTGACCCACGAGGGCGAAGCGGAGGCGGCCCTGCCCGGTCACCGCGCCTCCTGCCGTTCCCGCTCCGGAGCCGAGGAGGCGCGGGCCGGGTCGGCCGCGCCCGTCCCGGTCGCCGACGCCCCGCCCTGCAGGGCCGCGCGCACCGAGGTCCACGACTCGAGACGCGCCCGCACCTCGGGGTCGCGCTCGGCCGCGAGGGCCTCGCGGTGCGCCTGCTCGAGCACGTCGTCCACCAGCACGCGCTCGCCGGATCGCGTCGACCGGATCGCCGCCTCGACCATCACGAGGCTCATCACGTTGCCGTGCACCTCGCCGTCGGGGCGCTCGCCGGTGCGGAGGGCCCGGGCGAACGCCGCGAGCGAGCCCGCGATCTCGACGCCCACGCTCGGTCGCGCCTCGGGGACGCCGGGGGTGCCGTCGACCTCGCTGACCGGCTCGTCGTCGCCCGACCACAGGGCCGTGCCGCCCGAGCCCGAGACGCGCCAGGCGCCGTTCCACGAGGTCTCGACGCCGGGGCTGCACCACGAGCCGTCGTAGCTGTAGCGGACCCCGCCCTCGAAGCCGATCACGGCGCTCGCCGCCGCGTCTCCGCGGTACCAGGACCACGAGGGGTTCCACGAGTCGCACCACACCGACATCGGGTCGCGACCGATCAGATAGCGCGCCGAGTCGAACGCGTGGATCGCCATGTCGAGCAGCAGCACGTCGTCCATCTGCTCGCGGAACCCGCCGAAGTGCGGCGCCTTCGCGAACGACGTCGACACCATGCCCACCTCGCCGAGCAGCTCGGCGTGCGCCTTGAGCGCCACCAGCTGGTCGTTGTAGCGGCGCGACTGCGACACCATGAACAGCTCGCCCGTCACCTCGGCGGCCGCCGTCAACGACAGGGCCTCGGCGACGCTCTGCGCGGCCGGCTTCTCGCCGAGCACCGGCAGACCGAGGCGGAGCGCCTGCATCGTCACCGGGTGGTGCGCCACCGGCACCGTCACGTCGAGCACGGCGTCGGGCGAGACCCGGGCCACCAGGGCGGCGAGGTCGCGGTCGACCGGCAGATCGGGCAGACCGGCGTGCTGCGCTCCGGCGCGGGCGGCGTCGAGATCGAGGTCGACGATGCCGACCAGCTCGACGTCGGGGGAGTCGGCGACGGTGCGGAGCCAGGCCCGCCCCATCTCGCCGGCGCCGACCTGCACGACCCGCAGCGCGCCTCCTCGGCGGTCGACGCGGCGGAAGCCGCCGGGTGCGGGTGCGGACTCGGCTGCGGGGGTCTCGTTCACGGGGATCGGGGCGCTCATGCGTCGGCCGGCTCCTCGATCGGGCCCGAGTAGTCCTTGCCGTCGAAGTACTCGCCGAGGTCGTAGCGGAGCAGGGTCGGCGTCTCGCGCTCGCGGTCGGGGCGGGCCCACTCGGCGGCGTTCGAGATGACGCGGCGGACGTCGGGGTGGAAGTACACCGGGAAGTCCTGGTCGCCGGGCGAGAAGAAGAAGATGCGACCGAAGCCCCGCCGGTACGTCATGCCGCTGCGGAACACCTCGCCGCCGGTGAAGCCCGAGATGAAGATCAGCTCGTCGGGCGTCGGGACGTCGAAGTACTCGCCGTACATCTCCTGTTCGGGGATCACGATCGGGTTCGGCACGCCGCGGGTGATCGGGTGCTGCGGGTTGACCGTCCAGACGAGCTCCTGATCGTGCTCGCTGCGCCAGCGCAGCGTGCAGGTCGTGCCCATCAGCTTCGTGAAGATCTTCGACCAGTGGCCGGAGTGCAGCACGATCAGGCCCATGCCGGCGAGCACGTGCCGGTGCACCCGCTCGACGATCTCGTCGTCCACGTCGCCGTGCGCCGCGTGACCCCACCAGGTGAGCACGTCGGTGTCGGCGAGCAGCTCCTCGGTGAGGCCGTGCTCGGGCTGGTCCATGGTCGCGATGCGGACGACGGCGTCCGGCAGGTTCTCGCCGAGGCCGGCGGCGATCGCCCCGTGCATCCCGTCGGGGTAGCGGTCGGCGACGTGCTGCTCGACCTTCTCGTGGACGTTCTCGCCCCAGACGGTGACGCGCAGGGGGCCGGGTGTGTTCGTGGTCACGGTGTTCTCTCTCTCAGGTGGTGTGTTCGTCGTTCGTGGTCGTCGGTCGTCGTCACTTGACGGCCCCGCCGGTGGCCCCGGCGGCGATGTACCTCTGCGCCGCGAGCAGCAGCACGATGGCGGGCAGCGACGCGAGCACGGCCGCGGCCATGACGGTCGACCAGTCGGCGGTGTACGTGCCGATGTACTGGTAGATGCCGAGGGTGATGGGTCGGATGTCGGCGGTGGTCGTGAGGGTCAGCGCCATCAGGAAGTCGCTCCAGGTGAACAGGAACGTGAAGAGCCCGGCGGTGATCATCGAGTTGCGGCTGATCGGCAGCACGATGCTGCGGAACGCCCGCAGGTCGCTCGCTCCGTCGACCTTCGCCGCCTCGATGATCGACGGCGGGATGTTCAGCATGAACGCCCGCATGATCAGGATCGCGAACGGCACCCCCGCGGTCGAGTCGGCCAGGATCAGCCCCGGGATCGTGTTGAGCAGACCGATGTCGTTGTACGCCGCGTAGAGCGCGTTGGCGACGACGATCCCCGGGATCATCTGCGAGATCAGGATCGCGAACAGCACCGCGTTGACGCCTCGGACCTTGAACTGCGCCAGGGCGTAGGAGGCGGGGGTCGCGATCACGAGACTGAGCACGACGCTGCCGAGCGCGATCACGAGACTCGTGACCAGGTTGCCGCCCTGGTCGGCCAGCGCCTGGGCGTAGCCGCCGAACTGCGCCTCGAACGGGAACCACGAGGCCTCGATGGCCGAGCCCGCCGGCTGCAGCGAGATGTTGACCATCCAGTAGACGGGGAACAGCATCACGGCGAGCAGCAGGACGCCGACGGCCGTGAGCAGGTACTTCCTCGGCCCCTCGGGGCGCGAGAGGGGTCGGCGTCTCTCGGAGCCGCGACGGGCGACGGCCCGGGTGCTCGGGACGCGCAGGGCTGTCTCACTCATCGACGGCCTTCCGGTTGAGTCGCAGGTACACGACGGCGAACACGGCCGAGATGACGATCAGCACGTTGCTGAGCGCCGCCCCCGACCCGAAGTCGAACTGCTGGAACGAGAGGCTGTACGACTGGGTCGCGATGGTCTGCGTCGCGTTCGCCGGCCCGCCGTTCGTCAGCCCGAGGATGATGTCGAGCACCTTGATCGTGTAGACCACGCCCAGCACGAGCACCACGCTGACGACCGGTCGCAGCAGCGGCCACGTCACGTGCCGGAAGCCCTTCCAGCCCGTGGCCCCGTCGAGCGAGGCGGCTTCGTAGAGCTCGGTGGGGATGTCCTGCAGACCGCCGTAGAGGATGGTCGTGTTGAACGGGATGCCGATCCAGATGTTGACCAGCACGACGGTCAGCAGGGCGACGCTCGGGCTCGTGAGCCACGGCACCGCGGGGACGCCGAAGGTGCCGAGGAACTGGTTGAGCACCCCCGAGTCCTGGTCGAGGATCCACTTCCAGATCGCGCTCGAGACGATCAGCGGCAGCAGCCAGGGCAGCAGCAGGAGCGATCGCAGGATCCCGTTGAGCGGGAAGGCCCGGCGGAAGAACAGGGCGAAGAGCAGCCCGATGACGAACTGGCCGACGATCGAGCCGACGGTGAAGAGCGCCGTGTTGAGCAGGGCCGTGCCGAAGAGCTGCGAGCCGAGCACCTCGGCGTAGTTGGCGAGCCCGACCCAGGGCGCCTCGCCCGTGTAGAAGGTCGTCGTCGTGTACGCCTGGAAGCTCATGATCAGGTTCTTCAGCACCGGGTAGCCGAAGAACAGGACGATGAAGGCGGCGGCCGGCAGCACGAACAGCAGCTGCGAGACGCGCTCCCAGCGGCGGGCCGTGCTGCGACGCGACGCGCCGGGGCGCGACGAGCCGGGGCCGCCGCGGCCGGGCCGCCGACGCGAGACCGGGGTCTCGGCGCCGGCGACCGGGCGGGTGTCGAGCGAGGAGGCGGTGGTCATGTCACTCGCTCGGCTGCGCGTCGTCGAGGGCCTCGGTGGGCGAGGACTGGCCGGTCAGCGCGGCCTGGACGGCGGTGTAGATGGCCGTGGCGGCGGCGGGCCAGTCGGCACCGAGCTCCGCCGTGCGCGACCGGGCGCCCGCGACCAGGGTGACGAACGCCTCCTGCTCGGGCTGCTGCTCGGCGTAGGTGGCGGCGACCGACGTCTTCGAGGGGATGGTGTTGCGCTGCTCGGCCATGGCGAGCTGGTTCTCGTCGGAGTTCATGCACTCGACGACCTTCGCGGCGACGGCCTGACGGGCCTCGTCGCCGGTCTGCGGCACCGTCCACACCTCGCCGCCGAGCGGGGCGACCGCGGTGTCGGAGGCGTCCTTCACGGGGATCGTGGTCACGCCGTACTCGACCGCGGTCTGCGCGTTCAGCGCGGGCAGCTGCCACGGGCCGTTCACCATCATCGCCGTCTTGCCGGCCATGAACTGGTCGTTGACGTCGGCCTGGGTCCAGTTGACGACGCTCTTCGACATCGAGCCGTCGGCGACGAGATCGGTCCAGAGCTGCAGCGCCTCGGCGGTCTCGGGCGTCGCGATGTCCTTCTCGTCTCCGCCGTTCGACCACATGAACGGCAGGAACTGCCAGGTGCCCTCGTAGGTCGCGTTGGCGTCGACCGCCATGCCGTATCGGTCGCCGGTGGTGAGGGCGGCGGCGGCGGTCTCGAGCTCGTCCCACGTGGTGGGCGGCTCGACGCCGGCGTCGGCCAGGGCCTTCACGTTGTAGAACAGCGCGATCGTGTTGACGGTCGGCGCGAGGCCGTAGAGCTCGCCGTCGTAGGTGCCCGACTGCACGACGCCGTCGGCGTAGCCCTCGGCGTCGAGCCCGAACTGCGACAGCGGGGCGAGGGCGCCCGTCTCGGCGATCTGCGCGAGGTCGGGGTTGTCGAGCATGAGCACGTCGGGCAGGGTGCGCGACGACGCCTGCTGCAGCACGCGCTGGATGAGCGAGCCGCCGGGCACCATCGTGCGCTCGATCTCGACGCCGTTCTCGGCGCCGCACTGGTCGAGGAACGTCGTGATGACCTTCTCGTCGTTCTCGCCGTAGTAGTCGACCACGGTGATCTTGTCGACCGGGCCGCCGGCCGCGCCCCCGCCGCCTCCTCCGCCGGTGCACCCGGCGAGGACGAGGGGGACGACGGCGACGAGCGCCGTCGCGGTGAGGGTTCTGGTGCGGATCGATGCAGGCTTCATTGCTCAGCTCTCTCTCGGTGACTGGTGGGCGGCCGGCGACGTCGGCCACGCGGGGGTCGACCCGAGAGGCGGAGTGCGACGTCGCTGCTCCGTTGCAGGGAAGCTAGCAGTTAACCGCTTTACATGTAAAGCGGTTAACACGGATCCGTCCGATGTCCGCGCTGCGGGTCCACCGCACTAGCCTGGTGACGAGCGAAGGAGAGACGTGGCGACCATGCGAGAGGTGGCCGCACGGGCGGGGGTGTCGATCGCCACGGTGTCGTTCGTGGTGAACGGGTCGCGCAGCGTGTCGGCCGGGGTCCACCGGCGGGTGACCGACGCCATGGGCGAGCTCGGCTACACGAACAACGTCGTCGCCCGTGCCCTCGCCAGCAAGCGGACCCGCATCATCGCCCTGCTCTTCCCCGCACTCGAGCAGCGGCTGGGCGGCATCGCCCTGCACATGTTCATGAACGCGGCCACCCGCGCCTCAGAGCTCGGCTACCACCTCGTGCTCTGGCCCACCGGGCAGACGGACGACGACGTGCGCGAGCTCGTGTCGGGGCGCCTCTTCGACGGCGTGCTCGTCATGGAGGTGCAGCTGCGCGACTCGCGCGTCGAGGCGCTGCTCGAGCTCGGCCTCCCGTTCGTGTCGATGGGGCGCACCTCGCAGAACGACCGGGTGCCCTACGTCGACATGGACTTCGAGGAGGCGGTGGAGCAGGGCCTCGATCACCTCCAGTCGCTGGGTCACCGCAGCATCGGCCTCGTGCTCGAGGACTTCGCGGGAACCCCCATCGTCGGTTATGGGCCGACGGCCCGCACGGAGGAGGCGTTCCGCACGTCGATCGCGCGGCGCGGACTCCGCTCGGCGATCGTCACGAGCGGGCAGTCCGCCGCGGGCGGACGGCAGGCGGCCCGCGAGCTGGTCGAGTCGCTGCCGGACGTCACCGGGGTGCTGATGCTGAAGGACGACGCGACCGGCGGCCTGCAGAGCGGCCTCGCGGAGACCGGGCGTGAGGTGCCGCGCGACGTCTCGGTCGTGCTGCTCGCCTCGTCGACCGCCGCCGGCGCCGCGACCGAGCCGGCCATGACCACGCTGAACGCGCCCGGGGCCGAGATGGCGCGCCTCGCCGTCGAGGCGCTCGTCGCCCGGCTCGACGCGGGTGCCGGTGATGCCGGCGCCGCCGGTGACGGCACGGACGCGGGCACGGGTGCCGACGCGGCTGCCGAGCTGACGCAGGTGCTGCTGCCGTGCGTGCTGCACGTCGCGGGCTCGAGCGCTCCGGCCCCCGCGCCCCGCGCCTCCTGAGCGGGGGCGGCGCAGCGAGACCCCGGCGAATCGCCGAGACCCCCGTGCGCGCACGGGGGTCTCAGCGACCTGCCGGGGTCTCAGGGGAGGGCTAGCCCTTCGTGGCTCCGGCGAGGAGGCCGCGGACGAAGAACCGCTGCAGGGCGAAGAACACGATCAGCGGGACGATGATCGAGATGAACGCCCCCGCCGTGAGCAGCTCCCACGACTGGCCGTACGAACCCGAGAGGTCCTGCAGGGCCTTCGTGATCGGCAACCCCTGCCCCGAGGTGAACACCGTCGCCACGAGCAGGTCGTTCCACACCCACAGGAACTGGAAGATGCCGAAGGAGGCGATGGCCGGCATCGACAGCGGCAGCACGATGCGGAAGAACACCTGGCCGTGACCGGCGCCGTCCATGCGGGCGGCCTCGATGACCTCGGACGGGATCTCGGAGATGAAGTTGTGCAGCATGAAGATCGCCAGCGGGAGGGCGAAGATCGTGTGAGCGATCCACACCTTGGCGAACGAGCCGTCGAGCCCGTTCACCCCGAGCCCGGGCAGGATGTACAGCCCGCCGATCTGCAGACCGTCCGAGAACAGACGCAGCAGCGGCACGAGCGCCATCTGGATCGGCACGATCTGCAGGGCGAAGACCAGCACGAACATCGTGTTGCGACCCTTGAAGTCGATCCACGCGAAGGCGTAGGCCGCGAGGCTCGCGATCGTGATCGGGATCAGCGCCGCGGGCAGCGTGATGACGAGCGAGTTGAGGAACGCCTTGCCGAGGGTGAGGCTGTCGCCCGAGTTCAGCGCGTTGACGTAGTTGTCGAGCGTGAAGCCGGGGTTGGCGAAGACCGTCCACCAGCCGGTGGTCTTGATGTCGTTCGCGGGGCGGAACGACGAGATGAACAGACCGGCGGTCGGCAGCGTCCAGACGACGGCGATGATCAGCGCGGCGATGGTGGCGCCGCGGCTGGTCGTGCCCTTCTTCAGCTTGCCGCTCGAGCTCTCGATCTTCGCGACGCCGCGCTGGAGCTGGCTCTCGGTGCCCGGGGTGACGGCGACACCGACCGGGGTGGGGGTGGCGGTCATCGGATCTCCCTCTGCTTCTGGATCTGGCGGGCGTTGTAGATGACGATCGGCAGCACGAGGATGAACAGGATCACGGCGAGGGCCGAGCTGTAGCCGGTGCGGCTGCCGAGCTGGAACTGCCGCACCATCTCGAACGCGAGGATCGTCGTGTCGTTGCGACCGCCGGTCATGGCCGAGACGATGTCGTAGACCTTGAGCGACGCGATCGAGATCGTGGTGAGCACCACGATGATGGTGGTCCGGATGCCCGGCACCGTGATGTGGCGGAAGGCCTGGAACCCGTTGGTCCCGTCGAGCGATGCGGCCTCGAGCTGCTCGGCGGGCACGCCCTTGATGGCGGCCGAGAGCACCGTCATGGCGAAGCCGGCCTGGGTCCAGATGAGCACGATCACGAGCAGCAGGGTGTTCCACGGCTCGAACCCGAGCCAGTCGACCGGCTGCCCGCCGAACGCGACGAGGATGCCGTTCAGCAGACCGATCTGCTCGCCCTGGCGGATGTCGTAGAAGAACTTGAAGATGATCGACGCGCCGACGAACGAGATCGCCATGGGCATGAAGACCAGCAGCTTGAGGAACTTCTCGCCGCGGCTCTTGTCGATGAAGACCGCGTAGGCGAGACCGATGGCGGTGGCCGTGATGGGGGCCAGCAGCACCCAGATGAGCGTGTTGCCGAAGGCGGTCAGACCGTCGGGGCTGGTGAACACCCAGATGAAGTTGTCGATGCCGGCGAAGCCCGACCCGTCGTTCTTCATGAACGCCTGACCGGCGGTCGTGATGGTCGGGTAGATCAGACCGATGATCAGGAAGAAGACCGCGGGGGCCATGAACCCGATGAGCTGCAGCGAGTAGCCGGCGCCGCGCTTCGAGCGGTAGTCGAGCAGGAACAGCCCGCCGCCGAGGACGGCGGCGATGACGGCGACCCACATGACCGAGTTGTAGAGGCCGAAGGCGAAGAGCACCACGACGGGGACGAGCACGCAGACGGCGAGCCGGAGGATCGTGTACTGCCGACCGCGGCGGGGCGCGAACTCGACGAAGACGAGCACGATGCCGACCAGGGCCGTGAAGGCGAGGAGGATCAGGGGGATCTGGGCGAGGGGAGGGATCCCCGCCAGCCACTGGAAGAAACTGGACATCGCTGTCCTTTCACGTTCGGGTTCCGATGAAGGAGCAGGCGTTCGCGCGACCGGGGCCGCTCGCGACGCTGCGAGCGGGTCGTGCGGGGTCGTGCGGGCGCGGGGTCAGGGGCCACCGACGAGCGGTGGCCCCTGATCAGCGGGGTGTTACGAGGTGTAGCCGGCCTGGATCTCTTCGAGGACCGTCTCGGTGTCCGAGCCGTCGATCCAGTCGACCATGCCCTTCCAGAACGAGTCCGAGCCGACCGACTTGGGCATCAGGTCGGAGCCGTCGAAGCGGAAGGTCGTGTCGGTGCCCTGCAGGATCTCGACGGCGCTCTTCAGCAGGTCGCTTCCGGCGTTCTCGGGGTCGAGGCCCTGGTTGGCCGAGATGACTCCACCGAGCGAGACGCGGCTGTTGGCCCAGTCGGCGCTGGCCAGGTAGGCCTGGACCTTGGCGGTGTCGTCGTCGTTCGAGAACGCGGCGACGAACTCGCCGCCACCGGTGACGGCGGCGGGGTCGCCCTCGGCCATCGGCGGGGTGAGGAAGGCCCAGACGTCTCCGTCTTCGGCGACCGTGGCGGGCTGTCCGTCGGCGTTGTCCGCCGCGGTCAGGAAGCCCTCGAAGAACGAGGCCTGGTGGGTCAGGGCGCAGCTGCCGTTCGCCACGTTGGTGGCGACGTCGCCGAAGGCCGTGGAGTTGATCGACTTCACGTCGCCGTAGCCGGCGTTGACCATCTCGGGGTCCTGGAGGATGGTGCCGACCGAGTCGAACGCGGCCTTGACGTCGGGGTCGGTGAACTCGGTGTCGCCGGCGACCCACGAGTCGTAGGCGTCCGGTCCGGCCTCGCGCAGCACGAGGTCCTCGATCCAGTCGGTGCCGGGCCAGCCCGAGGCCTCGCCCGAGTTGAAGCCGGCGCACCAGGGCGCCTCGCCGCTCTTCTCCTGGATGGTCTTCGAGACCTCGACGAGCTCGTCGTACGTCTTGGGGACCTCGACGCCCCACTCCTCGAACTTGGCGGGGGAGTACCAGACGTAGCCCTTGACGCTGGCCATCAGGGGGGCGCCGTACTGGGTGCCGTCGACCTGACCGTACTTCTGCCAGTCCTCCGACCAGCCCTCCTTGACGTTGGCGAGGGCGTCTTCGGGGAGCTCCTGCACCTTGCCCGAGGCGACGGTGTCGGCGAGCAGACCGGGCTGAGGGAAGATCGCGAGGTCGGGGGTGTCGCCACCCTGGACCTTGATGCCGATCTGCTTCTCGAACTCCTTGTCGCCCGTGTACTTGATGTCGATGTCGTTCTCGGTCTCCCAGTCGGCCCAGCTCTCCTCGAGCAGGGTCGCCTCGTCGCCGTTGATGGTGCCGTAGACGTTGACGACGCCGTCGGCGGTGCCGACCTCGGCTCCGCCGCCGCCACCGGCGTTGGGGTCGTTGGGGTCGGCGGTGCCGGAGCAGCCGACCATCAGGAAGCTGGATGCCGCCAGGATGGCCAGAGGGCCGGTGAATCGGCGGTGCAGGGATGCTCGCATTGTTATCTCCTCATTGAGTTGCAAGACCGGCGGCCGGGTGTGCTGTCAGCCGGTCTCCGCGACACGTCGTCGTCGACGCGCGTCGACTGTGAGTTTCACACACCCGCAGGAGGCGCGCAACCGCTCGTGCTAGGGCGCGGGTCACATCCGGATAACGGGTGCGGAACTGCCCCGCACGACCAGGCGCGGCGCGACGAGCACGTGGGGCGCGTCGTGTCGACGCCCCTCGATCCGGTCGACGAGATCGTCGACGGCGGCCGAAGCGATCTCGATTCCGGGAGGGCTCACCGTGGTGAGCGGAGGCGAGGTCATCTCGGCCGCCAGGTCGCCGATGCTCAGGGCGACGACGCTGATGTCGCCGGGGATCGACCGCCCGGCCGCGGCGGCCGACTGCACGAATCCGGCCAGGGCCATCTCGTTGAAGGCGAGCACCGCCGTCGGTCGCGCCGTCAGGGCGTCGAAGACGTCGAACGCCTCGCGGCCGCCCGGCACCGAGTTGTCGGCCAGGTGCGTGTCGAGGCGGATGCCGCGATCGAGGGCCGGTCGCCGCAGGGCGCTCGTCGCCCGGTCGAGGGGCCCCGACCCGCGCTCGGGCGACGCGATGCTCTGGCTGAGGAAGAACACGTGCTCGTGGCCGAGGTCGGCGAGGTGGTCGACGGCCTGGCGTCCGAGCGACTCGTAGTCGGCGTCGATGAACCAGAGCCCCTCGGCGTCGTCGGGTCGGCCGATGTTGCTGAACGGGACGCCCGAGTCGCTCAGCACGCCGACGCGGGCGTCGGCGGCGGTCAGCTCCATGAGGATCACGCCGTCGACGAGGCCCTCGCTGACCAGGCTGCCGAGTCCGTCGACGTCGTTGATCGGGTGCGACCAGAGGAGGAGGTGGTACCCGCGTTCGCGCGCCCGATCCGTGGCCGCGGCGACGTACTCGAACTCCGACGACGTGACCCCCCGGCGGCTGTAGGGGTAGTGCAGGGCGAGGATCCCGCCCCGCGAGCCGGCGAGTCCGCGGGCGAAGGCGTTGGGCGTGTAGCTGAGATCGGCCATGGCCTGCTCGACGCGCTGACGCGTGCCGGCCGAGATCGTGCGGCGACCGCTGATGGCGTACGAGACCGTGCTCGCCGAGACTCCGGCGAGCCGCGCCACATCGTCTCTCGTCGCGCCCACGGCCGATACCTCGCTTCGTCCAGCGTCGTTCGGAGGGGGAGACGACGTCGTCTGAGTGCTGAATGCCCTCGCTGGATCGTAGCCGGTGCGGGGGAGGCCGGAGGCGCGTCAGCCGGCGGGCGGCGGAGCGGTGGTGCCGCGCACCACGAGCCGGGTCGGCAGCTGGACCTCGGGCGTCGTGGGCGCGCCCCCGTCGAGCATCGTGAAGAGCATGCCGGCGGCGGCGCTCCCGAGGCGCTGCATCGGCTGCTGCACGGTGGTCAGCGGCGGGGACTCGCGCGACGCCTCGGGGATGTCGTCGAAGCCGACGATGCTGAGATCCTCCGGGACGCGGAGTCCGAGCTCGAGGGCGGTGCGCAGCAGCGCGATGGCCGAGAGGTCGTTCGTCGCGAAGACGGCGGTGGGTCGGTCGGCGCGCGTCAGCAGCGACCGCGCGGCCTGCCGCGCCGTGGTCAGCTCGAAGTCGCCGTGGCGGGTCAGACCGGGGTCGCGCGTGATGCCGGCCGCGCGCAGCGCCTGGACGTAGCCGGCCTCGCGCAGGGACGCCGAGCGGAGGTCGGGTCGCCCCGACAGGAACCCGATGCGACGGTGCCCGAGCGAGAGCAGGTGCTCGACCGCGAGCAGGGCCCCGCCTCGGCTGTCGGCCTCGACCGACGGCAGGTCGGTGCGCCCGGTGTGCGGGTCGACCGCGACGACCGGGATGCTCGCGGTCGTCGTCAGGACCGACGGCGTCACGAGGATGGCCCCGTCGATGAGGGTGCCGCTCAGGCGGCTGAGCGACTTGCGCTCCCAGCCGCTGTTCTCGCCGTGGTGGGCGCCGCTGTAGGCGAGCAGGTCGTACTCCGACCCGCGGGCCCGGACGGCGGCGCCGACGCCCTTGAGCACCTCCGAGCTGAACGGCTCGAAGTCGGCGACGAGCACGCCGATCACGCCGGTGCGGCGGGCGCGCATGCTGCTCGCGACGAGACTCGACTCGTAGCCGAGCTCGTCGACCGCGGCCATGACGCGCTCGGTCGCCTGGGCCGAGACCCCGTACCGGCCGTTGACCGCCTTCGAGACCGTGGCGACCGAGACGCCCGCGACCCTGGCCACGTCGTGGATCGTCACCCGGCTCGTCATCACGTCGTCCTCACGACCCGCAGCCTAGCCACGTCGAAATGGTTTTCGAAAACGTTTGACACCCGCGCGCCCGTTTTCGACACTGGGGCGACGCCGCGCATCGGAGCACGGCGCACTCGGCCGACCACGGCCGCTCAACGAAGAGGAACAGGTGGAACCATGACCACATCTCGACGGCTCCTGGCCGGGTCTGCGGCCCTGCTGATCGGAGCGGGACTGCTGACCGGCTGCAGCACCGGAGGAGGCGGGGGAGACGACGACGGGTCGCTCACCCTCTGGCAGAACTCGACCACCGGCCCCGGGCAGGACTTCTGGGTGAAGGCCGCGGCCGACTTCGAGGAGGCCAACCCCGACGTGACGATCGACGTCCAGACCGTGCAGAACGAGGACTTCGACAGCAAGCTGCAGACCGCCCTCAACTCGGGCGACGCGCCCGACGTGTTCCTCCAGCGCGGCGGCGGCAAGCTCTCGGCGATGGTCGAGGCCGGTCAGGTGAAGGACATCAGCGACGGCATCTCGGACGACGCCCGAGCCGACATCAGCGAGGGCACCTTCGGCGCCGGCTCGGTCGACGGCAAGGTCTACTCGATGCCCGTCGCCGTGCTGCCCGGGGGCTTCTGGTACAGCCAGGACCTCTTCTCCGAGGCCGGCATCGACGCGGCGCCGACCACGATCGACGAGCTCGACGACGCGGTCTCGAAGCTGAAGGACGCCGACGTGCAGCCCGTCGCGCTCGGCGGCAAGGACGCCTGGCCCGCCGCGCACTGGTACTTCTTCTTCGCCCTGCGCGCCTGCAGCAGCGACGTGCTCGAGCAGGCCGCGACCGACCGCGACTTCAGCGACCAGTGCTGGGTCGACGCCGCCCAGGACCTCGCCGACTTCCGTGACACCGAGCCGTTCAACGAGGGCTTCCTCACCACCGCCGCCCAGCAGGGCGCCGGCAGCTCGGCCGGCCTCATCGCCAACAAGCAGGCCGGCATGGAGCTGATGGGCGCCTGGAACCCCGGCGTCATCGCCTCGCTGACCCCCGACGAGAAGCCGCTGCCCGACCTGGGCTGGTTCCCGTTCCCCGAGATCGAGGGCGGCGACGGCGAGACCGGCGCCATCATGGGCGGCGTCGACGGGTACTCGTGCTCGACCGATGCTCCCGACTCGTGCGTCGACTTCCTGAACTACCTCGCGACCCCCGACGTCCAGACGGCCTACTACAAGGCCTTCAACGCGCCTCCGGTCAACACGGTCGCTCAGGAGTCGGTCACCGAGCCCTACCTGCAGGACGTCCTGACCGCCTACAACGACGCCCCGTTCGTCTCGCAGTGGCTCGACACCGTCTACGGCCTGAACGTCGGCAACGCGATGAACGTCGCCGTGGTCGACCTGCTCTCGGGCGACGGCACGCCCGAGCAGTTCGTCGAGGCCGTCGACGCCGCCGCCAAGAAGGCGTAGGGGTCGCATCGTGAGTCTCCGCGAACCCTCCGTGCGGCCCGCCGCACCCTCGCGGGCTCACGCCACCGCC
>Ga0265797_10004960_pt1 | contig 19840 bp, 26 predicted proteins | sample P2T30metagenome_FD_192433 | JGI IMG/M metagenome (GOLD analysis project Ga0265797, IMG submission 192433) | Plant litter microbial communities from East Loma Ridge, Irvine, California - P2 T30 | ecosystem: Environmental > Terrestrial > Plant litter > Unclassified | place: USA: California...
TATTTGTCGGCCATGATTCAGATGTCGAGGCCGTGGCTTGGCACCCAAACGGCGCCTACGTCTTCACAGCATCAGGAGGCGCCGACCGCACAGTTAGAATGTGGAACATCCAGCAAGGAACCGCAGTGCGTCTCTTCACTGGTCACACAGGCAACTGTACCGCCATCGCTTGCGCGAGAAGTGGTAAAATGCTGGCTTCGGCTGATGACCGTGGTGAGATTCTCCTGTGGGATCTCGCAACTGGTCGTTTGACGAAGCGCATGCGTGGCCATGGCCGTGGCGGTATCTGGTCACTCGACTGGAGTGTGGAGTCCACCGTCCTCGTGTCTGCTGGCGCAGATGGCACCGTCAGAGTCTGGGATGTGGCGCCGAACAAGGACGCTGGTGGCAAAGTCATCGGCGAAGGCGGTACTGGAAACAAGGTTGACGGCTCAGGTGTGGCCGTTACTTCTGGCAACGCGAAGGGCAAGACGAAGAAGGATGTCGTTGTCAGCCCCGATCAGATCAGCGCGTTCCCGACGAAAAAGAGCCCGGTGTACAAGGTCGGATTCACCAACATGAACCTGGTCGTTGCTGGTGGTGCGTATCTGCCTTGAACAATATCTCCAATGGAGGGTGGATGACTTTTGGTTTGGAAACTAGCGCGGCGTTCTGGAAGGGGCAGATTGGAAGGTTCAGGTATTCCCGAGGACGCATTGGGCGCGTCTCCTCGAAAAGATTGGTAACTGTACTATAGCGCAGAAGTAAATCGCTCTGCTCAAATACAGAGATTGGTATTGTACACTGGAAGCTTTTGCTTTGCGCCTCTCGCATTTATCAACTGCGCCTCCCCACCATTCCTACTGTACAGTCTCTGCCGCTTGCCAATGCTTTCCCACATCATATTGACCCCCTGATGTATGCATGTAATTCGTGGTAGCCTCGACATTGGCAAGCAGCATAATACGCAAAATTTCTCCAACATTGTCTCATCCCTTGGGTATACACCTCACGCTCACTTCTCGCCGCCCTTGCCCTTTCCACTCTTCTTCTTGGGCTCGGTGGTACCAGCCGCCTCGCCCTTTTTCTGCGCTTCTTGTCCATAGCCCGAAATAAGATCCAGCAGACTGTCCGCGCCCTGTTCGGGCTTGAGACGTTCTTCGCCCTCTCGCACCTGTAATCCCACCAGTCAGCATTCCATCCCTGCAAAAACAAAAAGCAACACCCAACGAGAAGAAAACTCACCTCCTCAACTTCAGTAACAACCTCCGCATCCCACCCCCTACCGAACCTTCCTCTAAACCTCTTCAGCCGGCCCGCCTCGTCCTCTTCCACGTTCTTCAGCTTCTGCGACGACGGGTTCCACAGCGGGTTGTTCTTGGTGTCTTTGGTCGAGCGGTAGATGGGCGCGGGTGAGGTCGTGCGGTGCAGGTACGTGCTGCCGTCGGACAGCGTGATCATCTGCGTGAAGGTGTAGGGCCGCTTGGGGCGGCGCAGGAGCGAGGCATGGCGGATTTGCGTGCTGAGGCGGCAGGAGGGACAGCTGGGGCGGAGGGAGGTGGTGAGGAGGGAGGACATTGTTGTTGTGGTTGTTGGTGGCATTTTTTTGTGGTGTGTTGTATGGTGATTTTCTGGGTAATAATTACTGTAATGGGAGGCCTTCAATGCTTCGTCTGGTCGCGGCGGAGGTGAACTTGCGGAGATGGAACGAGCTTGGCGGAGGACCAGACAGATGGACCCCGAGATGGCGATGCGGCTCAAGTTGCATGATGTATGTAATCTAATACGTAGAGGATACTTTGTTTGTAGCACGTGGCCTGAGATCCATACTCCTGGATCCTTCAATACCTCACACCACGCTCGCTACATAGGGCCGTAATGCAGCGCTCTGGAGCTGCTACGCGCCGCTTCTACGCCGCTTTCTACCACTGGACGCTGCGATCCGCCAACCCGACCAGACGATGCGCCGGAACGACGTCCACGCTTGTCGCGAGGCGGAAACAGAGTACAACACATGGCGTTTCAGCGCACCCTCAATGCCACAGTGAAGCCGTCTGGACGAGTGAACAGCTGAGGAAAGAAGCCGTACAATCGACTGCCGATCGACCGACGGAGAGTCTGGATCTCTGGGAGCATGCTGTACGAGACAAGTCGGAGAAGAACGTCACAGTAGAGCTATTAGTGCCACAACGAGCGGTGCGCTCGAAGGATGTTGCGAATCGAGCTCGGATACACGAAGTAAAGCTGTCTGCGCCGGGACTTCGGGATGATGCTGGTGACGACGAGCCATGTGCTGTTATTCTGGAGGGAGACTACACGGATGTGAAGGCTGTCTGGAAGAACTTGTATACCCACGGTACTGGGCAATCGTCAGACAAATCAACGGCAGCGAAGCAGGCGGCACATGGTGACGTCGAGCCCATTGCGCATAGATTGCGCCAGGATTTCGCTCGCGAACAGCAGCAGAGTCTCGTGGAGAAAGAATGCAGCTTGCCTGAAGCTTTCTGGCAGCCGATCGGCAAGGAAGGCACAATCGAATATCTTTCGACGCAATTCGGACTGCACGTCGACATACTGGACCAGAGCGGGCCACTTCAATATGCACGATTGAAGGGCAGCGAGAGACAAATACGGGAAGTGGATCTTTTCTTGGACAACATTCGCGCTTGGGAGCTCGAAGAAACACATGTTAAGAATGGTATTGGCAAAAAGGCGAAGAAGCAGGTGAACATCATCAGGCGTAACGACTTACCCTCGGAAAGCCTCGAAGTCTGGCAATCCGTCACGCGGAAACAGCTCCAAGGGAAGACTGAGATTGATATCTGCTTGCCTGAAGGGGTGTGGCAGCAGGTCATTCGCAGCGGCGGTGCTGAGAACCTACACGCGCGCTTCGCGACCGAATTCGAACCACTGGAAGTATCGCAGGATGGAAAAACGCGATGCGTAAGTCTCAAGGGAGACGTCGCGCATGTTGAAAGGGCGAAGAGCTATCTCGAGGGCTTCCAGGTCAATGTACCTGAGCTGCAAAAGGACAAAGAGTACCTTAAAATTCACTCGGCTGCCACTGGTCTGCACACGATCAATGATACGAAACAGCGAAAGTCTGCACGCAGGAGCCAAGAGAAGACCGGCAGCAACAAGCGTACGGCACAAGAACCATCAAATAAGCCACACAAAAGTTCGGAAACTTCCTCGCCTGAGAAACAAGTTTTGGTTGATCTCTTCGCAAGGTTCGCTCTCCCAGAACACATACGGCAAGAACTCGAAGCCTCCAATGAAAGTACGCTTGCGCAAATACAGCAGGACTCAGGTGTCAGAGCAATCCTGCGCCTAGAAACGGCTGAATCGAAACAGTACCTGAAGTTCGGCGGGCGCATAGCCCTCCGGGAAAAGGCCAGAGCACTCTTGCAGAAAAGTATTGATGACGACAACGAACGCACAGGTCGAAGTAACCCAGGCGTCGAGGAGCTTGCCCGTTCGATCAACGTGGCTTTGTCTCTTGCCCGTCCCACACACGTCGCTTGGATCCAGATGCCTGAGGGCATACATTTCGGCGATTCCAAGAGAAAAAGGGTCAAGTATGACACCGAAACTCACATCCTGATGCGTCAAAACGCTAGTGGCACGCAGTTTGTGAAGATAGCGGGACACTCGGCATCTGTGAAACTCGCCATGGCACAAACCCAGCTGTTCATAGACGAAGAACGAGAAGCGACAGGCAAATCTGCTGCTGAATTTGAGGTTTTGAAGATGGGCTTGATAGAGGACGTAGGAGAGGACTGTCCGGTGGAGTTGTTGGAAAAGGCTGCAGAAGCCGAGCAGCAGACCTCTTCGGAATCGACCGTGAAGGCTGCCGAATCCGCAGAGCAGCCACCAGCATTGAACGTCAAGGAGCCTGATACGCCAAACAACGAGCAGCCGAACGGGAAATTCGTATGGCTGAAAGTTGCAAGTACGATGGAGCACCCGGAAAGTATTGACAAGAGAAAGGCGATTTCAGATCAGCACGGTTGTTTTGTCAGTCGGTATCAGAGCGTGACCGACGAAGAGGGACTTGTGAAGGTACTTGGTCCTAAGGAAGCAGTAAGCAATGCCATCGACGACCTCCAACAGGTGTGCGATGAAGGTCGCAAGAACGAGGGCAAGCCTCCTTTGAAAGTCGAGGTCGTTTACACGGGTTCTGAAGACAAAAGGCCGGCGTTCGCGGCAGTAAAACGGTCGCTTCTTACTGCTGTGGTTGGCAAAGACCAAGCTTCTGAGAGCACTGAACATGCTGTGCGGAACCATGTTGCGTGGCTAAAGGTCATCCAGGAAGAATCAAACGTTGTCAGTGTGAGAAAAATGTTGGCCGACACCGCTGCAGAGTTCGGTTGCAAAGTGTCCACACCAGTGTTGGTAGGCAAAGGGAAGCGTGAGATACAGGGAATGGCTAGATTACAGGGCAGTGAGGAGACGATGAAATCCGCCATACAAGCGATGCAACAGCATCTTGCCAATGAGACCCCTAACAGGTCGGGGAAACCTACTGGAACTATTGAGATAATAAAGATGGGCTTGAAGAAAGATATGGGAGACTTTTACGCTTTCTTGCAGTCACTTAGACAAGGAGCTCCTGCAATTTCGACAAAGCAACCAACATCATCACCACAGCAAACTCCCGTTGAGAAAAGAGCAGCGGAAGAAGCTGAAAAGGTTTCCTTATCCTCGGCGAGCGGCAAAACACCTCAAGCAGCAACGCTACCAGCATCGTTGCCACAACAGACTTCTGTTGAAGTTGAAGCAGCAGATCAAGCTAGAATTGTTTCCTCAGCTTCGACGAGCGGCAAAGCACACCAACATTCAACCGTGGACAAGGCTATTGCTCCAGAGGCGAGCGAAGCGGCAGAGCAGGCATCAAAGCAATCAAATCAACAGCTCAGCGACGATATGCGTTCGGCACTTCGGCATATCACACAACCCGTAGCGCTCGTGACGTCGTACGCGCCCCGACTCCATACTCGGCAAGCAAGGCGTACGCAAGCTCGCGGTGTGACAGTGTCCTCCTTTTGCACAGTCACGCTCCAACCAGTACCCGTGGTTTCATTCAATTTACGCGTACCATCGCGCTCCTGGGACGCCATATCTGGATCGGGCTACCTGCGCGTACACCTTCTCAAAGCTTCGCCGGAAGGCGCCGCCGTGGCGCATGCCTTCACGCTACCTTACGAGCAGCCACATCAGCCTTTCGATGAATTGCACCAGAGCGGCGTGATCACGGCATTTTTCCGCAAAACACAAGATCCCGCAAAAGTTCCCCAAATCAGAGCACGAGAGGCGATACATGCAAATTTCGTGGCGAGGCTCATTCCGGGAAAGTGCACCCAGGTCGGTGACCATATGATTGTTGTGGCAGAAGTTACAGAGGCCAACTTCTCTCCGTCAGATACGGGTGCTTTGTCTTATGGCATGAAAGGGTATAGACAGCTTGGCGGTGAGATTAAGCCGATGGAACTCACACCTGCGGAACCGATATCAAGTGATTTGCAGTCGGCGAAGGAGGTCAAGACTACGGAGGACATACCGGACAACGGAGTAGAGATTACAAAACAAGACTTTGTGGCAGATAATGTCAAGTCTGATGTGGAAGCACCGAACAAAGTCGAGTATGTTCAAACCGCAGTGAACGAGGCCGCAGAGCCTACAGAGCAAGAGTCGGATCACCTCCAGCCTGGCGAGAATGCATCGGATGAAAAAGACATGGCCGACCTGTACGCGCGTTTCTCGGCTGATCCTGACGAGGAGGACTTCGAGGCCACACCCGCACCAGCGTCCAAGAATATTGAAGATCTCGGCCCTTCGTCGCCTATGCTTGATGAAGAGTCCCTGCGACAGGTGCTCGAGGAGAACGAAGCTGCGTACACCTCCTCGGGACTACCTTCTCAGACAGCAGCAGACAACCCAGCGCTGGCAGAAGCCCTCAATGCCGTGGCAGGTGCTTACAATGAAGCCTCTGAGTCTGCCGTCTCATCGCAGTCTGAGTCGACGTCGCAGACACCAGCTGGCCAATCCGCTGATCTTCCTGCTCCACCACAACCTGAATCACTACCGCAGACAGAAGCCCCGTCGGATGCAAACCCTGTCAAAAGCGCTACACACGAAGAACGCCCTGCCAACGCTTTCAGCACCGGCAAACGCCCCTGGGGCATGGGAGACTCCATGACCCAACAAATCCGCAAAATGTCAATCTACCACACCTCTCCTCCTCGCCGCCACTACTCCACCAACAACTCCAACTCCGACTCCAACCCCCCAAACCACCCTCCCCTCTCCAAGCAAATCCTCCAAACCACCGTCGCAGACTACCTCTGCCAAATCCCCACCCACCGCAAACGCTACAAAACCCTCATCAAACTGCACCGCAGCGCCGAGACCTTCCAAGCCCAACTCCAGCAGAAGCAAGCCTCAATAACCGAAGAAGAAGCCGCCGCCCTCTCCACCAAAGCCCAAATCGCCCGCCGCAAAGTCGCGCGCGAGCTCGCGCTGCGCAACGCGCAGGACCTGCGCGCCATGCTCGACAAAGGCCGCGTCGCGGCGGGGGCGGCGCAGTGGCTGGAGAGCAATCTCGAGCAGGGGCAGGTGGTTTTGCTGGATGAGGCGAAGGTGTTGAGGAGGGAGTTGGAGGATGGGAAGTTGAGGGTGGTGGAGTTTGAGAAGGCGAAGGCGGAGCTCACGAGGGATTATGAGGTGATTGATGCGCAGTTGATGCGGTTGAGGGACTTTGCGGAGGATGATGTTGAGGAGTTGGATGAGGAGGAGTTTGGGAAGGGTGGAGGGTTTGGAGAGGGGAATGGTGATGGGAAAGAGGGAGGTCGTGGCTAGCAGACGAGGGTGTTGCTGTTGTGTATAGAAGAGTGGAAAGCTGTAAGATACTTGTACAGTAATACTCTTTTTTCTTGCACATTTGGGCATGCATTGGAGCACAAGCTCATACATTAGACCATACAGCGCAGATGCCTCCATTAAAATCTAATTTGTGCATTAGAAGCTTACTTGCCCTCAGATATGCACGTATCACAGTATCACCAGATCAGCTCTAATAAAGTTAATGCATTGCCCACCTCATGCTATCTATGCTAATGCGTCTATCCAAATGTGTAATGCACCCAATGATAAGAACCCCAATCAAGCTCCCTGCCACTGCACATCCAAAACAACCGTATGGCTGTCATCAGCATACACAGAAACCTGCTTAGTGCCAGCCGGCACACCATCAGCAGTGAAGTTCGCACTGCCCTCGTACAGCAACTGTCCGCCGTCCGCACTGAATTCGCCCTTCTCAACGCCAGAGCCACAAGCAAATGCGCCGTCCAAAATACCGCAATCACCCTTTGATGACTTAAGCGTGAAGCTAGAAGCCTCGTCCGCTGCACGCGGAGCGTTGCCACTGACTGCTTCGGCCGTGTATGTCGCGCATGTGCCTGAGACGTACCACTTTCCACTGGAGATCAAGCAGCCCTTGCTTGCGCCGGAAACACGCACGTTCAAGAATCCCTTGCCGCTGAAGGGACCGCTGGTGGAAGTCGGCGCTGCGCCACTGGTAGTTTGCGTGGCGGTGCCAGTGGGCGATGGGCTGCTGGCACGCTTGGGGAGGTACTTGACGCCTGTCGCCGGACACTTGGAGTTCGCGAGTGGAGCAGAAGGCTCGAAAGTGCCGTCTTGCAACGTGCCGCGGACGTTGAAGAAGTACCAGATCTCGTTGAGAGCGCCGCTTTTGCAGCCGAGGTAGACTTCCATGCCATCGTGGTTCTTGCTCAGCGCGGCTTGGATTTCAGCAGAGGTGTAGGTCTTGCTGGTTGAAGGCACGATGCCTGCGTCGGAGAGGAAGTTGTAGGAGGGCAGAGACTGGAAGAGGGATACAGTGCGGTTGAAGAAGATGGGAACTTCTTCTGTGGGCTGGTAGTCGGGGTAGCAAACAGGGTCGAGGGTAGAGATGCAGGTGCCGTGTTTGCTCCATTCGTGTTCCCAGAAAGACTCGTCGTCGCCGTTGTAGTCTTTCCAATACTTCTGCATCACGCTCAGGGTCTCGTCGGCGCCTGCGGCCTTGAGGATATCGGTGATGTTGCTGTAGGCGCGTTTGGGATCGCAGTTGGCTTCGTACGTGCCATCGCAGTTGTCGGGCCATAGACCGTGCAGAGTCCACGAATCATCAGGTCCAGTAGGAGGCGAGGTATCCCAAAATTGCGTCTGCAGCAGCGCGCCACCAGGCGAATTGAAGCAGCAAAGATTGGCTTGGGCGGTAGTATTGTGACAAGACAACTCAGGAGTAGGACAAGAAGAAGCGGAAAAAGTATCAAGGGAATTCATGTTGTTCATGTTCATGCTGGCGCTGCCCGCAAGAACAGACTGGGAAGCTCCAAAAGCCGAGACGGCGTACTTGGACAGGGAACGGAGGGAAGGCATGGTGTCTGCTACAGAGTCCAGGACGGATGACTTCTGGGGGAGAGGGGCGTCTTTTATTCTTGCCACCCATGTCATTGTCGCTTAGTACCAAGGGATGATAATTGGGTGTTGCGAAGTGGATTGCTGGTTTGATAGGGTTGGAGTGGACTGCGGTGGTTCAGGGCCCGACGCGACTAATGCAGGGCGCCGTCTGCGGTCAAGTGGTGCCACCACGACGAAGAGGGAAGGTAATAGGGACGAGACGAGGAGATTGTGTTGTAGGTGCAGCGACGGGACGGACTACAATCGGCACCTTAATATGACTGGGCAGCCAGTGAGAGAAGTCATGTGGCCGGGCAGGGCGAAGTGATCATCAGGACCGGACAGGGCAGCTAAGACACGCGCCAGGTGCTTATCGTTCCATTGGCGCACGTAACGAAGGCGCGCCCGAGGCCGAGGTCCAAGCAATGTCCAAGCAATGTCCAAGCAATGCATTGATTCGCCGACACCCACCTCGCCTTGTCCGAGCGAGCCTGTCTCTATTACTCGCGCCCACCATGCAGCAATCATGTTCGCCCACCTCTCCCGCCGCAGCGTTGTCGCTGCCAACAGACAATGGCTGAAGTCCGCCGTCCAGCACCAGCGCTGCTACGCCTCGTCGTTGACCGCTGCCCTCAAGATCTCGAGCATCCCGGCTCCACACGCGGGCACCATCACCGTGCTGTCGCTTGACCGTCCCAAGGCCCGCAATGCTATTTCGCAACAGCTGCTCAGCGAGCTGAACGGTGTCGTCGAGGGCTTGCACAAGGAGAATGGTGAAGGAAGCACACGAGCATTGATCCTCTCGAGCGAGTGCGACAATGCCTTCTGTGCTGGCGCCGACTTGAAGGAGCGATTGGGCATGTCTCCGGACGAGTAAGAAGAATGGATATCTCTCATAAGTTGGAACAATACTGACCAGCATACGACAGAGTCGCAGCTTTCCTCACAAAGCTCCGCAACACCTTCACCCGCCTCTCGACCCTCCCAATCCCTACCATCTCCGCCGTCGCCAGCTCGGCCTTTGGAGGTGGTCTCGAGCTCGCTCTATGCACCAACTTCCGAGTCCTGGCCTCAACTGCCGTCGTCGCCCTGCCAGAGACCCGTCTCGCCATCATCCCCGGTGCAGGTAAGATTCTCTCATTCTCCTCACCATCGATCCCACAACACAACCAACTAACAACCTCCCAGGCGGAACCTACCGCCTCCCGGCCCTCATCGGCCCCGCCCGCGCTCGCGACATGATCCTCACCGGTCGCCGTGTCTCCGGTCCCGAAGCCTACTTCATGGGCCTGACCGACCGCCTCGTCGAAGTGACTGAAGAAGAAGCCACGGCTCCTGGCGTTGCGCGCGGGAAAGTGATGGGCCAAGCCATTGCTCTGGCCAACGATATCTGTGAAGGCGGACCTGTTGCGATCAGAGCGGCGTTGCAAGCCGTCAATGGCTGGCAGGCGGGCGAGCAGAGCGAGAACAAGGCCTATGAGATCGTTTTGCCGACGGCGGATCGCACTGAGGCTTTGACTGCGTTTGGTGAGAAGAGGAAGCCTATGTTCAAGGGAAGGTGAGGGACTGCATGATTGATGATGTGAATGGGTGTATACATGTAGCTATGATAGATCTCTGCTCATCTAGATGTGGGTTCAAAAACGAAAGCGATGTGATGTCAACAGTACACTCACGCTGCGCGCCGCAGCTACCAAAGGCGTCACTCCGACAAGATCATCGCACAAAAAGGGCAAGGTAATTGGCAATAACTGTTGTCATTGCATTCATGGTATCATAGGAAGCTAATCAGGTAAAGCAACCATCAACAAAAGGAAAAGGCAAACTCTTGTCAGTCCCGTAGGAGGATGGAGAGGATCGTCTCCGAAGCCCCACCGATCAAAACAGACCATCAGCAACGCAACTCAAATGAACCATCATCAGGAGAGAAGACAAGGAGAACGACAACAATCACTTCTTGACATCAGCAGCGTCGGCGGGCTTGTCAGCAGGCTTGTCGAGAGGCTTGTCGTGCTTGTCGTCGGTGGGAAGAGGAGTCTTGTCGTCATGGTGGTGGTGATGGTGAGAGAAGAAGCTGTGATGGTCTTTGTGCTCGTGGTGCTGGTCGGTGTGACCAGGGAGGTTCTACTTCTTGTCCGCACCGACCAGGTGCTTGGCCTTGTCAAGCAGAGACTCGTCGGTGGTGCCGGTGGAAGTGGTACCGGTGTGGGTGTCCTTCTCGCGAGAGATCTTGTCGGTGGCGGACTGGGTGGTGGACTTGTGAGAGTCGGGGACGACGTCACTGTGAGGAGAGAAGATCAGTAAAGTGTCGACGGATGGATGAGGAGGCTCTGGGAGGACATACCGCTGGACCTTGTCGGCGGTGCCGGTGACGGAGTCCTTGACCTTCTCGGTGGTGGACTTGGAATTATCAGGGGTGACGTGGTCGGCGACCTCTGTGGCGTGTGTCAGTATGAGGCTGCATGCAGGCGTGGAGGATGAGTGGTGGAACGTACTGTCGTGGAGATCCTTGCGGTTGGCGTCAGACATGTTGACGGAGTGGTTGATGGTTTTGTTTGGTTGGTTGTTGGTGAGTTGTTTGAAAGAGTGGGTGCAGTTGTTAGTTTGCTGAGGAATGGCTCGAATGTGGTGGTGTGATGTGGGAGAGAAGAAGAGGAAGAGATCAGGAGAGAAGAAAAGGCTTTATGCAAGTGCTGGCGCGCAGTCAGGCAGCCACGGAGTGCAGGTGCAGGCAGGCATTCGTCATCAGTTGGTTTGGTGAAGGAAGGCACGTGAAGCTGAGCTCACTTAAACGGCAGTCACTCACCAAGTTCACTGAAGAAGGCATGTGATCACATGAGTGCCGTCGCTAAGCGCACAGCAGCAAACAATCACCGCGGTTGGCAGCATGGCTTGCTGTGCTACTGCATTGCGAGATGTGCGTCGTACTCACCAACAAGCCGTTGTGCTTCACGATTGCATACACGGATAAGGTGTTACCTCTAACCATCAGGGAAGTAAGATGATGTGGGTTCCACGCCATTAAAATGACCAGCATGTCGTGCGTCCTTTGCATTGAACTTCATACAGCAAGGATTCACCTGAGAGTCTTGTGCTCACAAAACAAGTGACGATGGCGTCAGCTGCCTGTGAGCGCCTCGGGAACAGTCATGGAATGTGAAACGAATAATCGCGAACTGAGACTCAAATGAGATGGGCAGAAATTGGCAGTTTGACAGCAGATGCAGCAGCCACAGCGTCGTTCCTCGACGCCGTTGGGTTCTATGTTCAGATTCGTAAAAGTTGAGCAATGTTACATGATTTTTATGATACAGTGTTGGTCACGATGATGATCCGTCTAGGATCTTACCACCGCATCCACATTTGGGAATTATTTTTTCAACCATTTTCCAGGCCAGATTCATCCTCAAGGCTTCGAAGGCAAACAAAAAAGATTGCTTTACTCGACGAAGTCCTTGACCTTCTTCAACCAGCCAAGGTACTCCTTCTGCTCCTTGACGTCGATGTACTCGGGAATGAAGATGGCGAGATCGGTGTCAACACCACGCTCGTTGAGGTAGGTCTCGAGGAGAGCCTGGAGGTCCTCGTCGAGTTGGGGGAAGGGAGGGCCGGAGTACATCTTCTCGGATGAGAGGGGCTCGTCGGCGATCTGGGCCTCGGGAAGGTCGGCGGAGGGCAGGTGAGTGACGGACTGAACCTGGAATGCGCCGCTATCAGAGACAAGGTTGATGCGGAGTGCACCGGCGTTCTTCTTGCTGGGGCGCGAGATCAGGACGTTGACGTTGGCGGGGAATGCGGGCTCGGTGTCGTCCTGGATGTATCAGTTAGTATCTCCGTTATACTACCCATTTCTGTATGTCTAGTCTTACCTCGTGGTCCCTGAGACCCTCACGGTCGGCAGGCGCAATATTGTCCTCAGGTGCGACCTTGAAGTTGCCATCACGGCTGTTGCCCTGGTTGATGGCGCCCTTGGTGTGGGCACCACCGCTCTGGCCCTCGGGGTAATCCATCTCGTCGTCCATAAGAGCCTCATCGGCATCCTCGTGCTCGGGGTAAGGGTTGTTGAAGTCGGCAATGGTGAAGCGGACCTCGATCAGCTCGTCCTCGAACTTGCGGCTGAGCTTGACAATCTGCTCGCCATCGACATCGTGCAATTGCCAGTCGGTCCTGGAAAGGAAGTTCTGGACGTTGCTGTCGGATGCGGTCTGGGATGAATCGGCGTTCTCGCTCTCGAGCTGGAGCTCAGAGGTGAGCTTGGCTGCGAGCTCCTGGGCGGAGGCATCGAAGACAGGACGAGATGTGCTGAAGGCGGCGGTGAGAGCGCGAGGAGTTTTGGTCCTGATGAAGCTGGTGAATGCCGGGCGGATCGAGGCACGGGTGGAGGAAGCTGTGAGGCGGGCAGTCGCTCTAGGCGCAGCGCGGGCGAGGGCGCGGAAGGAGTGCATGGCGGCGATTGATTAGATGGATATGCAGATGGGTAAATGTATTAAGAGAAATTTATTGTGATAAAACAGGGGAGGATTGAATGGGTAGAGCAATTGGTGGTGCTTGTTGTCGATGGAGGATGGAGGTGTTTTCACAGTGACATAACCTCACATGCGAGGAGAAACCCTGAGCTTTTGACCTGCCCTAAGAGCTGTTCGGCGGTCTCACCTTGGCACCTGCGGCAAAACCAATCGACTCAGAGCAGCAAGAGCATGCCATCATACCACTGCAACATTTACATACACAAAAAATTGTCCGAGAGCGTTCGCATACTATACATCTGTCTCCCGGTATAACTTGCAACGACTGCGACACGCCCTCTCTCCCCAAAGACCTCGCCAACGATGGCATCAACAACCGCCGTTCCCGTTCCGAACATCGGCGTCAAGACACAACCGCCCTCGAAGAAAGAGAAGCCCAACCCACTACGCAGTATTATCGCCGGTTCAAGTGCAGGTGCCGTGGAGATCGCCATCACATACCCAGCCGAGTTCGCCAAAACCCGCACTCAACTCAACTCGCGCCTCGCCGCCGGCCAGAAGATCCCGTTCCCTCCATTCGGCAAGCAATGGTACGCCGGATGCACAACGTTGATCATTGGAAACAGCATCAAGGCTGGTGTGAGATTTGTGGCATTCGATCAGTACAAGCGCATACTCGGCAATGAGGATGGAACAATCAGTGGGCCTATGACGGTCGTGTCGGGTTTCCTTGCGGGCGCGACAGAGAGCTTGCTCGCCGTGACACCCTTCGAGAGCATCAAGACACAATTGATCGACGACCGCAAGCAAGCGAACCCAAGGATGAAGGGCTTCTTGCACGGTTCTAAGCTCATTGCGAAAGAGCAAGGCATCAAGGGCTTCTTCAAGGGCTTCGTGCCGACTACAGCTCGTCAAGCAGCGAACTCGGCTGTCCGCTTCAGTGCGTACACATCGCTCAAGCAGGCTGCGCAGTCATACGTCGCGCCTGGTGAGAAGCTGGGCACGCTTTCTACGTTCGCCATCGGTGGTGCGGCTGGCGTCATCACCGTCTACGCGACTCAGCCTATTGACACTGTCAAGACGCGTATGCAAAGTCTGGACGCCAAAGGAATGTACAAGAACAGTATTGACTGTGCAGTGAAGATCTTTAAGGATGAAGGTGTCTTTAAGCTTTGGAGTGGTGCAGTTCCCCGACTTGGTAGACTGATCTTCAGCGGTGGCATTGTCTTCACCATGTATGAGAAGACCATGGAACTGCTGGATCAGATTGATCCCGACAAGAAGTACATCTGAGCGACTCGAGGAAGATAAGCTAAACGAGCATATACCACCGGACGGTTCCGGGTATACGCACAGATGATCCAATATGTGCAAGGTATCGCGATGTGAGCTAGCTATGCATGAGAACATGGTAGACGCAGTGGCGGGTCGCTTGGAAAATTAGACTGCCTGGGCCATGAACAAGGCTGGATTGTGATTCCGTCTCCGCCACGGAGTTTGATCCAACGGAACATTGGATCAGATGGCACCGGGTGTTAACAGCCACCAATATAATCTGTGTGGCGAAGGCGAAGTGAAGTGAACAGCGATCACTGTCGCCTTCCTGCCAACATACAGCTGGGACTTTGCGCCAAGGTTCAAGCGAATACAAGCTCACGATGCTGCAAACCAAGGCAAGGACAAGATCAGATGGATAGTCAGCCAGGTCGCCAACAGAACCGGTCCTCCGGCTGGCTTGGTGCGTTCGCTAAGTGCACTCAATGGAAGCGAATCCTGAATTTCTGCTAGCTTGATTTACACAAACACCCAGACACCAGATAGAGACCTTGCATCAAATAAAGCCCCACCACACCACGATTCAAAGACGATCAATACCATGTGCCACGAAAATCTTCATTTATTTCCACCTCGGCCACAATAAACGAAGAATCGAACATTTTCCCCATGGAGACCCCAAGAAAACGCCCCGCATAGAGCCAAGGCGGGCAATGCGAGATCCACCAATCCTCAACTCAAGACGAGACAACTCCATCACGTGTAGCATGCGGCTGATGCAGGTACAACGCCCAGCAATTTAAGGAAACACTTTACCATTGATTTCTCGAGCCTCGGAGAATCAGACGCCGACGGTTTGGCAGCTCAAGATTTCAGCATGCATGCTGGATGTGCAGCCACACCAGTTCCGGCAATCGTCAGCCGTTATGCTAGTACATTTCCCCGTCTTGGAACATCACGACTTCGCTACGATCAAGTGGCTGCATGCAATAATTGAGGGGACGGATGATGAGAACTAGAAAAAATGCTCCGCGACTCCCCAGACCGGATATATAAAGTCAAGGCCTTAAATCTGTCTCTTTGTACTCCTCTAGAACGATCACGCCTGTTCAAACATTCGCCACCATGAAGGTCGCCGCCGTCCTCTTCAGTTGTCTGGCTCTGACATCCGCTTTCGCCTTCCCTCAAGCCGAAGTTCCTGGTCAAGAGAAGCACTCCTCGAGCAAGTTCGGTAGCTTCGATCTCGTTGGCTACGCAAAGGACAACCCAATCGGCAAGACTACTGGTGGAGAGAAGGGTGAGACAGTCACAGTCAAAGATGGCGCCGCCTTGATCGCTGCTGTCACTGGCACGACCGCTCGCACCATCTACGTTGAGGGCCGCATCGACCTGCCTTCTCGCCTTCGCGTCGGCAGCAACAAATCCATCCTCGGTGTGGGCGACTCTGCTGAGATCCGCCAGAACGGTATCACCGTCGTCAATGCGACCAACGTCATCATTCGCAACCTCGCCATTCGATTCATCGTCGACAACGACGGCATCACTATCCAGAACAGCACCCGCGTCTGGATCGACCACAATGAATTCGAGTCTGAATTCTCTCAGGAGCTAGGTCCCGACTACTACGATGGTCAGCTCGACACCGTCCGTGGCAGCGATTGGATCACCATCTCATGGAACTACTTCCACGACCACTGGAAGAGCAACCTTATTGGCAACTCCGATGCGCTTCGCGCCGTCGACTTTGGCAAGCTGCACTTGACCTACCATCACAACTACTGGGTATGTAGCATTTCCGTCTCCCATCCTATATCTAAGGCACCTCACTAACATTATCCTCTCATAGCGCAACTGCGGCACTCGCGGCCCCTCCGGCCGCTTCGGCCACCAGCACATCTACAACAACCTCTACGTTGACTACCGCTACCAGGCCATCCAGAGCCGCTCCGACAACCAGATGCTCGTCGAAGCCAACGCCTTCTTCGGCAAGACCAGGACTGCCGCTACCACTTACGGTCTGGTCATTCCCGAGGACTCGCCCAACAGCGGTCCCGAGGGCGACTTTGAGATTGATGGATACATGAACCTTGGCAAGAGTGAGTTCAGCTGCGTTTTCGATGGATCACAATGGAGGGAACAAAAGCTAACAGGAATCCACAGAGAACTACTTCGGCAAGGCTGCTGTCAACATCACCAACATCGGCAACTTCACCAAGGCCCCGTACAAGTACAAGCTCACCGACCTCTACGAGCTGCCTTTCACCGTTCTTGCAGGTGCCGGCGTCGGACAGATCTAGATGACACAGGTCTTGCAAAGAGTGGCATAGCAGAGAAGAGCTCGAACAGTACAATGCTAATCGCTTTAATCTAATCAAACGATCCAACAACACAGATTTGTTGCCTCCATACCCACATTGCTGGATGGGTGAAGTTTGGGTGATATTCCATTGTCGTGTTGTGTTAAATTCAACATTAAGGACCCTACGAGGCTATGGCTTGAAGAAGGCCATCGCATCACTTCGGGCACTCGTATAAAGAGCCATTAAACAATCCTTATTCTACCACAAGGCAACTCCAACAATCAATAGAAAACAACCCAACGCCACTTTCTTGACACCATTATCATCATCAAGATGGTTTGAGACATCAGTACTCTGCAACCCGAGTCCTATCCGAACGTTCCTCGAGCGCGGCGAGGTCGAAATCCTCAAGCCCAGACGGCGTGTTCCCGTGTGTATCGTAGTACTGACGTGAAGCAGGATTAAGGAGTACCTCGTATGCCCTTGTGATTTTCTCCCATCGGGCTGGGGCGCCGGGATCGTTTGGCAGGTACTGGGGACTGTACTTGAGGGCAAGCCTCTTGTATGATCTGGATAAACGTTAGCATACTGTAGAATCGCAAGGGGAGAGGTATAACCCACTTCTCGAGTATTGGCTCCATGTCTCTGTCCAAGGTCTCTGGATCGACGTCCATGATTTGGTACAGGAGTGGCCAGTTGCTCTTGTCGATCTCAGGCTTTTCAGAATACTCAGAGTGTGCCTCGCTGTCAGAAGCCGAGTCGCTGTCGTTATCACCAGCGTCCTCGTCTTCATCTTCAACATGGGCGGAATGCTCATCGGCATCATGCTCAGAAGCACCCACCTCAGACTTCGTCTCAGGCTCCGCGGGTTCCTTCTTCATCGTACTCCTCGCAGTGACCTGCACGTCGCGCAGCTCAGCAAGCCTCATAGCCTGCAAGTCACAGACCGCCAATCTCGCATTGAGAGCCTGCAGCATCTCTCTATCCGTAGCATCGAGCTCAGAAGCGCTCTCGATCTTCTCCACGCGGCTGACCAGCTCTTTTGTCATATCTCTGTTCGATCGCTCCATGAGATCGACTTTCTTTGAAAGCAGTGGTTTGCCGTCGGCGATGTCGATGCGAAGCTGTGAGATACGCTCGGCGAGCTCGTTTGATGCTGCGATGTCGCGGGCGATTAGAGCCTTGAGCTCTGCAGTGTTTGTTTCGTGTGAGAATGATGACATTGTTGATGTCTTTGGGTTCGCGTTTGAGTTGGGTTGTGATTGTGCAATGGGAGCGTGGCAACGGAGTGTAAGAAGTTTTTAGGAAACAGTGTCTGAAATAGCTGCAGTGTAGCAAAGCGATGTGGTGAATGATGAGACATTGCCGTAGCGTGTAGGGGCCTGGTGAAGGTAGTAGACGTGCGTCACGCTTGAGTAACGATACTTTGTATAGTGACCAGTTGAAGACCTAGCTCGTGACTATGGACCAATTCATACATCATTGCGACATACCTCAACAAAACGCCAACATTGAGCCATCATGATAAGAAGAAACAAGGCCTCGGCAATCACTTCGTAGCCAGCCCTTGCAGGCGCACCTGCAGGTCGTCAATGCCCTTGACATCGCCGGTATCGTCAAACTCCTGGCGCTTCTCCTCCGACTCGAATATCTTGCAAGCAGCCTGGAAGTCTGCAAATCTCGAAGCAGCGTTCGGATCATCCGGATTGCGATCTGGATGCAGACGCATGATGGTCTTCCTAGTTGCCCTTGACTATTTGTTAGTTGGTCGTAATGAATACCGGGGTGGAAATCATACTTCTTGATAACATCAAGCGAGGCATCAGGCTCTACACCAAGAGTCTCGTACAAAATCTTTGGGTTGCCAGTATCGACTTTATCCTGGATGAGTCCGACTTCTAGATTGTTGAGGTTGCTGTCCTGCGGCACAGGCGGAGCTTCTGTTCGAACAGAGGGTAGGGACACTGTGTCAGGTACACCATGTGTCGAGATATTTGTGGATGCGATCTCTGCTCTCCGATAGGTATTGCTATGGATCTCCTGCGAGGGTTCCGCAACTGGCTCAGCCTTCTCCTTGTTCGTGGGCGCTGATTTGGCAATCTTGGACTTCTTCACCGCGTTCAGCCTGTCATTGAGCTCTGCGCGCACCAAGTTTCGCTTTTCCATGATGTGGTCACCAAGAATGATCAGCTCATGGAGCTCCTTCATAATCGCACGCTCTTCGGCGCTCGGCTGCTTGATCTCTTCGAGGAGCAGAAGTTGACGATTACAGTCTGTGACCACAGACTTGTCCCAGTTGGACAAGGCGTTTTTGTCGACATCACTGAGAGTATTAGGGTCCGATTGCTGAATCTCGAGAAGTCTTTGGCTCTGAGCCTTGAAGAATTCCCGGTCGCGAGCAACCAGATCGCGTAGTGTTTCGATGTTCGGGTGGGCTGACATGATAGGAGGTGGGCCGATTAAAGTTTGAAACAACACAGGTGCTCTTCAGAAAGCGCTGTGAAGAGCTAGGAGGTCAAATACCATCAACGCACAGGGATCTTTATAAGCGGGACATCATCCAAGAATCGCAGTCTATGCGTGTCTGTGGTGTCAGTCTCCATCGGTATCTCTGTAGGATCCGAGGCTTCTGATTAGTGTATGAGGTTTCAAGTCCAGTGACCAGAACCTAGAAGTGGAGCGACAGAGTCCAGATTGCCGCAGGTACGATAATCCATGGTGAAAGGCTGGCGTGAGAAAATAGGCTCTCCCAGTGGCTTACGCCATACAGCGCTGCAGTGAACAATATAAACAGTACATGTTACGGGAGACAGCTGAAGAGAGCTTCGGTTTTCTAGGTGAGTGAACTCGTATATCACTTTACATGTAGCGTAAGGATTAGCACACCAGCATGGTTGTGTAAGAGATACACCTGACGATTTCAGTTCGGTAAGACAGTAGTTCTCAGAAGAAGAAAACTATCAAGCACTATGGCTTATATAAAGTGTGATGTTGTTCATAGTCGACTGTGATACAAATAAGCTACCTCGACTATTTATTGTTTGAGACAGCGATGGAAGAAGTGAATTGACGCTCGCGGTTCGAAGCTCCGACTTCCGGCCGCCGTGCCAAAAGTAGGGGTGCGGCTCAAGCCCGCTGATGCAGCGCGCCTTCGTCACCAGCTCCGAGTGAGCGACAGGCCAGCACCAAACAGCAATCGCCATCTCCATCCATCCATTTCCCTACACCACTCCCACACGCGTTCAACAAACCACTGTCCAGAAACAGAACACCTATACCAGCCGATACTGCCAAAAGTACCACCCACCATGGCTGAAGTCCTCAACCCAGCCAACACCGAGGCGCCGCACAAGCAGCAGC
>Ga0265797_10004961_pt1 | contig 19832 bp, 18 predicted proteins | sample P2T30metagenome_FD_192433 | JGI IMG/M metagenome (GOLD analysis project Ga0265797, IMG submission 192433) | Plant litter microbial communities from East Loma Ridge, Irvine, California - P2 T30 | ecosystem: Environmental > Terrestrial > Plant litter > Unclassified | place: USA: California...
GAACAAGTAGCGAGGAAAAAGCCCTCCGATGCGTCATTCGACGATATCCATGGCGGCATCCCCGCGTGCTTGGCTCATCTCTAGTTATCCTCGCCTACTTATCCTCGCTCACTATATGAGTCTGTACTAGATAAGCCCTAGTTCAATAGACTAGACTACAGTAATCCTTATTCTCTTCGGTCTGATGCTAGAATTATCCTAAAATTGGCCGGCTTCGTTATTTGTACGGGATGATATTCGTTCAAAGACGCACAAAGAGACAATGCAGAAGGGATGCAACAGTAGCACATAGGAGTTGGTAGTTAGGAAGCTAACTTGTTACAATATGATTAGCGAAAGGTTTTGAGGGAGACCCAACAATTAACTATACTGTACAACAACTTGATCTTCCGAGCCTTTAAGGCTGCCATCTGCATTCTCGGAGCTTGAAGAATTACTCTCAATTAGCGCAGTCAGAAACCTGGAGCTCATCAAGCAGGTCGAAACTGAATAAATGGTTCTGGTATCTACACCACAACTGTGCGTAGACTACAAAACGCCTTGCCAAGTAAAACGTATTCCTCCAACCACAATATGTATGTCCAAACATCCGACATACCAGTCATTATTAGGTATGTTCGATATAGTTCAAATGAACTTTCATACACATGTGATGCACGACGTGATATTGTCAGCTGTACCCGAAAATCACAGTACTGTAAAGCGTGTACAGTCAGTCATCAGTGAATGATTTAGCGTCAGTTACCTTTCTCGTGGTAGGTGATATAGACTGTGTATGACGTTTTTATTGTCTTTCGCTTGCAGGTAAATTGGATTTTCGGCAGGTTCATCCCTGAACCACAACGCACCTGAATACTATTAATTGACCTCCCACCTACTAATCGGCCACACTGCGAACTGAAACCCAACTCAACCACAACCACAACACATCTTGATCATGGCGGCCTGTAGGTACAGAAAATTCGCAAGCGGTAAGCTGCAATACCTACCACTGAGAATCCCTCGACCAAATCCTCCCTATGACGAGATGGAAGGCTTGGTATATCATCTCGCTGTCACTCCGACTCCAGCATTACTACGACTGCCCAACGAGATACTCGACCAGATAGCTTCTAACCTAGTACCTTCTACAGTGGTGCACACAATGGAAGGTACATCCCTTGCACGCCTCGCTAAATCGATACACATCCCACAGGGCATGTATGCGTGTCGATATATGGCGCAGAGCTCGGCTCACAGACAGTATCTTTGGGAGCTCTCTGCACTGGTATGCCTTGCTCTCGTTTGCCAACGCTTTAGGTGGATAGTCGAACGCATACTGTACCGCGATATATCTCTTCCGACGCCACCACTAGATAAGTCTCTTGGCTTTTTCCAGTACCCTATATCTTCCGTAGTACGCTTGACCCGTACCCTCATCTACCGACCGGATCTAGCAGCTCTCATACGCTCCCTGAAACTTTGGATTTTCGATCGAAGGCTAGTCTCGAGAGCGAGTGAGCCTAACCTCCACCCGGGGAATCCATATTACGACGTATTCAAGGTAGCATCCGAGCAAGTGGACCGCTCGCAGCTTCCATTGGTGGATCGAATGCGCTGGGTTAGAGAGCTAAAAAGGTACCAAGAACTCGACATTAGCGCCTATCTCATCACCTTGATCCCAGACGTCGAGTCCTTGGAGCTTTTGTGGCCATACTCACTGTCACGTGCATATTGGCAACTTGACTCGCGTGGCCGACAGCGACCACAGCATGAACGACCCAATTATCCTTGTCTGGATGTGGCTCTTTTCTACGCCCGCTCACTCAAGTCGCTCTATGTCACTAGTCATGTGCCTCTCAATACAATTGCATCGGGCTCATTGACGCAGCTGACTTTGGACATGCTGTTTTTCGCAGACAGGCAGGATTGGTCGACATTTTCCTGCCTCGCGAGCGTAAAAGCTTTGACTGTTGAGGTGAACGTTCCGCAACTAAAGGATATAGACATCATCAATACGTTCCAGGTCGACCCATTCGAGGGCCTGCGGACGTTTCTGGAATGCGTCGTACCGGGAATCGAGACGATTGCGATAGAACCCTGCCAAGGCACAGATCCGCCAGTTGGGTGCCAGTTTGATGGATGGGGCCGAGAGATTCCAGTGCTTCGGATGGATGAAGATCCCTACGATGTTAACGAGGTCAGGATTGGACACGCATTGATCGATGAGGACTTCTTTACCGACTTGTACGTCGCGCTATTGCCAGTGAAAGACAAGCTGCTACATCTCTCATTGCCCACCAACTGGTACTGCTCTGCTGGTATGGGCGCCAAGCCTATAGGTGAGCTCGAGTTGTTCAGCCGTCTGGAGACCCTTCGTCTTCCAAAGCTCGCGATTGTTGCAAACAAATACTCAAACGACTACGACACGAACATCGACGACAGCCATGCTGAGATCTTTCTCCCTCCGTCACTGCAGATGCTTACCATCACTCAAGTGGATATGGAGATGTGCAAGTGGCTGCAAGAGGGCTTTAGAAAAGCAGCTCAAGACGGAAATCGGCTACGGCATCTGGTCGAGGTTCATTTGTTCTTTCGAGACGACTACACAGCGGTAGTTCCTCCCGCCCTCGAGCGCGACGCGAATCTAGTCAACGTTCAGATAACTTTGCACTGGCGGGATAAAACAGAAGTGGGGGGCGTGGATACTTTTGAGGGGTAGTCGAGCAGTCTGTTACGTACTTTGCATGACGGTGGCAAGGATGATGTGAAGGGATGGGTGAGCTAGGTATTGCCTCGGTTTTCAAACGATGCTGCGCAATATATTCGGGCTGCGGCAATAATTATTATATCATGCAGTCTACGGGTATTGAACATACACTTGAATACGGGATGGACGGATAGTATAATCGGCGGTATTGAGTGAACCAACCAAGCATGCGCAGGTCAAGATGTGCTGGATCGACTTATACCCTTTTCAATAGAGCCTGGAAGCAAATGGTGAATACTTGGGTTTTCATGTTCAACTAGATTGTACTACGTGATTCCAGTTATTGAGCGAATAGCGAATAACGTATTCATCAGGGCAATTGTCGATCACTCACTTCTCACAGAAGAAGACACAAAGTAGTGCAGGTTTGACTGTGGTCAACGTGAGCGAGTAAGTGTTTGCCAAGCGTGCGACACATCAAGATAGAATTGTTCTGTGGATGTATCCCATGAACATGTGTTTAACATGGAGTTCTTCAGAAGGGATGAAATATCGCTTACCAAGGGGTGTCTGTTTGAGTAGGAGAAAAGTCTTCTTCCTGGATTGGACATATTCTAATATACGCTAGTCAGGCATGGTGCGGCTGGGAAGCAGGAAAAGAAGGACCAAAACTGAACACGGTGTAGGCGGTCAGATCGACTGATGTATTTTTAACGATTGATGGGTTTGATTTGATACATGTTTTCATTCTCTATGAATTGCCCTTCTTTGCAGGCCTCACCATGAGCTGCACTCGCGTTAGCCAACATAACGATTGCAGTGTTTGCTTACTAAAATGATGACTTACAATAAAACTCATCTTTTCTTTACCTCCCCACTTTCTCAAGTCCAAATGTACCTCCTTGACTGGCTCAAAGCCATGGCGCGCATACATGGGTGCTCCCATGGGACTAGCTTCTAGAAAAGCCTGTACACCTGCTTCGTCCGCTTTCTCGCAGCCCCAACGCACAAGCATACTGCCTGCTCCACGCCTCATGTGGTTCTCAAGTGTGACCAGTGTATCGAGTACGTAGTATGGCTGTCTCCCAAGTATCTCCCGCTTGTTTGCATTGAACAGCGCAAAGAGACTCTTGAACATTCCAGGATCGCTCTCAGCATACGGCTCGGGAGTGGTCAGTCCGGCGTCGACCTCCTCCCAAGTCCGTTCTTTAGCCCCCTCTTTCGTGGGCTTGACGTAACGCCAACGGGCACCAGCGACCATCTCGCCAGTCGAGGTATCGACACACTTGAGGTAGAGGATTCCTTTATTGACGATGCCCTCGCGGATGTCTTCAGTCACGGCATCGAGGGTGTTTTGAGAAGGCTCGCCGCGAGCGTAAAGGATGTTGTTGACTGTTGGGCGAAAGACTTCATGCCGTATACGCATATATTGCTCCGCTTCCTCGGGCTTAAGAAGCGAAACGTGAAGATTTGGGTCTGACATCTTCTCGGCAATGCAACGAGAGGAGTGCCTAAACGACTGTACGCAGGGAGGGATGAAGAGAGAGATGCAAGAACACGAGTGTGTCGGTTGTCAGTAAAACGCCAATGTTGTGTGACAATGCCACGAATGTATACCAAAACTGCCACGTGCCTTTTTATGTCCGCAATCCTTTGGTTAAGAGTCATAACACCCTTGCCGCATCAAGTAGCGTTCAAGATGCGTCATGGCAGCGCATTTGTAAGATGGGGGCCCTACAGCAGATTAAGCGCAGCTTTTTCTACGGATATACTCAAATTCATTTTAGACAAACCTTGAACTATTAACCGACAGGCAAGAACCCATGCTGTTTCCGAGTAATACAAAGGAGCCACATTGGAAATGAGATCAGTAGCCTGGGCTGGGACAGACGGTAGTTGCTGGGGGGTGATGATGGCGGCTCGCTAGTCCCATTGCCGCGGTCGGGTAGAAACCTACCTACCTAATCCCTGCAACAATTTTCTTGACGTTAGTTTTGCGACGACCCGCCTGCACACCTCTTCACATTCACAGTCCACCGCAATGGCGCCCGTGACAACACTTCCACATAAGTCTGGTAGTCACCAGCGATACAAGCCAGAAAAAACGAACGGCGCGGCAAAACACCAGGCGGATCTCGAGGCCGAAAACAGCGATGCAGAGGCAGGCGCACTGCAGCAGGTGGAGGAACCAGAGGACGACGATTTTCAGGGTTTCGGTACAGACGACGAGCATGTGACTGGCGAAGCTCAGGATGAAGAGAGTGATTCAGACAGCATGGACATTCAGCTGGAACAAAAGCCAAAGGAAAAGCCCGTGTTGCCGAAGGACGCCGAGGAGGAAGAGCTTGAGCGCATCATCTTTGGCGACTCGGAGGGCTTTCGACAAGGCCTAGAGAATTTTTCGCTCAATCGCACGACCGGAACATATGGCGATACATCTGACGAATCGGGAGCGGAAGAAGAAGACCTTGACAATGTGGCAGACCAAGACTTGTTCTTCTTCGATGCGGGCCCAGTTGCTGCGCCTGCGGGCTCTGTGGCCGCTGCAAAGGCGAGTGAGTCAGACGATGAAGACGGCAAGCCTGCTTGGGAAGACAGCGATGACGAGAGGCTGGTGGTGAGCTTGGCTTCGGTGCCCCAATTGAGAAAACTACGTGAAACGGCAGATGACGACATGGTCAACGGCAAGGAATACGCGCGAAGGCTTCGAAAGCAGTACGAAAGGTTATACCCGATGCCAGACTGGGCGGTACATGCGACAGGCATGGCGAACAAGAAGCGGCGACGAACGATTGAGGACGATGAAAGCGGCGACGAGTCCGCGAGCGATATGGATGTTGACGAAGAGGACTTGTCTACACAACCGCTTGCCAAATTGCTCAAGGACGCGGATATTCTGTCGCGGGCCTCAAGAGGCACGGCGAAGCGGAGGAAGCTCCAGGCAGGCACCATTTCCATGCACCGATTCAAGGACGTCGCGAGAGATGGACCCGTAAGTGATGCGAGACTCTTAGCTGAAGTTTCCCGACTAACAATCATGGCAGTCTGCTATTACTTCTCTGTCTTTTCATCCTGCATACCCGCTACTACTCTCCTCCGGTCCCAGCTCAACGCTGTATCTTCACCATGTCAACCCGAACCCGCCAAACCCGAACCCTCTCCTCACATCACTACACATCAAGCGCACTCCTCTTGTCACGACCTCTTTCCACCCCTCTCCGTCCGATTCGCGCATCTTTCTCAGTGCTCGACGCCGTTACTTCCACGTCTGGGATATCGCGACAGGTAGGGTGGAAAAAGTGTCGCGTGTGTATGGCCATCAACACGAACAACGAACAATGGAATACTTCTCGCTATCGCCAAACGGCAGGCACATGGCCCTTCGTGGGTCTTCCAGAAAAGGCGGTGGTGTGATCAACATACTTGACGCAAAGACACTGCAGTGGGCGTCACAGGTACGCATCGAGTCAAGAGGTGGTGTTGCTGACTTTGCATGGTGGGGTGACGGAACTGGTATGAGCATTGTGGGCAAGAATGGAGAAGTCACCGAGTGGAGTGTCGAACAAGGTGTCGTGGGAAGATGGAATGACGCAGGTGCTGTTGGCACTACCGTCATCGCGCTCGGCGGTAAGAGTGGGCGTGAGGGCTGGATAGGCGGTGATCGATGGGTGGCCATTGGAAGCTCAAGCGGCGTGGTTAATGTCTATGACCGCAGGACATGGTGCGAAAGCGATCCCTCTGTCGATGGCGCCTATGCAGATTCGAACGGCGGTATCCCAAAAGCACCAAAACCATTGCGGGATCTACAGAATCTGACGACACCGATTTCACATCTTGCTTTCACAGCGGACGGTCAGGTCCTGGCGATGGCGAGTCGGTGGAAGAACAATGCGATGAGACTGGTGCACCTGCCTTCGGCAACTGTGTTCAGGAACTGGCCAACTCAAAAAACGCCCCTTGGAAGGATCACAGCAGTGGCGTGGGGGAGGCCGAGCGAAGAGGAGGAACGAGAGGGTAGTGTAGCGCTGTTGGCTGTTGCCAACGAAACCGGTCATATCAGAATGTGGGAGGTACGCGCATAGGGCTGGAAATGGCGTGGAGGATGATTAGACAATACGATCTACACAAGCCTCGGGCTTTGGTGTACGAAGCTGCTCCAGACCCTCTCGATTTATTGCATGAGGTCTTCTTCTTTCTCGGTCCTCCAGGTCCTTTCAGAAGCTTGTCATCTCTGGTGTAAAACACGGGTCCGTACTTGCTACCACGGCGGTGACTGCAACCTCCCGAGAAAGAAAACGTAAATGACGAGGTGTGCCTTTCTTTCCAGTCTTGTTGCAAACATCCTACGTTGCTCACGCCCTTGCTATTGATTGTCTATGCTCACTTTGTTTACCACTGTAGCCATGGCAAGTACACTCGTCGTACTTGGGGGAGATAAAACACTCATCTTTGCAGCTGTTCCTCTCTCACCACAACAGCACTTTTGGATACGCCGCAAACCACGATCTTTGCACAACAGCCTACCAGCAATATATTCGACGCTGTATCATAGTAACAACATCTTCTCTGCATCAGCATGGGTAAGAATAAGGTGCGGAACAAGAACAGATCGAGACGCGACAACACCTCTACAAGCAACGGTTTTGATGATAACGACCTCTCGACATCGACCTTGAGCCCAACGAATGCCGGCAGTCCATCATCTCACGGTGTACTTACACGAAGGAAACCTTTACGGTCAAGCAAAACGTCGTCCACAACAGCTGCTTCTACGTCTGGTATGTCGCTTCATCCATGGCTCCATACATCATATTGTATCACGAGGCAACTTTCGATGCCTAGTTTCCTCACGAAAGATCGGAAACTGTCTACTCCACAATCATTATCCACCACAAAAGAAAAACAGAATTCGCTCATTTCCAGCATAGGGGAGGGCACTGAACGCGAACGAGACCCCAATCTAAAAGCAATAACGTGGTATTCCCAGGGAATGAGCTGGTGGCCATGTCGTACCATCGGATGGTTATATCATATCATTGTTCAATTGGCACGAGACTGTTGGAACGACTGGGAAACTTTCACAGACCTGGCCTTGACAGTCCTCCTTCTCGTCATAACTTCAATTGCGGGCTACGTTGTAATCGAATTCCTGCTCAAGGCCTTGCCCGGTGCTGCCGCTCAGGCAGTTGATAGTAACTGCAGTATTGTCTACGTTACTGTCCCTGGGCCTATAATCACCATCTCGCTTGTCGCCGCTTCTCCTACAAACCCAGATCAAGGTACCTACTACTTCTCTGTCGTCAATAGCACAACACATTGGCTAGACAGCATCGCCCCACCCAGTCGGTTTAGTACTCTGGTCACGCGAACACCCGAGGTGACTCCTATTGTCTCTTCGTTATCGGCAACAGAATCATCGTTTCCAAGCGATTCCACTGCACCGTTAACGGGAACACCAACCACGCTTGACTCGTCCATACCAGGACTTTCATCATCCTCACTGACGGTGCCGTTAATTTCCGGCTCCACCATGGTTCCAGTCAGCACAAGCAGGCCTGCTACTACTGCATCACTTCCTTCACTGAGACCATCATTTGTAAGCTTGCGCCAGCCTGGTACTCTATTGTTTTTTATCTCGAGCTTACGTTAACCGTTCGATTAGCCGCAGAGACCCTATCCATCTTATCCTCTGTCCACCAGCGTAATCAACAGCGCGCTTTCTAGCCTAGCATCCACATTGTTGACGTCCGCTATGTCATCATCAGTCTTGTTGAGCTTTGGCACGAATACATCCATGGCCCCAGAACTTTCAAGTGGTCCAATTGGGTCTGCTTCGATTTTCTTACCCACCATTTCTGGCGTCTCTTCTCTGTTTTCACCAAGTATCGTGCCCACTTTAGAGCCAGAGCCATCTTTGCATTCGCTGAGCACAATCACACGTATTCCATCCAACAACTCAATAAACTCGGTCAGCGAAATACTTCCTACAGCATCGTCTTCCTTAGTATCAGAATTTCCCACTGGCACTGATGTATTTGAAACATCAAACATCCTTTTGACGTCGACGTCGACTTTACCCAACGGCTCAACTACGGCTTTCATCAGTACTTCAATTACTGTGAATAACCCGTTACCCTCTACTGTCGAGCTAACGTCCAATACTTTCCTAACAATCAGCTCGACTAATCCGACAATCGTCACCGACTCAGATGTGAATGCACAACCAACTACGGCACCTTCACTGTTCTGGAGCTCTTTTTTATCAAATAATACAACAAAGGTTCCTTTTATCACTTCCACACGAAGTAATGAGTTCACGATCTCATTGGAGAGGCCTTCTGCAGATCCTAGTACTCTGAGCGTCTCAGACATATCGACAGAACAATCACCGAGCCTGACGCCATCTGAAAGTGCCATTTCATCAACTTCAACATCAGTCTCAGTCGAAATTTCCATATCAGGTTCAACAGATGCATTTACAGCAAGCCTGGAACCGCCGACCTGGTCATCGTCGTCTAATCTGAGCATTTCGCCGTCAGGACTATTTCCATTTAACAACTCTTCATCACCCATACTTGCCTCGGCAACATCAAACACCTTGCCAATAACTTCGGAGGATATCTCTAGTTTAACAAGCGGCTTGCTGAGCAGTTCATATGCATCGCTCACTGAGCCTTCCACCTCGGCATTCGTGTCTCCCAGTTTGACAGCTACCCTACCTCTACTAACACATATGCCGAGTTCGGGGTCGTCTTTTGCGGGCAATGTTTCGACTGGCTTAAGCCTGCCAAGCGGAAACTCAAGCATGACCAGTTCATCAGCCACATTTGTCACTCTTACACCCAGTGCAAACGTTTCTTCCTCCTGGCCTTTGCCCAGCTTTGAAGTCCTATCTTCAAGCAGTCTGGCTTCACCGCCATTCCCGTCAACGGCTCCCTCGGGCTCAAATGGAACGACCTTGTCTCGTGTGCGTGTCATGACCAAGGTCATTTCGTACGGGGATGCTGCAATTAGCTTCGTTTTTCCACAGCCCACAATCTCGACGACAGTATCATACTGGACAGGAATCTATCCCACCGTGACTGGGCCATTACCATCCGATCTCGCAACTTTGTCACTGACAACACGGACTGAACGGCAAACACGGCTGCCAAGCTTGACGTCAATTCGGATCCTCGCTCCAAGGTCAGGATGCTCCAAGACGGCGGTGAACCAAAATCCCAATGAAGGCAACGATACAGCGACAGAATTGGCGAAGCGGCAAATCATTCCCACCCAATTTAAGCCCACTCAGGGCTTGACTACAGGAGTCGCGACATCAAGTACGGCGCTTCCAAGGGAACCTGGGCCCTCGTCCTGTGGCGAGTCTGGAAACTTTACACTCACCTTTGACGACACAGTCGTGGGTGATGACGACCAAGTCCTGCTTGTCGCCAACGGCATGCATAACCCCTATCACCACCTCTTCTACGCCAACGGATACACGTACATACCCGACATGTGGGAGCCATATCCCTCCATCTCGCAGCCAAACATCGCCATGTTCCTGCCTTTGACTGGAGTCCTCCTCCCCAACACTCCATTTGCAGGCACGATGCTGCCGGGTGAGCTCGGCGCCGGTCCTCGGGCCTCGGTGAATGCTTACTGGTTCAACGCGTACTCTGCGCATTTCGGGTGTGCTTTGAACGGAATCACGCCTTGCACGCTGCGCATTTCAGGGTATCGGTATGACGCGAGGCTCGAGAAGGAGGTCCTCGTTGCAGAACAGAATGCAACACTCCCGGCATGCTGGGGCTACGTCAACTGTCGGCTGACGCAGGTCTTCTTCAACGACCAGTTCCAGGCACTTTCGGGCATCCAGTTCAACGCCTACACGTACAACTTGGACATACCGCAAGTGCACATGATGGACAATCTGCAGATGGAGTGGTACAACAACACGTGTTCGGCAGGCATACTGCGCATTGGACATAGCTAGGGCGTGACGAGGAATGCAAGGTGGTGATGGGCAAGAGTGGGTGGATGATATGGCATTTAGCATAGTATTTCATAGTTACAGCACAACATGTCTAGCATGGCTCTCAAGCGTACCTGCAGATGACCATGATGGCCGTCCCCGGTGACTCGAGCAACGAGCGGTGACGGCTAGACCCGAGACTCGCAACGAGGCTGTGGGGACTTGATTGGGCAGCGTCGTGTTGACAGCCGTGGTGGTCCGGCTGGTGTTTCACCCGTCAGGCGGCATGTGACCCGAAGAGGCGTCTCGGCTGGGCGTCGGCCACAGAGGCGGCGGGGGAGATAGGAAGACAGGAGGCGTAGTGTGGGCGTGCAGAGCATGTCATGGCGAGCTCGGGGGGGTTGATCCAGGGTCCGACTTATGGCGTCACGCGGCCAAGGCCTTTCACCTCATCACGCGGGAACCGCTACAGCAGCAGCACTTGAATATAGCCATGGTCTCATTCGGCGCCGTTTGGTCTGCACTTGCATTTCATTTCCCTCTTCTCTGCACCTCCCATTCGCCTCCTGCAACCCAAAAAGCATTCGGTCTGGCCTGTCGCATGTCCTTGTCCTGTCGCCCGCCACAAGCGACCCGGACTTCTCTGCCTGGCCGCCTCCAGCCTTGACCGCACCGGGCCTAGCGTTTTTTTTGCCTGCAAGCTTGCTGTACGCAGGCGCGATAGCAGTCTCTTTTCTCGGCTTCTCCAGTTTCTGAGAGAATTCTCTCACTGCCGCCGAGGGTAGACCGCTGACTAAGGTCAAGGCCCGCGCCTACTTCTGCAGAGCCATGGCTGCCTTTGCGCCCTCAAATCTTCCCTCAGACGTCGGCGAGAAACCCCACCAAGAGCCCCCACCACCGCATCTCCAACACGGACCTTTTGCCCACCAGCTCAACCCGCCCACCGCGCCTTTTCCTGCAACCTCGCCCCAGCTCTCCCGACGGGCCTCACGCGACCTCCGCCATCAACTCTCCAACGGCGCAATGGCTGGCGCAAACGGTCACGGGCCCATGGCAGTGCCAGGTGGACGCGTCAACGGCCACGAACACAGGCCAAACCTGCGCGACATGGGCTTTGCCGGCCCGCGCAGTCCGCCAAACAACAAGAGTAGGCCTGGAGTGCGTATACGCTGCACCGCCATGTACTGACCGGGCCCTAGACACTTCCCACGTACCCTGCAAGTTCTACCGACAAGGCGCCTGCCAGGCGGGAAAGGCCTGTCCGTTTCTCCACTCGGATGAGCCGCTGACGGAGCGCGCGCCTTGCAAGTACTTCACAAAGGTAAGAAGACACCCACCGGCACCCTTGGAGCTCGGGCTAACCGCCGATTCCCCCAGGGCAACTGCAAGTTTGGCCAGAAATGCGCCCTCGCTCACATCCTTCCAAACGGCCATGTCGTAAACCGCGGAAATGCCGGTGGTCACTTCAGCCGCATGAACGTTCCCCACCACCAAGAGATCCCCATGAACAGCTCGCTACTTACCATGCAGGCACACATGGGCGGCATGCAGCCAGGCTACCCGTATGCCATACAGGACGAGTACCTGAACCAAAAGAACCAGTACGACATGATTCCAACCATCGACACCACCTTCTCGTCCCACCCCGCCTCCAATTACGGCTCACCGCCTAACGAGAACGGCCGGCTTCCCATATCGCCGACACACAAGGGCCTCAGCGTTATGGATGTCCAGCTTCCCGCTTCTTTCGACAGCCAAGGCATCTCCACCATCGCGCGTTATGGCCCCATGGCCTCGTCTGTACCAGCCAAGTTCCTCGCAAACTCCCCGCCGTCCTCATACCAAGCCGATTCCCCCGCACTACGGAACCTGCACGACTCCGCATTTGGCGATGGCCTTCGGAGAGGAATCGGGGCTCTGGGCTCGTCTCCACCAGAATCTGTAGAGCAGCCCGCTGGAAGGAGGATGCTGCACTCTGAACTGGCTGCGAACCGCTCCCGTGGTCTCATGTCATCAAGTGTAGGTGCACGACCAACGTACAAGGACGAGGAATGGGATGAGACAGACATGATTGGCAAATTCGAAGAGGACCTTCTGCCAAACTCACTCAGCGATTTACTAACGCCACAGGAAAAGATGCGTCGCTTCTCACGCGACCAAGGCGAACACGAAAACTCGCTTTCACACCGTACTTCGCAGTCCAGGCTTGGTGTCTCTCCAACGGCATCAGACCTCAAGTATGGATCACCGTCGGGAGCCACCGCTTCCCCATCACGTTTCCAGTCCATGTGGGCTAAGCCACGAGGACCCACGTATGACTCGGGCTTCGAATCTGGTTCTCTGCCCGGCCAGTCGGCTTTTGGACATGTTGGCTCACCTCTTCGGAACTCGACTCTCCATCCTGGAGCCAGCCCCTCACTGCGCGCTATGAACCGTCCTCAAACCGGTGATGCAGGTTCCTACCTCTCTTCCCCTCCCCGCCAAGCATCCATGGGCATGATCAGTCAGCAACTGCAGCGTACTCGTCTATCAAACGAGCCTCCCAGCATTACTAGCAACCCCGTTCATCCCGGCATCAACCGCGTCACCTCGGCCTCTAGCATTGGTAGTTCGAGCGGACGTCTTGGAATGGACCGCGCTGTTAGCAGCAGTAGCATCAATCGTGAGAGGATTGAAGAAGAGCAGGGTCTGTTTAGCATGGAAGAAGAGGAAGACCTTAACAAGAGCAGGGATGGCGCATCTACAACTTCAAGTACAAGCAACAAGCGCTTGAGCGGCTTGTCCTGGGGCAGTGGAGGCGGCAAGGGCAGCCCTAACCTTGCACCCGTTGGCAGCCACCGTGCCACTGGAACCTCTGGTCTCGGAAAAGAGGCAGGTCCTTGGGGCAGCAACGCCTGAATCAAGCAGCACCGATCTCTCCTGCCCCGTGGTAAAGCTATAAATGTGAAGACGTGGCTTTCTCATATCTCGAAAATCGGGTGGAAATCTACAGCGTTTCTGGCGACTTGCATACGGGCCATTCACTCCTTCACATGGACCCATGGTTTCATTTCTAAGCAACATTTCGTGCTCGGCATAACAAAAAGTCTTTAGGCTTCGGCTTGTGATGTTTAGGCGGGCATGGCAGGCGCATCGTGCGCAATGTGTCGTTACCCTTTTTTCCTTCTCATTTTCAAAGGAGTTGTGCTTTCTTCTACAATTTACGAATACTGGAGTTCAACTGCACATCAAGTCAGCGACATGTTTTCGCGACCGGTCTTGTTCCGATCATGTGGATTCCCTAATTTAGCCACGAGCATTTACGATGGATATGAAATGAAAGATTAGTTAGCCTAGCTTACAGTGTATATATATATACGTACATACTTGATACCTACAAAAGACGATGAAAGAGTAGACTGTTCTAGCGCAGATGTGAAGATGACAGTATCGGCCATGGTTGTCGGTTGGTTGATGTGAATGGTTTGGATAGATTGCCTTTGACTAGAGGATTTATTTTTGGTTTGTTCAGGACCAAGTATGGTTACATTACTCCTCGATTAAGCGTTGAACACTCTCACGACTCCACTTGAGACAACGATAACGAGCAATCTACTAGTGTATATACTACATAAACGCTAGACTTTTGATCCTCTATTATGATCAACAAGAAAAAAAAGGAGGGGGGTTGGAGAATCTACTACAAGTTTGCCTTTGCCAAGACGCCCAATGGCACATCAGTCTTACTCCGCTCCTTCAACAAGCGTCTCAAAATCTTGCCACTCGCACTCTTTGGCACCTCGTCGACAAACACAATGCCGCCTCTCAGCCGCTTGTGATTCGAGACTTTCTTGTCCATCCATGCGATGATGGCTCGAGCCTCTTGTTCGCCAGCGGTGGCGCGCTTGGCCTGCGAGGCAACAATGTACGCCCTGGGCACCTCTGTATGCTGCTGCTCGTCGTTTACGCCAATGACGGCGACATCGTCGACCAACTCGCTCTCCATGAGCTTGCCCTCGAGCTCGGCGGGGGGCACCTGGAAGCCCTTGTACTTGATGAGTTCCTTGACGCGGTCGGTGATGTAAAAGTTGTGCTTTTCGTCCTGGAAGCCAATATCGCCGGTTTTGAAGTAGCCGTCGGGGGTGATTGCGTTCTTGGTCGCCTCCACGTTCTTCCAGTAGCCTTTGAAGACGTTGGGCCCGCTCATCCAGAGCTCGCCGACTTGGCCGGGGCCCAGCTCTGTGCCGTCGGCGGCAATGTATTTGGCGTGCATGTTGGGGAGGAGCTTGCCGACACTACCGACTGACGTGTACCATTCGTCCCAGGGCTGCAGAGTGAGGTGGGTTAGTGAGTTATGGAGAGGGAAAGAGATGGTGGCTGCTTGCGTACCTGGGCATGTGTCATGGGGCTTGTTTCGCTCAGGCCGTAAGCTTGGGTGATTTTGATGTTTAGTCTCTTGTGTACGGCCTCGACGAGCTCTTTTGTGAGGGGAGCAGCGCCGCTTGTCATCATCTTGATGGACGAGAGATTGTACTTGTCGACCATTGTGTCGCGGGACAAACGCACGATAATGGGGGGCGCGACGTACACAAAAGTAATCTTGTGTTTCTCAACGGTTTCCAGGAAGGTCTGCATGTCAAAGCCTGGCATGACGATGAGCTCAATACCCCGGTGTATTGTTTGCAGCACCAGCGCCATAAGCCCGTAGATGTGAAAGAAGGGAAGCACGCCTATGAACTTGTCCTGTGCCGAGTACCAGCCTCCGATTGCGCCTCTTGTAAGCAGTAGATCGGAAACCATGTTGCGGTGACTGAGCATGACGCCTTTTGGCAATCCCGTAGTTCCAGAGCTGTATGCCAGAAAAGCAAGATCTTCAGGGTCGGCCTCTCTTCTACGATACTGTGGCGCTGCTGACGAATTTTGGATAGCAGTCCAGTGTGTGTACCGGTTCGTCTTGTGCTTCGCAGGACCTAGGAGAATGATCCGGTCATCTGGGATGCCCACTTGCTTCGCCGCCTGCAGCGCGGTGTCGAGAAAGGGCAGGGTGGTGACGAGTGCTTTGGCTCCTGAATTCTCAAGCTGGTAGACCAGTTCATCCTTGGAGTATCCGGGGTTTGCGGGCGTTACAATGCCACCTGCGTAGAAAGTTCCCAAAATGACTGGCGGCACGTCAATGTCGTTTGGCGTGTACAGTGCCAGTACGTCATTTTCCTGCCAATCCCAAATGCCCCGGAGCCCTTGGCCGAACTGGGTTGCGAGCTTCTTCACGTCTGAGAAGGTGTATTTGCGGTCGGACTTGACTGCACGGTATATGACTTTGTCGTCGGAAAATTCGCGATCCTTGCGCTCAAACAGTAACCCCCATAGGTCGACGTTGGGAATCTTCACATCTGGATAAGGCGACTTGGTAGGCATTCTGTGTTGGTATACTATACGTCTGTGACGGGGGCAGGCAGGATTGACAAGGTGCAAGAGAATGTTGGCGTGTATAGTTCAATGTGATTGGGCAGTTATAGTCCTGCCCGTAGTTGCAAAAGGGAAATAGTTGATGGCTAGAAGAAGTGCGCGTAGTCTAGGGGGAGCTTGTCATCCCAAAGCGGGGTACCTCGGCGTAGGCGCAGTAGGCCCGACTCGGGGAGCGTTCGGCAAGAGCACCGCTTCATGGTATCTGACTTTTGGTCTATCGTAGATGGAATATTAGCGTTCGGTGTAGAAGGCAAACAGAAAGAAAACGTCGGCATATGATGTCATTTCCCAAAAGGGGTAGGCAGCTAAAGCTTTGTATTGGTCGCCTTTGATACGTCACATACCTCTACTTCCAGACACATCTAGGCTCTCATGTACGTACATGTAGAGTTGTGAAAAAGTAAGAGATTACCAGTATTTCTATTTATTGGAATAGCTCCTCCAGGAGAAAAAAAAAGTCTTTGGAGCAGCATGAGACGGGCGAAAGAGAGGGGAACAGAAAAAGTCACTGGGTCAATCTATCAAGTTTCAGTAGCTGATTACGAAATCCTAGTTAATGACTGTCAAACGAAGTTCCCGGGGTGATAAAAGGTCCAAGGCTGTCGATGATGCTCACGCCCACGTGCACTAAGCCAGTATATCAATCGATCGGGAGATGCACAAGGTGGAGACGGATTGGGTGGGCTTCTAGGGCAGCGCAAAGAGCGAAGAGCAAGGGGTAGTATTGATCGGCCCATGTGTGCAGACGGGCCAGAGAGATGTTCCGGATGAACCGGTCATACAGGCGCGAATGTCACAGTCTGGACGTCCAGGTGTTGGTGATACGGCTTCGGCTGGGCACAGGCTCGTATCGATGATGGCGATCTGACGATGGAGCAGTACAGTACGCAAGACTTGGGGCCCCACCCATGGCACCTGGACACTGCCTGGTCGGCTGCGGGCTAAATCCACCTGTTCCAAAGCGGCTCTGGCAATGAGACAACCAAGGATTTGTTTTGTAAGCAGAGGTGAAGTCAGGCGGCAGCCCGTTGCTTGGGGGTGGGAGGCGCGGCTAAGAGGACCGTTCCCGCATGGCGCACGGCCTACCGGAAGGGTGGGAACGCTGGAAGGCGCGAACTGCGTGCAAAGACTCCGCAGACCCACCATCTATTATCATCCTGCTCACCCCATCTGGGTGCTCACTGGGAGAGAGAGACACACACACACGCACACAGAGCGAGAGAGGTCTTTTGCCGGCTGCCGCTCCTCTGTCTGACCCGCACTTGGCTGCCACTCCACCACATACCTGGGGAACTTGCCCAAACTTGTCACCGCTTCTACGGCCATTGTTTCTGTTGTTGCCCATCTCACACGACAGCACCCAGTCGACCCAGGGGCTTACCGTCCACACTCCCGATCGGTCTTGCAACCTCGACCTCCGTCGACCACCCGGACTGCTGGGACGTCCCTCCAGCTCGCCGTGTCCGTCTCTGCATCGCCATTGGCTGCCGAGTGCTGTGCCGTGGGGAGGCTTGGACTGTCGAGGACCCATACGCCGTCATCGTCCAGGCGTGCGCGGAAGAAGGGCAATTTCTCTGCAGCGTGATAATCTGCACCACGACTGGGTCCTACAGGCCGTCTCAGCTGGCAGGGAACCCGGTCTTAACCAAGTGTCACCGGTAGCTACTTCTAATACACAGGATGGGTAAGTGCCCCCCCCCCCCTCTCTACCTAACTTGCCATCCATCTTCCGCGCGCCATCACGGTCCTTGCTTTTTCCTCACCTCACATCTTGCAAACCCCCGACTCACCTTGCCCGCTGACTCTTGCCTGCCAGACTCTACAGGGGACACATATCGTCCAAGTGACCGAGTAAGTACTGCTGTCTGCTTTCCTTTTTGTCCCGGCCATCTATCCACACGGCCATCAAGCGAGTAGTGAGCAGTGAGCAGTGAGCAGTGGGGAGCGAGCGAGCGAGCGGACGGGCGGGCGAGTAATAATGCTGAGACCGGGAGCCTGGGTCGGTACGTTGGGATTTGGCGGGACCACCGGTCATGGCCATTGATGCCGCCTACGCTTTGAAGCATCTCGCTCGGGCAATAATCACCTTCGCCCTCGAATGCTCACGGCGTCGTGGTGGGTGTGGCTGGGTCACGTGACTGGCGGCAACTGCCGTGCGGCGGCCTGTTGTTCCCAGCTCCGAGCTGCTACTTACTCGTCCACTCGCGCAACCTCTCTCAAACCTCATCAACGCGCGAGCCCCAACAGCTCGCATCCCCCCAACACGACTACCTCAATCGAGTCCATCGCTCCGACCGATTGGCTCAGCTGCATCTGCAATCATGTCGTACGAAACTGACAACTATGACCAGCGCGACCGCTCACCCCGTCGTCGATCTCGCTCACCGCGACGCTCCAGACGTTCGTACTCGCCCCGCAGCCGCTCGCGCAGCCGTGAGGATTACCGTCGCACCGAACGTCGTTCGCGCTCTCCAAACAGTGGCGCCCAAGCTGCGGCAGGTGGTTATCAATCTTACGGTGCCGGTCGAGGAGGCTCATCGCGACCCGTCGAGAACAAGGGCGAGATGATGCAAAGTATTAGGGATTCTTCGCAACAGGACCGCCGCGTCTATGTGGGAAACCTCTCGTACGATGTCAAGTGGCACCACCTCAAGGACTTTATGCGTCAAGGTACGGCTTCCGTTGCGCCGCGTCAAGAGCTGGGCTAATGTGGAAATAGCTGGTGAAGTCCTCTTCGCAGATGTCTTGCTGCTTCCAAACGGAATGTCAAAGGTAACAAAAGATGGCTTGTATTGTTCGTGAGAAGGATGGAGGTTGACTGGCCCGTGCTTGGGTGTAGGGCTGTGGTATCGTGGAATATGCGACTCGGGAGCAGGCGCAGAGCGCCGTTGCAACGCTCAGCAACCAAAACCTCATGGGCCGACTCGTATACGTTCGCGAAGACCGAGAGGCCGAGCCTCGATTCAGCGCCCCCGGCGGCGGTCGCGGAGACTTTGGCGGCGGAATGGGCCCACGCGGCGGCTATGGAGGTGGTTTCGGCGGTCACCCAGCTGCTGGAGGCGCTGGTGCTGGACGACAGGTCTATGTTGCCAACGTTTGTACCCCAGTTTCCATCCTTTCCTAACACTTGGTCGCATTCACTAACACGGTTGCACAGCTTCCCTACAACGTGGGCTGGCAAGACCTGAAGGACCTCTTCCGTCAGGCGGCCAACAACGGTCAGGTCCTTCGCGCCGACGTCCACACTGCACCCGACGGCCGTCCCAAGGGCTCCGGTATCGTCGCATTCGAGACACCAGAGGACGCACGCAATGCCATCACTCAGTTCAACGGCTATGACTGGCAGGGCCGAGCCCTAGAGGTTCGTGAGGATCGTTTTGCTGGTGCTCAAGGTGGTTTTGGCGGTCGTGGCGGATTTGCCGGCGCTCGCGGAGGCTTTGGCGGTGGCTTTGGACGTGGAGGCTTTGGAGGCCGTGGTGGTTTCGGCGGCGGTTTCGGTGGCCGTGGAGGCTATGGCGGTGGTGGTGCTGGATACGGCGGTGGTGCTCCTGGAGGCCCTGCCTTTGACCCCAACGCTGCCCCCGCTGCGCCGAACCCATTCACAGACTACGCAACCGCAGGTGGAGAGCCCAGCAACACCATCTATGTCCGTAACCTTCCCTGGTCAACTAGCAACGAGGATCTCGTCGAGCTTTTCACCACTATCGGCAAGGTCGAGCGTGCCGAGATCCAGTCTGAGCC
>Ga0265797_10004962_pt1 | contig 19829 bp, 18 predicted proteins | sample P2T30metagenome_FD_192433 | JGI IMG/M metagenome (GOLD analysis project Ga0265797, IMG submission 192433) | Plant litter microbial communities from East Loma Ridge, Irvine, California - P2 T30 | ecosystem: Environmental > Terrestrial > Plant litter > Unclassified | place: USA: California...
CTTTCACTCGAGCGGATGACGAGATTCGAACTCGCGACCCTCACCTTGGCAAGGTGATGCGCTACCACTGCGCCACATCCGCATTTCGTTCGCGTTCCTGCGAACAAGGAAGACAATACACACGTCTGCGGACGAGAACAAATCGAGGCATGTTCGTGTCTCTCAGGTGTCCCCGTCTCCTGTTCGCCGCCTCCTCCCGAGGACGCCGACGCGCCGGACGCCCGCCGCCGGTTCGCGCTCGGGGCCTCGCGTGCACTACGATCGACGAGTCCCACACGGGCGATTGGCGCAGTTGGTAGCGCGCTTCCTTCACACGGAAGAGGTCATCGGTTCGAGCCCGGTATCGCCCACGACACCACGTCAAGAGTGACGACGAGAGCCCCGGTCCTGCCGGGGCTCTCGTCGTCTGCGGGGGAGTCCGCGGTCGCGGCCCGGACGGTCCCCGCACAGGACCGGGAGGACGTCGACGATGACCGTGACCACCGAGGGAGACCTCGACCGTCCTCGAGACCGGTCGGTGCGCTGATGCGGCTGGCCACGACGACCGTCGGCGACGGCCCCCGGCACGTGGGACTCGTCCACGGACTCGGGGCGGAGGGCGCCACCTGGGGGCCGCTCGTCGACCGGTCGGCCGCGACGGGGCGCTTCACGCTCACCACGGTCGACCTCCGCGGGCACGGGCTCAGCGACCGTGCGAGGTCCTACGGCCTCGACGAGATGGCCGACGACCTCGTCGAGTCGCTGCCGCAGGGGCTCGACGCCGTGGTCGGCCACTCGCTCGGCGGGTCCGTCCTCGTCCGGGCCGTGGAGCGCCTCCTGCCGGGGCACGCCGTGTACCTGGACCCCGGCTTCCGCCTGGCGCTGCCCACGACGGGCCTCGCCGGGCGGGCCTTCTAAGCCGTGCCCGCCCTCACGGTCGGGATCGCAGGCCTCGCGCAGGCACGGAAGGGCGCCGCCGTCCGAGCGCGCTGCCCCGCCTCCACGCGGGCCCTGCTCGACCAGGCGAAGGCCCGGTTCGACGGGCGGATGGCGCTCGGCGTGTTCCGGGAGGTCGCCCACCGGCCGGTGACCGTCGCGGCTCCCGTCGTCCCCTCCACGGTCGTCCTCTCGGACGACGCACCCGCCGTGCTCCCCGACGACCTCGCCGACGGGCTGCAGCGGGCCGGGTGGCAGGTGCGTCGCCTGCCGGGCGTGCACCACGACATGCAGCTCGAGGACCCGCACCGCGTGGGGGACGCGATCGTCGACCTGCTCTGAGGCAGCGACGGCGCGGGGCCCGGCGTCAGCCCCGCGCGACCTCCGTCCACGCCGAGCGGTCGGCGTGCGACCGTTCGACGGCGTCGAGGACGCGCTGCACGGCGAGGCCGTCCTCGAAGGACGGGCTGGGCGCCCTCCCCTCGGCGAGGTCGACGACGAGGTCGCGCAGCTGGTGGGTGAACGCGTGCTCGTAGCCGAGGCCGTGCCCGGTCGGCCACCAGGCCGCGGCGTAGGGGTGCTCGGGCTCGGTGACCTGGATCCGCCGGAAGCCCTGCTCGCCGGCCGGGTCGGTGGCGTCGAGGAACTCGAGCTCGTTCATCCGCTCGAGGTCGAACGCGAGGGCCCCCCGGGTGCCCGAGACCTCGAGCCTCAGCGCGTTCTTGCGCCCGGTCGCCACGCGCGTCGCCTCGACGACCGCCGGCGTGCCGCCCTCGAGCCGGGCCGTGACGAACGCGGCGTCGTCGACCGTCACGGGTCCGCGCCCGACGCCCGCGCGCCCGCCCAGCGAGGAGGTGCCGGTCGCCGTGTCGAGGAGCGGCCGCTCCGTCACCGCCGTGTGCAGCGTCCCCGACACCTCCGTCACGGCGAGTCCCGTGACGAAGGTGATCGCGTCGATCGCGTGCGCCCCGATGTCGCCGAGCGCCCCCGAACCGGCCACGCTCGCGTCGAGCCGCCAGGTGAGCGGCGAGTCGGCGTCGACCAGCCAGTCCTGCAGGTACGGCGCCCGCACCTGCCGGACCTCGCCGATCCGCCCCGCGGCCACGAGGTCGCGGGCGAAGGTGAGCGCCGGGACGCGCCGGTAGCTGAAGCCGACCATCGCGTGCACGCCCCGCCCACGGGCGGCCCGCGCCGCCGCGGCCATGCGCTCCGCCTCGTCGAGGGTCGGGGCCAGGGGCTTCTCGCAGAGGACGTGCTTGCCCGCCTCGAGGGCGGCGATCGCGATCTCGGCGTGCGAGGCGCCCGGGGTGCAGACGTCGACGAGGTCGACCTCCGGGTCCTCGACGGCGGCGCGCCAGTCGGTGCTGCTGCTCGACCAGCCCCACCGGTCCGCCGCGGCCCGGGTGGACGCGGCGTCGCGCCCGACGAGCACGTGCATCGCCGGGGCGAGCGGCAGGTCGAAGAAGCGGGGGGCGACCCGGAGCGCCTGCGAGTGGGCGGCACCCATGAAGCCGTGCCCGACCAGGGCGACGCCCAGGCGACCGTCGCGGCCGGTCACCGCGCGCCTCCTGCCGTAGGGCCGGTCGGAGCAGGGGCGGGGGTCGTGGACGTGGTCGCGGGGGAGTCCGTCATCGTGAGAGCCTCGCGTGCCGACGACCACGAGCGCAAGCGGTCGGCGACCTCGGGACGGGACTCGCGCGCGATCGCCGCGGCGTGGGCCGCGTCGAGCACCTCGTCGATCTCGACGCGACGCCGCTCGCGCGTGGACGTGATCGCCGCCTCCACCATCGCCAGGCTGAGGACGTTGCCGTGCACCTCGCCGTCCACCGGCCCGCCCTCGCGCAGCGCCCGGACGAAGGCCTGCAGCGACCCGGCGATGCCGTCGCCGAGCCCCTCGCGCGGCGCGGGCCCGCCGGGACGACCGTCGAGGTCGCTCACGGGGGCGTCGTCGCCCGACCACAGCGCCGTGCCGTGCTCGCCGGAGGCCCGCCACGCGCCGTTCCAGCTCGTCTCGGCGCCGGGGCTGCACCACGACCCGTCGTACGAGTACCGGGCGCCGCCCTCGAACTCGAAGAGCGCGCTCGCGGCCGCGTCGCCGCGGTACCAGGACCACGAAGGGTTCCACGACTGGCAGGTCACCGCGAGCGGCTCGCGTCCCAGCAGGTAGCGCGCCGAGTCGAACGGGTGGATCGCCATGTCGAGCAGCAGCACGTCGTCCATCTGCTCGCGGAAGCCGCCGAAGTGCGGCGCCCGCGCGAACTGGGTGGCGAGCATCCCGACGTCGCCCAGCAGGTCGAGGTGGGCCCGGAAGGCGACGAGGCGGTCGTCCCGCCGCCGGCTCTGCGACACGAGGAACAGCTCGCCGGTGACCTCGGCGGTCGCGACGAGCGACAGCGCCTCGGCGACGGACGCCGCGGCCGGCTTCTCGCCGAGGACGGGCAGCCCCGCCGTGAGGGCCTGCACCGTCACCGGGTGGTGCGCGGCGGGCACCGTCACGTCGAGGACGGCGTGGGCCCCGGAGGCGCGCGCCACCTCGACGACGTCGGTCCCGACCGGCAGGTCGGCGGTCCCGGCGGCCGCGGCTCCCGCCCGCGCCACGTCGAGGTCGAGGTCGACGACGCCGACGAGCTCCACGTCGGGGTCGTCTGCGGCCGCGGCGAGCCAGGCCCGCCCCATCTCGCCGGCACCGACCTGCACGACCCGCAGCGGGCCTCCGGCCGTGTCGACGGTGCGGTGGGCGCTCACGAGCGCACCGACTCGTCGAGGGCGTCCGTGTAGTCGTGGCCGACGTAGAAGTCGTCCGTCTCGTGCCGCAGCAGCGTGGGCGTGGCACGTTCGCGGGCGGGCCGCGCCCACTCGACGCCGTTCGCGACGACGCGGCGGACGTCGGGGTGGTGGTACACGGGGAAGTCCTGGTCACCGGGCGAGAAGTAGAAGACCTTGCCGAAGCCCCGCCGGTACGTCATGCCGCTGCGGAACACCTCGCCGCCCGTGAAGCCCGAGACGAAGACGAGCTCGTCGGGGGTGGGGACGTCGAAGTACTCGCCGTACATCTCCTGCTCGGGGATGACGATCGGGTTCGGCACCCCGCGCGTGATGGGGTGCTGCGGGTCGACCGTCCACACCAGCTCGCGGTCGTGCTCGCTGCGCCAGCGGAGCGTGCACGACGTGCCCATGAGCTTCGTGAAGACCTTCGACCAGTGCCCGGAGTGCAGGACGACGAGGCCCATGCCGTCGAGGACGTGCCGGTGCACCCGGTCGACGACCACGTCGTCGACGTCGGCGTGCGCGGCGTGCCCCCACCAGGTGAGGACGTCGGTGTCGGCGAGGACCTCCTCGGTGAGGCCGTGCTCGGGCTGCTCCAGTGTGGCGGTGCGCACCTCGGCCGTGGGCAGGTGCTCCCGGACGGCGGACGCGACCGCCCCGTGGATGCCCTCGGGGTAGCGCTCGGCGATCGGGGGCTCGAGGCGCTCGTGGACGTTCTCGTTCCAGACGGTGACGCGCAGGGGCGCGTCGAGGGGCGCCGACGCGGGCGGCTGCGCGGACGGGTCGCGGCGGGTGGGGGTGGTCACGGTGTCCTCCTGGGGCGGGTGCGGGGCCGGAGTCGGGCTCCGAGGTCGCGTCCGGGGACCGTAGCAGTGGGCCGCTCCGTCTGTAAAGCGGTTAACCCCAGACGTGGCAGGTGTCGTCGCGCCCGGGCCGGTCACTACGCTGGGCAGGGTCCCGCACCGAAGGAGGGCGCCATCGCCACCATGCGCGAGGTGGCCGCACGCGCCGGCGTGTCGCTCGCCACCGTCTCGTTCGTCGTCAACGGCACGAAGAACGTCTCTCCGGCGACCCGGAGGCGCGTCACGGCCGCCATGGACGAGCTGGGCTACCGGCACAACGTCGTCGCCCGCGCCCTCGCCAGCCGACGGACGCGCATCGTCGCGCTGCTCTTCCCCGCCGTCGCCGAACGCCTGAGCGGCATCGCGCTCGGCATGTTCCTCGCGGCCGCGTCGCGCGCCTCCGAGCTCGGGTACCACCTCGTCCTCTGGCCGACCGGACCCGACGGCGACGACCTCGGCGACCTCGTCGCGAGCGGCCTCGCCGACGGCGTCGTCGTGATGGAGGTGCAGCTCGAGGACCGCCGCGTGGCCACGCTCCGCCACCTCGACGTGCCCTTCGTCTCGCTCGGACGCCCCGCCGACCTCGACGGCCTGCCCTACGTCGACATGGACTTCGCCGCCACCGTCGAGGTCGCCCTCGACCACCTCGTCGGGCTCGGGCACGTCAGGACCGCCCTCGTGCTCGAGGACTTCTCGCGCGGGCCCCTCGTCGGCTACGGACCGAGCGTCCGCACCGAGGAGGCCTACCGGGCCGGCGTGGCCGCGCGGGGGATCGCCGGCACGGTCGTGCCCACCGAGCCCACGATCCCGGGCGGTCGGGCCGCGGCGGACGCGGTCCTGGCCGCGGACCCGGACGTGACCGCCGTGCTCGTGCTGCAGGACGACGCCGCGGCGGGGCTGCTCGCCGGGCTGGCCTCGGCGGGCCGTCGGGTGCCCGGGGACGTGTCGGTGATCTCGCTCGCCAGCTCGAGGGCCGCGGGCGCCCGGACGGAGCCGGCCCTGTCGACCCTCGACGCCCCCGGGGAGGAGCTGGCCCGGCTCGCCGTGGAGGCGCTCGTCGACCGGCTCGACGGTCGGGGCGACGGGCTCGTCCAGGTGCTGCTGCCCTGTGTGCTGCACGACGCCGGGTCCACGGCGGCGGCGCGCGCGAGAGCCTGACCGCGCGCTCGGAGCGTCCTCGACGTCGCGCGTACGCTCGGCAACACGTGTCGGGCATCGTGGTCCGGCGGGAAGAGAGGACACCATGGACAGGTTCACCGGACGCGTCGTGCTGATCACCGGGGGCGGCTCGGGCCTGGGACGCGCCGCCGCCCTGCGGCTCGCCGAGGAGGGCGCGCGCCTCGCGCTCGTCGACGTCTCGGAGGAGGGCCTCGCCGCCAGCCAGCGGGCCGTGACCGAGGCCGTGCCGGGTGCCGAGGTGCTCACCGTCACCGCCGACGTCTCCGACGAGGCGCAGGTCGAGGCGTACGTGCAGGCCACCCTCGACCGCTTCGGGCGCATCGACGGCTTCTTCAACAACGCCGGCATCGAGGGGAAGCAGAACCTCACCGAGGACTTCGGCGCCGACGAGTTCGCCCGCGTCGTCTCGATCAACCTCGCCGGCGTGTTCCTCGGACTCGAGAAGGTGCTCGCCGTGATGCGACGTCAGGGCGACGGGGGAGCGGTCGTCAACACCGCGAGCGTCGGCGGCATCCGCGGCGTCGGCAACCAGTCCGGCTACGCCGCCGCCAAGCACGGCGTCGTGGGGCTCACCCGCAACTCGGCCGTCGAGTACGGCCAGTTCGGCATCCGCGTCAACGCGATCGCGCCCGGCGCCATCTGGACGCCCATGGTCGAGGCCTCCATGCGGCAGATCGACGCCGACGACCCCAAGGGCGCCGCCGAGCAGTTCATCCAGGCCAACCCGACGAAGCGCTACGGCGAGGCCCCCGAGATCGCGAGCGTCGTGGCGTTCCTGCTCTCCGACGACGCCGCGTACGTCAACGCCGCCGTGGTGCCGATCGACGGCGGGCAGTCCGCCAAGTACTGACCCGACCGGGCGGCCCGGCCGTCGCCCCGCGCGGCGGCCGGTCGCGTGTCGGTGGTCGGTCCCAGCATGGGGCGCGTGCCCGAACCGGTCGACGCGTGGTGGGCGCGACGCCAGAGGTCGCGCGGCTCCGCCGTGCCCTACGCACCCGGCACCTACCGTGAGGCATGGGCGCACTACCCCGTGCTCGTGCGGCAGTACCGGCCCGAGCACAACCGTGGCGTGCTGCTCAGCCAGGTGCCCCCGGCCGCCGACGTGTGGCTGAGCTGGCTCTGCGACGCGGGCCACCTCTTCGTCGCGACCCCCGACGAGCAGCGGCACCGGCCGGGGCGCGAACGTCGCCGGTCGTCCTGGTGCCCGTCCTGCGCGGCGCTCGCCACGCCGCGCCTCCTGCCCGCCGTCCCGCTCGACCCGACGCCCGTCGCCGCGGCGGTCGCCGCGCGGGCCAGGACCGCGCCGGCGGACGGTGCGCCCTCCGTCGACTCGGACGAGCGGCGGCGGCGCCTCGAGCGAGTCCGGCAGGGCGCCCAGGAGCGCAGGGACGCGCGGCGTGCCCGTGCCGACGGGCGCCCCGCGGGTCGCGCCGGCTCCGCGACGCGGGCGACGACCTGCGCGAAGACGCCCGACCTGCCCGCCGGGACCCCGTTCGTGAGCGCCTGCGCGCCGCCTCCGGCGTCGGCCGTCGAGGACCGCCTCCGGGCCGACCTGGCCGCCGTGCTCGAGCAGACCCCGGGGCTCACCGCGGTCCGGCTCGCCCGCCCCTTCTTCGACCACCTCGAGGCCTGGCCCGACCTGGTCCTGCCCGAGCTCCGGGTCGCCGTCGAGTACGACTCGACGGGACGGCACGGCCTCGAGCACGTCGGCCACCGCGAGGACGCCGACCGCCGCAAGGACCGCGCCCTGCGCGCCGTCGGCTGGGAGGTCGTCCGCGTGCGCACCGGCCGCCTCCTGCCGCTCGGCCCGTTCGACGTGGTCGTGCCCGGCTACGGGCGCGGCACGGTGCCCCTGCTGCTCGACGCGTTCCGGGCCGCGCGCGGCGACCTCTTCGTCGACGCGTGGCTGCGCTGACCGCTCGGCGGCCGGTCGCACCGGCCCGCGGTCAGCCGCGCCGGCCGAGCGCCTCGCTCGTCCAGCGGGCGTGCTGCCGCCAGGGGTCGTCGACGCCCGCGCGCAGGGCCTCCGCGTGCGCGAGCAGGTCCGGGTGCGCGACGAACCACTCGGTGCGGCCGTGCCGGTGCTCGGCGAAGCGCTCGTGCCGGCTGCGCTCGACGACGCGGTCGCCCCGCTCGAAGGCCAGCAGTTCGTCGTGCCACAGGCGTCCGAGGCGCTGTCGCGGGTTCGCGGTCGTGCCGATCTTCACCCGGTCGCCGAAGCGCAGGTAGTAGACGACGTCGACGCGGGGGGCCGGCAGGTCGCCGTCGGGCACCGCGCCGACGGGCCACTCGCAGACGGCGCACTGCCACCCCGACGGCCGGTGCACGCCGAGGCGCGCACCGCAGGCCGCGCACGGCGACGGCAGCAGGTCGAGCACGCCCTCGCCGCCCGCGTGGTGGTCGGCGGCGACGGCGAGGTGCCGCGCGCAGAGCGGGACCGGCGCACCGGGCTCGACCGAGGACGGGCACGGCGGGTCGTCGACGGCGCAGCGGCGCGCGGGGGCCAGGGTCACGGGGCGAGGCTAGGCCGTGCCACCGACGCCGTGCACAGGCGCCGGGGCCGGGGCCGGAGGCGGGGCCGGGGCCGGAGGCGGGCGCCGGCGGGTCAGGACGACTCGCGGCTGCGGCGGGTCTCCCGGTCGTTGGCGCGGCCGATCGCCTCGACGAGCTCGTCCTTCGTCATGCGGCTGCGCCCCCGCACGTCGAGGCGTCGCGCGACCTCGAGCAGGTGCTGCTTCGAGGCGTTCGCGTCGACGCCGCCCTTCGTGCCCGCGCCGCGCCGCTCGGCGCCCGCGTCGCTCGGGCCGGAGCCCTCCTTCGGCTCCCAGTGGTCGCCGACCTTCTCGTACTCGTGCTTCAGGGCCGACCAGGCGGTCCGCTCGGCCCGCTCGCCGCGGCCGTACGTGTCGACCGCGGACGCGTGCGCCGCGGACCAGATCGCCCGCGCGTGCTCGTCCGAGCGTTCGAGCGTGCTGGGCAGGTCGTCGTCGGTCTTCGGCACGGGGTCCTCCTCGTCGTCGGCGTCGCGCGGGGCCGCGCGGCGCGCGACCGGGCGGTCCCGCCCATGCTGCCCCGCGCCTCCGGCGCCCGCCCGCGAACGCGTCCGACCGTGAGGAAAGCGTGAGGATCGCCGCCCCGGGCGTGAGGGAGCCGTGAGCGACGCCGATGACCCGGCCCTCCGGGTGTCTGCTGTCGGACGTGCCCGGACGGGCACCGGGCCGCGAGGCCCGTCGGGACCCCAGGAGTGGAACGTGCTGGACATCGTGCATGTGCTCGCCGTGGTCGTGGTCTTCGCCGCGGTCGCCCTCGTCGCCAAGGGGGTGGAGAGACTGTGAGCGGGACCGACCTCGGGGCCGCGGTGCTCGCCGTCGCCGCCCTCGCCGTCCTGCTGCGGGCGCTCCTCGCGCCGGGTGACCGGTGACCGCCGCCCTCGCCGGCGTGCTGCAGGCGCTCACGGTCGTCGCCGTGCTCGTCGTCGTGCACCGCCCCCTCGGCGACCACATGGCCCGCGTCTGGTCGTCCCCGCGCGACCTGCGCGTCGAGCGCGCGTTCTACCGCCTGGTCGGCGTGGACCCGACCTCCGAGCAGACCTGGCCGCGGTACCTGCGCGGCGTGCTCGCCCTCTCGCTCGTCGGCGTGCTCGCGCTCTACCTGCTGCAGCGCCTGCAGGCGGTGCTGCCCCTGTCGCTCGGCCTGCCGGCCGTCCCCGAGGGCGTCGCGGCGAACACGGCCGTGTCGTTCGTCACGAACACGAACTGGCAGTCGTACTCGCCCGAGCAGACGGTGGGGCACCTCGTGCAGCTCGCCGGGCTCACGGTGCAGAACTTCGTGTCGGCCGCCGTCGGGCTCGCCGTGGCCGTCGCCCTCGTCCGCGGCCTCGCCCGGACCCGCACGGCCACCCTCGGCAACGTCTGGGTGGACGTCACCCGGGGGATCGTGCGCCTGCTGCTGCCGTTCTCGGTCCTCGTGGCGGTCGTGCTCCTGGCGGGCGGGGTCGTCCAGGGGCTCTCCGGCCCCGAGCAGGTGACGACCCTCACCGGCGGGACCGCGACCGTCCCGGGCGGCCCGGTCGCCTCGCAGGAGGCGATCAAGCTGCTCGGCACGAACGGCGGCGGCTTCTTCAACGCGAACTCCGCCCACCCGTTCGAGAACCCGACGCCGTGGACGAACCTCGTCGAGGTCGTCCTCATGCTCGCGATCCCGTTCTCGCTGCCGCGCACGTTCGGCACGATGCTCGGCGACCGCCGCCAGGGCCGCGCGATCGCCGCCGTCATGGCGGTCCTCGCCACGGTCTCGCTCGCGGCCCTCACGTGGGCCGAGCTGCGGGGCGCGGGCACCGCGCCCGAGCTGGCCGGAGGCGCGATGGAGGGCAAGGAGGTCCGCTTCGGCACCTGGGGCTCCACCCTGTTCGGCTCGTCGTCCACCCTCACCTCGACGGGCGCGGTCAACTCGATGCACGACTCGTTCACCGCGCTGGGCGGGATGGTGCCGATGCTGAACATGATGCTCGGCGAGGTCGCGCCCGGAGGGGTGGGCTCGGGCCTCTACGGCGTGCTCGTCCTCGCCGTGGTCACCGTGTTCGTCGCGGGCCTGCTCGTGGGCCGCACCCCCGAGTACGTGGGCAAGAAGGTGGGGCCGCGCGAGATGCGGCTGGCGACGCTGTACGTCCTCGTCACGCCGGTGCTCGTGCTCACGGGCACCGCGCTGAGCCTCGCCGTGCCGGCGGTGCGCGCGGACGTCGAGGCGACCTCGCTCGGGAACCCGGGACTGCACGGGTTCTCGGAGGTCCTCTACGCCTTCACGAGCGCGGCGAACAACAACGGCTCCGCCTTCGCGGGCCTCACGGCGAGCACGCCGTGGTTCACGTCCGCGCTGGGCGTCGCCATGCTGCTGGGCCGCTTCGTGCCGATCGTGCTCGTGCTCGCCCTGGCCGGCTCGTTCGCCGCCCAGGACCGCGTGCCCGCCACGACGGGCACCCTGCCCACCCACCGCCCGCAGTTCGTCGGCATGCTCGTCGGCGTCGTGCTGGTGGTCACCGCACTCACGTACTTCCCGGTCCTCGCACTGGGACCGCTCGCCGAAGGGCTCCGCTGACCATGACCGCACCGACCACCGACGCAGCGAACACCGACGCCCCGGCGTCCCGGCCCGACGCCCCGGCGGCCGGGTCCGGGTCCGGGCGACCCTCCGTCGCCACCCGTCGTCCGTTCACCCTCGCGCAGCTCGGGACGGCCGTCCCCGGCGCGCTCCGCAAGCTCGACCCCCGCGTCCTCTGGCGGAGTCCCGTCGTGCTCCTCGTCGAGGTGGGGGCGGCGTACGTCACCGTGCTCGCCGTCGTGGGCAGCATGACGGGCGCGACCCAGACCTCCGGCGGGTCGCCCGTCCCCGCGTCGTTCACCTGGGCGATCGCGCTCTGGCTCTGGCTGACGGTGTTCTTCGCCACCCTGGCCGAGTCCGTGGCCGAGGGCCGGGGCAAGGCGCAGGCGCAGGCGCTCCGGGCGACGCGCACGAGCACCGTGGCCCGTCGCCTGCGGGACTGGGACCAGGGCGCCGACCCCTCGGGGGAGCGCGCAGCCGTCGAGGAGGTCCCCGGTGCCGAGCTCGGCGTGGGCGACGTGGTCGTGGTCGAGGCGGGCGACCTCGTCCCCGGCGACGGCGACGTCGTGCACGGCGTCGCGAGCGTCGACGAGTCCGCGATCACGGGCGAGAGCGCACCGGTGATCCGGGAGCACGGCGGCGACCGCAGCGCCGTGACGGGCGGCACCCGGGTGCTCAGCGACCGTGTCCTCGTGCGGGTCACGTCGCGGCCGGGGGAGACCTTCGTCGACCGCATGATCCGCCTCGTCGAGGGGGCCGCGCGGCAGAAGACGCCCAACGAGGTCGCGCTCGACATCCTGCTGGCCGGGCTCTCGATCGTCTTCGTCGTCGTGGTCCTCACGCTCGGTCCCGTCGCGGCCTGGTCGGACGCCGCGGTGAGCGTGCCCGTGCTGGTCGCGCTGCTCGTCTGCCTCGTGCCGACGACGATCGGCGCCCTGCTCTCGGCGATCGGCATCGCCGGCATGGACCGTCTCGTGCAGCACAACGTGCTCGCCCTCTCCGGGAGGGCCGTCGAGGCCGCCGGGGACGTGACGACGCTGCTCCTCGACAAGACCGGCACGATCACGTACGGCAACCGCCGGGCCACCGAGCTCGTCGCCCTCGACGGCGTCGCCCCGGCCGAGCTCGTCGAGGCGGCGGCCGCGTCGTCGCTGGCCGACCCCACGCCCGAGGGGACGAGCGTCGTCGACCTCGCCGCCGCCTCCGGATGGCACCGCGACGAAGGCCCCGTCGGGGACCCCGTCCCCTTCACGGCGCAGACCCGCATGAGCGGCCTCGACCTGCCCGACGGCGCCAGGATCCGCAAGGGCGCCGCGAGCGCCGTCACCGCGTGGGTCGAGGCGGACGGCCCGCTCGCCGCGGCCGTCCGCGACGAGCTCGCCGCCCGGGTGGACGCCGTCTCGCAGGCGGGCGGCACGCCGCTCGTCGTGGCCGTGCGACCGGCCGGAGGCGCGGCCCGCGTCCTCGGCGTCGTCCACCTCGCCGACGTGGTCAAGGAGGGCCTCGCCGAGCGGTTCGCCGAGCTGCGCCGGATGGGCATCCGCACCGTCATGGTGACCGGCGACAACCCCCTCACCGCGCGGGCCATCGCCGCGCAGGCCGGCGTCGACGACGTCCTCGCGGAGGCCACGCCGGAGGACAAGCTCGCGCTCATCCGGCGCGAGCAGGAGGGCGGCGCGCTCGTCGCCATGACCGGCGACGGCACGAACGACGCACCGGCGCTCGCCCAGGCCGACGTCGGCGTGGCGATGAACACGGGCACGTCGGCGGCGAAGGAGGCCGGCAACATGGTCGACCTCGACAACGACCCGACCAAGCTCATCGACGTCGTGCGCATCGGCAAGCAGCTGCTCATCACCCGCGGGGCGCTCACCACGTTCTCGATCGCCAACGACGTGGCGAAGTACTTCGCCATCGTGCCGGCCATGTTCGCCGGCGCGTTCCCGGGGCTCGGCGTGCTCGACGTCATGCAGCTGTCGTCCCCCGCGTCGGCGATCCTCTCGGCCGTCGTCTTCAACGCGCTCGTCATCGTCGTGCTCGTGCCGCTGGCCCTCCGGGGCGTGCGGTACCGGGCGGCGTCGGCGTCGAGCGTCCTCAGCCGCAACCTGCTCGTCTACGGGCTCGGCGGCGTCGTCGCCCCGTTCGTCGGCATCAAGCTCGTCGACCTCGTCGTCGGCCTGCTGCCGGGCTTCTGACCCCGCGCGCCCGGCGCGCACCACCCGGCGCGCACCACCGGGCGCGCGCCACCCGGCGCGCGCCACCCGGTAGGCCGCACTTGCCGCCCGCACCCCCTGCACGACCCCACCCACCGCCCGAGGAGCACCCATGGACCCCCGCAGCACCCTCCGCCAGCTCGGCGTCGCCGTCCGCGCCACGCTCGTCCTCACCCTCGTCCTCGGCGTCGGCTACACGGCCGTCGTCACCGGCGTCGCCCGGCTCGCGCTGCCGGCGCAGGCCGAGGGCAGCCTCGTCGAGCACGACGGCCGCGTCGTCGGCAGCGCCCTGCTCGGCCAGGGCTTCGTCGACGACGACGGACGGCCCCTGCCCGAGTGGTTCTGGTCCCGCCCCTCGGCGGCCGGCGACGGCTGGGACGCCGGCGCGTCCGGTGGCAGCAACCTGGGGCCCGAGTCCGAGGACCTCGTCGCCGCGGTCGAGGAGCGCCGCGCGGCCGTCGCCGCGGCCGACGGCGTGGACCCGGCCGACGTCCCCGTCGACGCGACCACCGCCTCCGGCTCGGGCCTCGACCCGCACGTGAGCCCCGCGTACGCGCGCCAGCAGGTCGACCGCGTCGCCGCGGCGCGCGACCTGCCCGTCGACGTGGTCGCCGCCCTCGTCGAGGAGCACGTCACCGGGCGCGACCTCGGGTACCTGGGCGAGCCGCGGGTCGACGTCCTCGAGCTCAACGTCGCCCTCGCCGACCTGCGAGGATGACCGCATGAGTCGCGGGCGGTGCCGGGTGCTGCTCGGGGCGGCGCCCGGCGTGGGCAAGACCTGCACCATGCTCGAGGAGGGCGCCCGCCTGGCCCGCGAGGGACGCGACGTCGTCGTCGCCGTCGTCGAGACGCACGGGCGCGCGGCGACCGCGGCCCTCGTCGACGGTCTCGAGGTCGTGCCGCGGCGCGTCGTCGAGCACCGCGGGGTGCGACTCACCGACCTCGACCTCGACGCCGTCCTCGCCCGGCGGCCCGAGGTCGCCCTCGTCGACGAGCTCGCGCACACCGCCGCCCCGGGCGGGGCGCACGAGAAGCGCTGGCAGGACGTCGAGGCGCTCCTCGAGGCCGGCATCGACGTCGTCACCACGGTGAACGTGCAGCACGTGGAGTCGCTGGTCGACGTCGTCGAGAAGATCACCGGGGCGACGCAGCGCGAGACCGTCCCCGACGCCGTGCTGCGGCGCGCCGACACCGTCGAGGTCGTCGACCTCTCGCCGCAGGCGCTCCGCGACCGGCTCGCCGCGGGCGAGGTCTACCCGGCCGAGCGCGTCGACGCCGCGCTCTCGAACTACTTCAGGCTCGGCAACCTCACCGCCCTCCGCGAGCTGGCCCTGCTCTGGCTCGCCGACGAGGTGGAGAGCGCGCTGCGCCGCTACCGCGACGAGCAGGGCATCGACGCCACCTGGGAGGCCCGGGAACGCGTCGTCGTCGCCGTCACCGGCGGGCCCGAGGGCGAGACGCTCGTCCGGCGCGGGGCGCGCATCGCCGCCCGCTCCTCGGGCGGGGACCTCGTCGTCGTCCACGTCGTCGCGCAGGACGGCCTCGTGGGGGCCGAGCCCGCCGCCCTCGCCCGTCAGCGGGCGCTCGCCGAGAAGCTCGGCGGCAGCTGGCACCAGGTGGTGGGCGACGACGTGCCGCGCACGCTCGTGGGCTTCGCGCGCGCCGCGGGCGCGACGCAGCTGGTGCTCGGCGTGAGCCGGCGCAGCCGGTGGAGCGCCGCGCTGACCGGTCCGGGCATCGGTGCGACGGTCGTCCGCGAGTCGGACGACATCGACGTGCACATGGTGACGCACGCGGCCGCGGGCGGACGGCTCGCCCTGCCGCGCGTCGGCGGGTCCCTCTCGGGGCGCCGCCGGGTCGCCGGCGCGGTGCTCGCGCTCGTGGCGGGGCCCCTGCTCACGGCGCTCCTCCTCACCGGCCGCAGCGCCGACAGCCTCACGAGCGACGTGCTCGCCTACCAGCTGCTCGTCGTCGTCGTCGCCCTCGTGGGCGGCATCTGGCCGGCCCTGTTCGCCGCCGTGCTCTCGGGCGTCACCCTGGACTGGTTCTTCGTCGAGCCGTTCCGCACGCTCACCGTGGGGGAGCCGTTCCACCTGCTCGCCCTGCTGCTCTACGTCGCCAACGCCGTGCTCGTCAGCAGCGTCGTCGACCGTGCCGCCCGGCGGGCGCGGGCGGCGGCCCGGGCGCGCAGCGAGGCCGAGCTCCTCGCCTCGGTGGCCGGGGGCGTGCTGCGCGGGCAGGACGCGTTGCAGGCGCTCCTCGAGCGGACGCGCGAGGCGTTCCGGATGCGCGCCGTCCGGGTCCGCGTGGACGGTCGCGTCGTCCACGCGGTGGGTGAGGAGGCGCCGACCGGGCCCACCGGTCCCGGCGGGGGGACCGGCCCGGGGGCCGACCCGGGGACCGGCCCGGGGGCGCGCCCGGACGCCGGCACGACCGTGCCCGCCGGCGACGCCACCGAGCTGGAGCTGGTCGGCCCCGTCCTCGACGCCTCCGAGCGGCGCCTCGTCGCCGTCGTCGCGGCGCAGGTCGAGGCGGCGCTCGAGCACGCCGACCTCACGGCCACGGCCGACCGGGCGCGGCCGCTCGCCGAGGTCGACCGGGTGCGCACGGCCCTCCTCGCGGCCGTGGGGCACGACCTCCGCCGCCCGCTCGCCAGCGCGACGGCCGCGGTCACGGGACTCCGGTCGCCGACCGTGGCCCTGGGCGACGGGGACCGTGCCGAGCTGCTCGCCACCGCCGAGGAGAGCCTCGCGGCGCTCACCGCGCTGCTCACGGACCTCCTCGACGTGAGCCGCGTGCAGGCCGGGCAGCTGGCCGTGTCCCTCGACCGGGTCGACGTCGACGACGTCGTCGCGGGGGCGCTCGACGAGCTCGACCCGCCGCCGGGGCGGGTGGTCCTCGACCTGGAGGGCGAGCCTCCGGCCGTCGTCGCCGACGCGGTGCTGCTGCAGCGCGTCGTCGTGAACCTGCTCGACAACGCGCTCCGGCACGGCCCCGCCGACCGACCCGTGCTCGTGGCCGCGAGCGGCTTCGCCGGACGGGTCGAGCTGCGCGTCGTCGACGCGGGGCCCGGCATCGCCGCCGAGCGGCGCGACGAGGTCTTCGTGCCGTTCCAGCGCCTCGGCGACACCGACAACACGACCGGCCTCGGCCTCGGCCTCGCCCTGTCGCGCGGGTTCACCGAGGGCATGGGCGGCACGCTGCGCGCCGAGGACACCCCGGGCGGTGGCCTCACGATGGTCGTGTCCCTGCCCGTGCACGGAGGAGGCGCCCGACCGTGAAGATCCTGCTCGCCGACGACGACCCGCAGATCGTCCGCGCCCTCACCGTGACGCTCGGGGCGGTCGGCTACGAGGTCGTCTCCGCGCCGGACGGCGCCGAGGCGCTGCGCCTCGCGATCTCGGAGCACCCCGACGTCGTCGTGCTCGACCTCGGCATGCCGAGGGTGGACGGCGTCTCGGTGATCGAGGGCCTGCGCGGCTGGACGCGGGTGCCGGTGCTCGTCATGAGCGGTCGCACGGGGTCCGCCGACAAGGTCGAGGCCCTCGACGCCGGCGCCGACGACTACGTCACGAAGCCGTTCGCGATGGACGAGCTGCTCGCCCGGCTGCGGGCGCTCACCCGACGCGTGCCGGCCGGGTCCGAGCAGCAGCCCGTCGTGGCGTTCGGCGACGTCGTCGTCGACCTCGGGGCGCGGACGGTCCGCCGCTCCGTGCCCGGGGCGCACGCCGACGGGGCGGAGAGCGTCGAGGTGCGGCTCACCCCCACCGAGTGGCGCCTGCTCGACCTGCTCGTGCGGCACCCGGGTCGGCTCGTCACGCGCGAGACGGTGCTCACCGAGGTGTGGGGCCCGCACCACACCCGCGACACCGGCTACCTGCGGCTCTACGTGGGCCAGCTGCGCAAGAAGCTCGAGCCCGAGCCGTCGCGGCCCCGGCACCTGCTCACGGTGACGGGCATGGGCTACCGGTTCGTGCCGTCGGGGGAGGACGTCCCGGCCGCGGACGCGGACGGTGCGTCGAGCGGGTCGGGCAGGTCGAGCGGGTCCGGCGCGGCGGCCGCGTCGGGCGACTGACCCCCGGTCGGCGCGACGAACACCTCGAGGTGCGCGCGGAGGCCTCCCGCGACGTCGACGGCGGGGTCGAGCAGCCACTGCAGCTGCAGGCCGTCCCAGAGGGCGACGAGGCCGGCGGCCGCGGTGGCGGGGTCCACGCCGGGGCGGAGGCGGCCGGCCGCGGCGAGCCGGGCGAAGTCCTCCGCGAACTCGTGCCGGAGGCGCGCGAACCGGTCCGCCACGTGGGCCCGGCCCGGGTGCCCCTCGGTGACCGCCTCCCCGGCGGTGACCGCGTAGAGCGCGACGAGGCCGGGGACGCCCTCGTTCGCGGTGGCCTGGGTGACGACGCGGGCGACGAGGTCGTCGGCGTCGGCGACCTCGGCCGCCCGGTCGGCGCTCACGGCGTCGCGGCGCGCGAGGACGGCGGCGAGGAGCTCGCCCTTGGTGGGGAAGTGGTAGAGCAGGCTCGTCTGGCTGATCCCGACGGAGTCGGCGACCTGCTGCAGCGACCCGCCCCGGTAGCCGTGCTGGGCGAAGACCTCGAAGGCGGCGTCGACGATGACGCGCCGGCGCTCGGCCGACTTGGCGTAGGGGCCGCGGCGCGTCGTCATGCGGTCACCCTAGGCGCGGGGGACCGGCCCGCGCGAATCCCGAGTGACCACTCGGAAGAGTGGTACCGTCACCGTGGCCGCCCGGCGCGGCCCCCTGCCCGCACCACGACGAAGTGAGCCGCCATGAGCACCCCCGTCCCGCAGCCCCCGGTCGCCGCACCGGCGCCCGCCGACTACCTCACGGACACCGGGCCGGGCTCCGGTCGCCGCGTCCCCGCCCGCTCCTGGCTGGCCAGCGACGCGCCGTCGCTCTCCCTCGACGGGGAGTGGGCGTTCCGCCTCCTGCCCGGGGCGCCCGGCACGCCCGGCGGTCGCGGCGTGCTGCCCGAGGGCGAGCCCGTCGACGGCGTCGGCGCGGTGGACCTCGACGACGACGCGTGGGAGCGCATCACCGTGCCCTCGCACTGGGTCCTCACCGGCGACGGCGAGCGCGGCCGTCCCGCGTACACGAACGTGCAGTTCCCGTTCCCCACCGAGCCGCCCTTCGTGCCCGACGCGAACCCCACGGGCGACCACCGCCGCCGGTTCGACCTGCCCGCCTCCTTCGCCGGCGCCGAGCGGGTGCTCCTGCGCTTCGAGGGCGTCGAGTCGCGCTACGCCGTCTGGGTGAACGGCGAGCACGTCGGCGTCGGCACGGGCAGCCGCCTCGCGCAGGAGTTCGACGTGACCCCGTTCGTCCACGACGGCGAGAACGTGGTGGCCGTCCGCGTCCACCAGTGGTCGGCGGCGAGCTACGTCGAGGACCAGGACCAGTGGTGGCTGCCGGGCATCTTCCGCAGCGTCACGCTCGTCGCCCGCCCCGTCGGCGGCGTCGACGACGTCTGGCTCACCACCCCGTGGCACGGGACCGCGGGGGACGCCACCGCCCCCGCGGCGATCGTGCCCGAGGTCGTCGCGGGCGACGCCGCCTGGCCGGTCACGCTCTCCGTGCCCGAGCTGGGCGTCGACGTCACCTGGGCCGGGCCCGACGAGGTCGGGGCCGTCGAGGTGGCGTCGGCGGAGCCCTGGACGGCGGAGGTGCCGCGCCTCTACGACGCGACCGTCTCGTCGGCGGCCGAGCGGGTGTCGCTCCGCCTCGGCTTCCGCACGGTGCGGATCGACGGCGACCTCTTCACGGTCAACGGCCGCCGGGTGGTGCTGCACGGCGTCAACCGCCACGAGACCCACCCCGACCGGGGTCGCGTCTTCGACGAGGACGACGCCCGCGCCGACCTGGCCCTCATGAAGCGCACGAACGTCAACGCGATCCGCACCAGCCACTACCCGCCGCACCCGCGCCTGCTCGACCTCTGCGACGAGCTCGGCTTCTGGGTCGTGCTCGAGTGCGACCTCGAGACCCACGGCTTCGAGCGGAACGGCTGGGCCGAGAACCCCACCGACGACCCGCGCTGGCACGACGCCCTCGTGGACCGCATGGTGCGCACGGTCGAGCGAGACAAGAACCACCCGAGCATCGTCCTGTGGTCGCTCGGCAACGAGGCGGGCACGGGCCGCAACCTCGCCGCCATGTCCGCGTGGACGCACGCGCGGGACGCCGGTCGTCCGGTGCACTACGAGGGCGACTACACGGGCGCCTACACGGACGTCTACTCCCGCATGTACTCGTTCGTCGACGAGACGCGCGCGATCGGCGCCGGCGACGCGTCCGTGCCGCTGCTCGGCTGCTCGCCCGCCGAGGCGGCGCGCCAGCGGTCGAAGCCGTTCCTGCTCTGCGAGTACGTCCACGCGATGGGCAACGGTCCCGGCGCGATCGACGAGTACGAGGCGCTCGTCGACGAGTTCCCCCGCCTGCACGGGGGCTTCGTCTGGGAGTGGCGCGACCACGGCCTCCGGACGCGCACCGCGGACGGCACCGAGTTCTTCGGCTACGGCGGCGACTTCGGCGAGGTCGTCCACGACGGCAACTTCGTCATGGACGGCATGGTGCTCAGCGACGGGACGCCGACGCCGGGCCTGCACGAGTGGGCGCAGGTCGTCGCGCCGGTGCGCCTCGTCCTCGGGCCGGACGCGCTCACGGTGACGAACCTCCGGCACACGGCCGACACGGCCGACGTCGACCTGCGGTGGACGCTCGAGCACGACGGCGCCCCCGTCGGCGAGGGCGTCCTCGACGCCCCCGCCCTGCCCGCGGGCGCGACGGCGGTCCTCGACC
>Ga0265797_10004964_pt1 | contig 19824 bp, 16 predicted proteins | sample P2T30metagenome_FD_192433 | JGI IMG/M metagenome (GOLD analysis project Ga0265797, IMG submission 192433) | Plant litter microbial communities from East Loma Ridge, Irvine, California - P2 T30 | ecosystem: Environmental > Terrestrial > Plant litter > Unclassified | place: USA: California...
TGCCTTCTACCACGCCAGATATGAAATCAGCGTGCACGTCTGCGTTGACACCATGCCACATCGGAGTGCCGTCTTGCTCTCTTTCATCCACAAAGTAGAACCTTTGTACTGATGTCAGCCTGACTTCCGCAACGTGATAGATGTTAGTGACAGACACATACCCCATGCCTTTCTCCCGCCAGACTGAGTCAGCAATTTGAATGAAATGCGCGCTGGCGGTCTTGCCCAGTCCAAGAGTCAGAAGCTTAGGAACAGGATTCCAGACGAGGAAGTTGCCCGTATAGAAGAAATTGCCGTGGCCCAGTTTCTTGAAGCCGCTCAGTGCTTCTCGTGCTGCGACGAAGGCCGATGTCGTATTGACGGCAAGATGCCGCTGGAATTGCTCTGTCGGAATGTCGAGAGCTGTCTCTGGGGTCTTGCCACTGGTGACTGCGTACGCTGTCGTTCGACGTTAGCATGGCCATGAACACGTGCAGGGCTAGACCGCCATGATCTTGAGCCGCATACCATTGTAGACGACAACACTCGGCTCGCCCCAAGCTCCACGCACCTTTTTAAAGACTCTTTCCACTGCTGTAGGGTCGGCGAAGTCACCTTCGATTGCGATGGTATTCTCGTCATTGTTCTCCGCGTCTTTCGAAGATCGAGATACCATTGCCACTCGGTAGCCTTCACTGCGGAGACGGCTGGCCACATGGGTGCCAACTCCTGCACCAGAGCCCAGGATCAAAGCGATTCGGTCACTCATATTGCTGAGAGATTTTTGTAGAGAACACTAGTTGTTGATCATTTAGTTGGGACGCAGGGCGTTGGGTTCCACCGTAATCATATACGCTCAGATTCATTGGCACGCTTGCTTACACACGGCGATGCTTCGTCAGCCGCGGCAATGTAAGCCGTAGCAACATATCTCCGTTGCATGCCTCCCGGTTCCGCTCGTGAATGACAGTACTTCGAGGGAGACACCAATGAGGATTTCTAAGCAGTTGCGTGAAGCTCCTGCAGCCAAGGATCTCTTGCAGGTTGAGACTTCAGCCGCAGCTTTGCCTGTAATTCCCAGGTCGCACCATGTGATACCGCAAGAGAACTACAGTACAAGAATACAGTGCGGGATAAAAAATTGATTGCGGCCCACTATCTTCCAAAAAGAGCAGTGGTCGAACTAACACATCGTTCGCTAGCCCAATGAGCTCACTCCCCCCAAACACTCCGCAACATCCCAAATCCTCAGCCCCAACGACCGTCAACCAATGCAAACACTCAGAAGCAACCCTTTCCTTCTCCCTTATCGTTGACCGAGTCGCAGCAAGCGTATCGATCGTCGTAAGTCTTCTCACAGTACTCGTCGAATTCGGTGATTCCCTTGAACTTCTTGTCGGTAGCTAGTGAAGCACGAAGACGGTCAGCAAAACTCCCTTAATCACTCCATTCCATCTGGAAGTTCTTACCAGAATGGCAGTTGAAGGCAGTTTTAGCCAGTTGTTCGTGGTAGTTCATGGCATCGCAGCAGTATTGATCGGGGTTGGTGCCCTTCGGTCCGTGGCAGATGCCTTTGGCAGCGACGGCCGTGGCCAGAGCAGTGAGGACGATGAGGAGTTTCATGGCGGGAGAAGATTCTTGTTGGGTAGTAGTGTGAACGGTGTGGTGTGGTGTGGTGTGGTGAGGAGATGGTTGATGAGATGGAATGTGTTCCTCAATTTATATGTATCCGAGTGTTTATGCCTGAGGTTGTACACCGCCTTGGACGCAGCTGTACGCTGTGGATCATGGTGCTGCGTAGATATCACTACAGAGTCAATATCACGTCGCCGCTCGTTGATCCTTGCACCGATTCGGCGAGTGAGACATACTTGGACCAGGAATCTGTGATGAGCCCATACTCTGCCTAGGCCAAAAAGAGAGCTTGCAAGAGGAAGCGATTCCACAACATGGTGGGTCGTAATACGGATCGACACGTATATGCGCCTTCTGTTATCTGGCCGGACAAGAAGTCATTGTTGCGAGCTGTCAAACTCTCAAATTACCATTAATCGTTGCGATGCATCCTAGAATCCAGTCTCTTTGGGGTATAACAGTCGCCAAGCACCAGTGCTGTCGCCAACGGCGAGGGAAAGATGACTTTATAAAACAAACAACGCATGCTCACCACTTGACACCAAAACCATCTAGCTTCAAAATCGAACAAGCGGCCTATGCAACATCGCCCCACGTCGATCACCCGCCCTCCATTCACTTCGTCTTAGCGTCTTCTCCACCCGCAGTTTGCCTGCTAATCGCAGCCGCTGCACTGCCTTCGCCGGTGGGCTTATCACTCGATTCCACTTTTCCATGCTGATCTTGGCTCGCAGGCGGTCCAAGATCCAACGCAGTGGTCGTTGCGTCAGCGCTTCCGTCGTTGCCGGATGGTCCTGCTGGAGACCCAACAGGCGAACCGATATTTGATGTGCCCTCAAGGCTGGGCGATCTTGTCATGCGCTGAACTTCCTTCCTCAGAGCATTCAACTCCTTCTCCATGCGACGGCCGAAGACATCGATGTAGTAAGTCGCTCCGTTCCAGCTCGCCCATGCGAATACAACCATCATGAACGCTGATGAGGCCCAGCGGTACCAGAACCAGATCGGACATGGAACCATCGTGAGAAGCGCGTAGATGTATTGGATGCACATGAAGACCGGCTCTTGGAGGCTGTCCGGACATGAGAGAACAAACTTGCCCAGAGGGTTCTTGGCGTAACTCTTGCGAAGGAATGTGAAGGAGGTCGGGTTGCCTGCCGCGATCTTGCTGCGCTTGCGCACAGTGATGAGGAAGTGGTAGCTGAGTTGCCAGATGGCGTACGGAAGGGTGACCCAGATGATCATCGCACCAAGAGAGTAGTGTTGAGGATCTCCTGGATGAGAGAACTTTATCGAGGCAACGGCCGGGAACTGAGCTTCGAGCATCTCGCGTGGAAGTAGATGAACAATGCAATGCAGGGTTGCGCAAGGCATGATGTGGATGAACAGACTATGCAACGTTAGATATGATCATGGGAAGACTGCGATTGGAAACGCACCTAGTGACCTTGTCCAGGCTGTGGAACACCAGACTATTCCGCCACATCACAATCGCGACTGCATTGTTGCCGAAACATAGACAGTATGTGCTGATGAAAAGTCTCTTGGATTGTGGGAAGAACCATATGCTTAGGACCATGAGCAGGTTGACAAAGTAACACAGATCCGCGAGGAAATAATGGTAGCCGATCTTGTGGTACTTGTACCATCGAATGGGCATGAAGTATGCCAGTTGAATCGTGTACCAGAGATGGAAAACCTCAGGCCAGGCTCCGATAAGCCAACCAGAAATGAAGATGTTCAGGACTGCCGTCACAAAGCTGACCTTTTCGCCCAGAGTCACGGTCTTCGCATCGTTGAATCGCTTGCCTAACTTGTCCACAGTAGTGTGCATACGCCTGCGATACTTCTCCAGCTGTTCGTCGGGACTCAAGGGCACGCGTTTCCGCCATTCTTGCACCATAACATCCTTGCTTGATTGCGCGCGACTAGCGATCTTGCGTCTTTGCGAGCGGACTTTCTCTGCTTGCTGGCTGAGGGTGTGTTGCATCTTCTCGAGGCGTTGAGGTAGTGCAAGGTTCTCCAGGACGTCGAACATCGTGAGACGATCCAAAGGTGGGAAGTTGTCGTTTCCATATGAATCGTAATCGCCTGAGTCGGAGTTACTGCTTGTGCGCGTCAAGCCAGGCGTGCCGGGTGTGTTGTATCCATAGGCAGAATTCGAGCCGGCGCTGAGGTAGTCGTTGGATTCTTGAGAGGCCGCACCTCCACCCAGCGGCTTCTGGGGCTCATCGTCCGGTGAAGCCATCTGATCCAGGCTTTGGAATCGTTTCGAGATGTGCTCCTGGCTTCTCGGTGACTCGTCTTGCTTGGTCTGTCGCAACTCTTGCTCTTCCTCCGGGATCCAGTCGAGGTAAGAAGATCCGTGACCGGGGTAGAATGGACGATGCAGGGATGGAGAAAACAGCAACGGTTTCTGTTGTTCTGTCGACATGATATGCGTCAGTGCCCTGCTATACACTCGTAGGCCTTATTCCGATATATTCGCTAAAGCGCGGACAGGAAGGAAAGTGCGTGCTTACAGTAGCTTGCAGAGGATGCAACGATCAGGCAACTAGTGCAGATGACCAGCAGTGCATGTGCCGGCAGGCGGGAAGCGAGAATGGAAGGCAGTCTAGCAGAGTGTGAAGAAGACTGGAGGTATCTTCAGCACGTGTGTGCAAATGTTTTGGCCAGAAGCGCGGTGAGTGCTGGGCGTGGCCTGGAACAGCAACATGAATGGCCGACCAACGTCACCACCGCCTGCAGATCAACACAGAGCGGCCACAGCTTCGCGGCCCGCCAATCTGGCTGGCTGGCTTCGGGCTCGGTCCCCTAGCGCACTCGGCCTCTGCCTGTTTCGCGTTGTCGAACGCGTCTCTCTTGAATTGATCGCAACGCGGGGCCAATCGCCAAACATCCACCAACCTCGAAAGTGCTATACCTTTCACATATCGCGTTGGCACTCAAAAGAGTCGCCTTTGACATTACGCCAATCGCAGCAAGCGCCTGAGAGGCGAACTACCGCCACCATGGGCAAACTCCTGCAGCTGGAGCTGTTCAACTTCAAATCCTACAAAGGCCACCATGTCATGCAGTTTGGCGACTCGTACTTCACCTCCATCATTGGGCCCAATGGATCTGGCAAGTCAAATTCCATGGACGCCATCTCCTTCGTGCTCGGCATCAAATCCTCACATCTGCGATCGACGCATCTCAGAGATCTGGTTTACCGTGGACGCGTCTTGAAGAACAATAAAATCGATGCGAATGGCGACGTGGTGGAAGATGATGGCGAGGGTCAGGCGAATGGCGCTGCTGAGCTGGAAGATGAAGACGATGATCAGGACACCCAGACCAGGTCTCAGCGCAACGACCCTCAAACCGCGTGGGTTATGGCCGTGTATGAAGACGACGCAGGCGAGGAACAGCGTTGGAAGCGCAGCATCACATCCTCTGGCCAGAGCGAGTACCGCATCAACAACAGGCTAGTGCAGGCGAAAGCATACAACGACGCGCTGGAAGCCGAGAATATTCTGATCAAGGCACGCAACTTCCTCGTATTCCAGGGTGATGTTGAAGCCGTCGCCTCGCAGTCGCCCAGGGACCTCACGCGCTTGTTGGAGCAGATTAGTGGCTCACTGGAATATTCAAAGGAGTACGACCGACTCAAGGCTGTGGCGGACAAGGCAGAGACTACACAAAGAGAGAAAATGGATCTGCGTCGCGGCATCACCACCGAGATCAAAGCATATCAACAACAGAAGGATGAACTGGATTCCTACGAGCAGAAGCGCACAGAAAAGGACCAGGCAGTAGTGACCAGCGTGCTATTCAAGCTGTACCATTTCCAACGCACCATCGAGGACAGCACTGCCGAGATCCAACGTCACCAGGAAGAGCTCAAGGAGTTCAGGCGCAATGTGCAGAAATACGAGAACCAGCTCGCCAAAGCTCAACAAGATCAGGCCAAGGTCGGCCGCGACGTCAGCAAGATTGAGCGCGACGTCAAGCGGAGGGAGAAGAACATTGAGGAGAAGGAGAACGCGCTTGTGCCCATCGATGAGAAGCTTAGCATCTCGAACAAGAAGCTTCACACCTACGAGAGACAGATCGAGGAGATCCGCAAAGAGCGTCAGTCTCAGCAAGCTCAAGCGGATAAGCTCAAGAAAGATCTTACGAACACGGAGAAGGCGCAAGCACGTTGGCAGTCTGAGTGGACTGCTCAGCAACAGCAGACCGGCCGCGCCCTCAGCGCTGAAGATTTGGAGGAGTATCAAGGTCTTCGCGGCGAAGTCTACAAGCGCTCAGGTGAAGACCAAATCAATGCCGACAACACTACACGTGACATCAAGACAAACGAAGAGACTGTGGCCTCTTTGAAGTCGAATTTGGATCGTGCGCAAAGCAATATCGACAGTCTTCAAGCGGACATCAATCTGCTGCAAGAGAGACGATCCGAACGCAGCCAGCAGGTGAAAGCTACCAAGAAAGAGCTCAGCGCGAAACAAGTCCTCATCAACAACCTGAACAGTGAGCGTACTCGAACCCGCCAGAAGGCCAAAGAGCTCGAGGAAAAGCTCCAGCAGGCATTGGTGAAGCTTACTGAGGGCCAATCCCAACAACGCGAGTCCAAGAAGGAACAACGCCAACGTGAGACTGTTGCCCAGATGAAGCGTATCTTCCCAGGTGTGAAAGGAATGGTTCATCAACTCGTTCGCCCAAAACAGAAGAAGTATGAGACTGCTCTCCCCATTGTCCTTGGACGCTGGTGGGACGCTGTAGTTACCGACTCCGAGAAAACGGCAAAGGACTGCATCGATTATCTCAAGTCACAGCGCTTCGGTACCATGGCCTTCGTTCCATTGGATACCATCGTGCACAAACAACCAAACGCCAACTACAGAAGTCTGAGCCGTGGTGCGAGACTTGCTGTTGACGCTGTTGAGTTCGACAGCTCGCTCGAGCGTGCTGTGAGCTTTGCTTGCGGCGATGCACTGATTTGCGACGAGTGGAATATTGCTCGTGACCTCAAGTGGGGCCGCAACATTGATGTCAAGATGGTGACGCTCGATGGCCGAAGTGTCACCAAAGGCAACCTTATCTCTGGAGGAGACACCGGCGAACGTAAGCGCAGATGGGAGGACGCCGAAATTGAGAACGTCAGGACTTTGGTTGAGAAGCTCAAGGCTGATCTCGATGCGTTGCCCAACGATCACAAGCGACAGATCGAGGAAGAAGCTCTGCAGTCCGAGCTGTCCGGATTGCAGCAGAAGCTCCAGTACGCACAAGATGAGCTCACAGCTTTGGACAGCAACATCAGCTCCAAGTCTCGCGAATTGCAACACTTCCAGAAACAGCTCTCTCAAGACCAGCCAAAGTACCAGCAAGAGGCTCGGGGGCTCGAGGGTCTACGCCAACAGCTCGAAGGCTATACTGCGTCTATCGCGGAGGTTGAAGATGAGATCTTCGGCGATTTCTGTCAACGTCTTGGTTATGCCAACATTCGCGACTACGAACGCCAACAAGGCAGTCTGCAGCAGGAATCGAGTCAGAAAGAGATGGAGTTCAAGACGCAGATCTCGAAACTGAGAAACCAACTGAAGTTCGAAGAAGATCGCCTGAGGAGCACAGATGCACGTATCAAGACTATCAGCAACGCTAGTCAACGCGATCGCGACCTGATCGCACAGCTTGACGAGCAGAAGGAAGAGATTGGTGGCGAGCTTGACGTACTCAATGCTGAGATCGAGCAGCTCAGCGAACAGCTAGCGGAGCTGAAAGGTGAATACGATCAGCGTGGCGAACGAGTCAACGAGGCACGCGCCGAGCTCAAGAAGAGATCGAAGAATGTCAGCAAGACTATCGACGCTGTCAGTGCCTCAGAAGCTGAAGTCACTAGGGCGACAAGTGATAGATACGGCATTCTGCGAATGTGCAAAGTCGAGAATATCGAGCTACCGCTCGAGCGTGGTAGTCGCAAGCTTGACAGTCTTCCACTCGAAGAGGCTATCCTCGAAGATGAAGACCAGGACGCGATGGACATTGACGGTGAGGACCTCAGCCAGCGTGCTCCCAAGATCAACGACTACGGCATCCACCCTTCGTTCGAGGACCTTGACGAGGAGCTCACCGAAGCACATTCGCCGGAGCTTGAAGACATGCTAGCAGAGAAGATCACCTCTATCCAGTCAGAGCTTGACAAGATGGCGCCGAACATGCGCAGTGCCGACCGCCTGGAACAAACAAGCGAGAAGCTGCAAGCTGTCGACCGCGAATTCAACGACTCTCGCAAATCGTACAGGAAAGCCCAACAAGAATTCCAGAAGGTCCAGCAGCGCCGCATGGAGCTCTTCAACAAGGCTTTCAATCACATCAAAGAACAAATCGCGCCCGTCTACAAAGACCTCACAAAGTCCAGCTCCTGGCCCCTCGGCGGACAAGCCTACCTCGACGTCGAGGAGGAAGACGAGCCCTATCTCTCAGGCGTCAAATACCACGCCACACCACCCGGCAAGCGTTTCCGCGACATGGAGCACCTGTCCGGTGGCGAGAAGACAATGGCCGCTCTGGCACTGCTCTTCGCCATCCACACGTACGCGCCCAGTCCCTTCTTCGTCCTCGATGAGGTCGACGCAGCGCTCGATGTGGCGAACACGATGAGGCTGGCGAATTATGTGCGCGAGAAGGCTGGGCCTGGCATGCAGTTTGTGGTCATCTCGCTCAAGGCTGGCCTGTTCCAGGAGAGTGAGACGCTGGTGGGTGTCATGAGGGATCAGGGCGTGAATTCTAGTCGCGCGTTGACTTTGGATGTAAGTTACTCTGACCGTGGTTTCCAACCTTTTGATGGGACGTATTTGCTGACTATGCGCGCAGTTGCGAAAATACCAGGCTGCTTAGGCCTTTCAGGCCATGACAACAAGATTCCTATGGCGTTGCGAGCTTCTGCAAGGGAGACATACATCATAACGGTAGCTCTTCGAAGGTTGCTTTCCAAAATGGCTGTACACGCCAACAGTGGAGTTGGAAGCAGGCTGGTCGCGTCGCTCGTGTATGACATACATAATACTTTCCACGTTCTCCGTCCCTATCACCTTTTTCCATTTGCTCACTATTTTACTCGGCTGCAGTCTCTCAGCTCTTGTCACTTTTCCGAAGCACCAGAAAACTGTGATTACCGGGGTATGCATGGCGGCGGAAGATAGAGAGGCCGAGCCAAGACCGGAGGAGACTGACAACAGCTAAAGCTTCTCCTCGCCGGCAGCTTGTTCGGGCTGATACCCTGTGCTTGACGGAAATGTTTGAGAAGCAGAGAGGTCCTTGCAGCGCTGTCCAAGTGTTCGGGATTGTCGTGGCGTGTGGAGGTATGTATGTCGCCGGCCTTGGAAAACCTTTCACTGAGAGTGCTTATCCGCACCAGCCGCCCTCTGCTGCATGCTATACTACGACGGAGGAACTCTACGTACCACACCATACTAATGCCACGCGAGTCAAGACACATAACAGCGCCACAAGAATCTCACAACCTTTCGCGTGGCGGGCCAAACGAGAAAGCATGGCGCAAGCATGGCGCTGTCATCCAGCAACGCCTCCCTCCTTCAAGACTCCACAAGTCCTCCACGCCATGGCTCTTGGCGATGGTTGTTTGCGGGGTTTGAGTCTTGGTGGTACTCGTTTCTCACTGCTTGCTTCAGTATACACCCCAGCCGCCGGCAATGCATTGATGTAGGCCTTAATCCCGAGGTGAGCGGTCGACGGCGCCGGCGACAGATCTCTCACGAGACCGGTGGAGTATTGCGTGGAGATCTTTGCTGAGTGATGGATGGGTCGCATGAGAACGTGGCTTTTCTGTGGGTATGTCGTTCTGCAGATCAGGTACTTATAGGTCTCTTTGGTCTCCGTCGTGTGTACTTGGGTTTGCACCGTTTGTTCTGAGCGTGCAAGTCATCGATCCTTTCATCATCAACAACTTCTAACGTGACATCCACCATGAGGGACGCTCCTAACGCGATGGCGGAAAAACGAGACACCGCGATGATCGAGGACCGGGACCGTGATAGCGTGTCGCTTGACAAAGAGGCGCTGACGACGGTGCACCACATCAAACCGGGCATGACGGCTGAAGATGTCGATTTTCTCAACAACATGCCGGCGAGAGAGCAAGCTCGCATTTATCACAAAGTCGATAGACGCTTGGTTCCTATGCTTGCGCTTTTGTATCTAATCGGTATGGAAGTTGACTGATTGTTGGGTACATTTTGCTGACTTTGATTCTCCGGTGTGAACAGCCCATCTTGACAGAGCCAATATCGGCAATGCGAAGATTGAGGGCTTGGAGGCTAGTCTTGGAATGGTTGGCACAGACTATAACGTTGTAGTTGGAAGGTAAGATCAAATACATCATCATCAATCTGAGATCAAACTAACAGCCTTACAGTATGTCCACATCACAAAGTTCCCCCTTCATTACTTTTAGCCTCGATCTGCCCGGTGGCGCGAGCAGGATTCCCTCATGATATTCCGAGTCGACGTTGCTCGAAAGCTGACTTTAGTCCTTCATAGTCTTCTTCGTTCCTTACGTACTTTGTGAGGTGCCTAGCAACCTCCTCCTGGCGAAGTTCAACAAGGCTAGCTGGTACATGGGAGTCTTGGTCGTGTCTTGGGGGATCGTCATGACTTTGACTGGAGTCGTGCAAAACTTTGGCGGACTGCTAGCCACGCGATTTCTTCTCGGTGTCTTCGAGTGAGTCTACTGTTACGATGGTCCGTAAACATAAGCTAATGCCAGAGCAGGGCTGGGTTCTTCCCTGGAGCCATCTGGGTGAGCAAAGAGACAAGTGCTTCTCTTTTTTCGGGATGCCATACTGACTTATGCGTGATGTACAGATCGTGTCTCAATGGTATCCGCCACACAAGACGCAAAGCCGCATGGCCATGTTTTACCTTTCGTCAGCGCTGTCCGGTGCATTCTCAGGACTGCTTGCTGCTGGCATCGCGCAGATGAGAGGTATCGGTGGCTACGAAGGATGGCGCTGGATCTTCCTGATCGAAGGTATCCTGTCTGTTGTCGTCGGTGTCAGCTGCTTCTTCCTGCTTCCTGACTCTCCTACCACGGCGAAATGGCTAAAGCCCGATGAGGCTCGTTTCCTGGAGCTCATGCATATCTCCTCTCGCGGAGCAAAGACCACCCACGATGGTGAGAAGGATAAGAAGCATCACTGGAAGACGCTCTGGCAGGTCCTTTGTGACAAGCAACTGTATCTCCAAGCGCTGGTGTTCGCTTCAAACTCTGTCCCGAATTATGGCCTGAAGTTCACCATGCCTCAGGTATGTTTCGACAACAGAATGACTTACCTCACTACCGCTGACATATGGATCGTAGATCATCCGCAACATGGGCTACACCTCTACGAGGGCCCAGCTTCTGACCGCACCACCATACACTTGCGGCGCGATCGCAGCAGTACTGAGCGCCTACTTCGCAGATCGCGTCACATGGCGTATGCCTTTCATTGTCGCTTCCCAGAGCATTCTCGTCGTCGCCTACTCCGTCCTCTTCGTCTTCGCCCCAAATATTGCGACCAATGTGCCTCTCTGCTACACTATGGTGTTCTTCGCCTGCATTGGAGTCTACCCAATTTTGCCAGGCTGCAACGCATGGACGATCAACAACTTGGCCAATGCAGAAAAGAGAGCGATGGGCATCGCTTTCATGATCTGCATCGGTAATCTGGGTGGTCTTCCTGGATCTTTCATCTTCTTGCAACGCGAAAGTCCCCAGTACCCAACTGGCTTCGGGACCTCGCTTGCGTTCGCCGCAGCTGGAATCGTGTCTGCGCTGAGTTTGGAATACTTTTACTGGTCTCATAATAAGAAGTATGAGAATATCACGGAGGAGGAGGTCAAGGAAAAGTATACCGATGAAGAGTTGGACAAGCTGGGCAACAAGTCGCCGTTGTTCAAATATACTTTGTGAGCAATACTTGGGCTGGAACGTACCGGGCTAGTACATATTGTAGTCAAGCAACCTGTTCCACATCAGTTCTGATTGAATGTTCATGTTTGTGGGAGGGAGAGTGATGTGTGCGGCCGAAAGGGGAACCGACTGTAGTGCAACGCGTTACACGCAATTGACTGCACCATTGTAAGTACAATTACATCCCAGACGCGTGGTTTGGACAGCACACCTATGGTTGCGACATGATATACTTCAAATTGATGATGAGTTCGAGATTTTAATGACACCAGACGTGCACTTGCGGTCGATATGCTGTCTGACGATGACGTCGCTACAGACTTATTTTGTTTACCCTAGCAACGGAAACAGAAATAGCAGCCGCTTCTAACATGCCATCATCTCGCATGTTTCTTCAACACCCCACTCTATACCCTAATCTGGATCTTACGCATCATGAGATATTACAGCAATGCCATCTGTATATACCAAAACTCGCCCTCCGTCGATACAACCCTTTCCCGTACCGCAGCCCGACTTCGCATTTCCCACCAACAAGCATCTGATCATCACAACACCCTCCCATGTTCTGTCCTGGGATGTATCCGGCATACACGAAATCTTCAAGAGCAGTAGATCTGGAATAGCGGCTGCGACAGAGAGCAAAGATGGCTCAGGTATACTGGCGGTCGCCGACAAGCATGTGGTCGTTCTGCACGATACTCAGCATGGCAAGGAGAAGAGCTGGGGCTTGAGCGCACCTGAAGATGAAGTCAGGCATCTGGAATACACCAAGGACTCGAAGAGCTTGTTCCTCATGACTACCGCCACCAACGCGATCCAATGCTATTCTACCCAAGCGCAACAGCTGTTGAGTCCACCGCAGACTCTGGCTTCACCTGCAGTTGCACTCGCGATCTCGGCCACCGGACACTTGATGATCTCAGCTCAAGGATCACCGCCTGTTGTTTTTCTCAAGGACTTGACCAAAAACTCCACCGCGACACTTTTGAAGCCCCAGGCCTCGACGTCAGGAGTCACCATTGCAGCTTTCCACCCAGAGAGAGCTAATATCTTCCTCTTGGCCTTTGACGATGGAACACTGGCGTTGTTCGATGCAAGTCTTCTCAAGAGAGGCAATGCTGAAGGGAAATACAATGATCAGAGTCACGCTGGCAAAGCGGAGATTGGGCGTAAGAGGCAGCTCCATCGGCCAATGCACTTCAAGAAGGAAAGTCGATCTCGCGCCATCAGCGGTGCTGCATTTTTGCCTGGGAACAAGCTCAAGGCGATCACTGTTGGCATCGACGGCCGATGCAAGCTTCTCGACTTCTCGGAAGGTTCCAGCGTTCTAAGAACATGGCACTGTGAAGCGCCGCTCACCTGCGTATCAGTCTCTGGATCACCGCCTCCTGAGCGCGTGATAACTACCACACGAAAGAATAAATCTTCAGTAAAGCCTGGCTTTACCGGTCATCTTATTGCAGTCGGAGGTCAAGACGGCAGTGTGCGTTTGTACGATTTGCTCGGATTACTGCAAGGCCACAAAGAGCTCGGTACGAATGGAGAGAGAATTATTAGTGTCGAGTGGGTCGACGGCGCATCTCCAAAAGGTGTGTCAAGTGGTGTGTCTGTGGACGAACGTGTTGTTCCGCTACAGCCATCTATCGCCGAGAGCCCGGCGAAAGCAACACAGCGTTCCATACACAAGAAGAGCACACCAAAACACCTCAGCGTTCATCCAGCGCTCAGGCCTTCGACAACCAACCCGATCGCGTCGACATCGATGCAGACTCGCAGATTTACAGTACATCCAGATGAAGCCATGGGTGATAGCACAGTTCGACACACGCCGAGCACGCAAAATAAGTATATGGTGTCTGCGGAGGCTGGAGAATATCTGGATTTGTTCTCCCCGGTCAACCCGTTCATCGCAGAAAAGACTCGAGCAAACCGGAATCAGAGCTTCAGCCCAACCTGTGTCAGACCACGCATATCCAGTCAGACTTTCACCCAAGATATGTCAAATTCAAAGGCTGGATCAGCGAAGAAGGTGTTCGCTCACATGCCGATCATAAATCCTGCGATGGACAGTCACGCCACGAGTTCGGGTTCAGTACATACAAGCATCAAGCGGAACTTAGCTTTGCGGCCTACCCACAGCACGGCGAGAGGTTCGCCGCTCAAAGCTGAAAGACGTAGATTGAATCCTGCCTCTGTACGTAAACGACCTACGTATCAGACGGACACTACAGAAACTGTTGATGCGACCGTCGTCGCCAATGCAAAGTTGTTGCGTGAGCTACGACAGATGGGGGCGAGGACAGTAAGCATTCACGCAAGTGGCAAGATGAAGAGTAAGGCATCAAAAGATGTGAGCTCAAGAACAGAACCCAAGGAGCTATCTCAAACACTTGTACCTGTGAACGCAACAGTAGTGGGTGCGCCACTCCCAGATATACAAGGCAATGTGCAAGTATACGGATCTGGCGGGCGATGGCCTACAGATTCAGTCGACGAACCATCGTGGAGCGAAGAGCAACAGGACGATATCTGGATCACTTCTGACGAAGAGCGCAACAAATCTTCCCGGCGAGTATACGGAATTGAAAGACCAGCCGCTCGTCAAACCTCCCGATCACGAATGGGCTCAAATGGCACTGTGAGCACGACCCAAGCCCCAGTACGATTCCCTGCCGCGATTCCTCAAGTCTCAGGCCTGAAAACCACCGGTCCTCCAATATCGGCCGACGACTATACGACAGCACCCTCCCACGTGTCGCCTGATGGGCCTTTCAGTTTGGCATCAGACGATGTCCAAAGCCTGTTTCCCCGAACTTCATCAAAGTCTCCAAGTAAGGGCGGAGTAAAGGCCAGAGAAACGCCCAAACATCGTAAGACAGCATTGCAAGAGATCGCTTCCAATGCTGCAGTGAGTCGACGGACGAGCAATCCGTGGGCCAAGGTCAAGCAGCTGCGGGGCTTGTCACCTATCGACCCTATGGTGGTGGCCGCATCTGAAGATCGAGTGGACGGCGAGCACGCAGTGCGGTCACATGCACGTGGAGAAGCATGTAGTGGATGTGCAGCTAATGCAAGCAAAGTGAGATCTTTGGAAGGCGAGGTTTCACATATGAAGGGCGAGATCTTAGCATTGCGGGCAATGCTGAGGAGGCATGGTATTCCTGCACCTGCAGTTTCGAGGCGTTGATTACCTCGAGCATTGACAACCACGAACGGCAGTGAACAATTCGTTGTTGGCTTGTGGAAGGATCGAACACCTAATCCCATCTGGATTACGATTATGATTATGAGGAACGACTTACGAGAATTACTTCGTCACAGTACCATACACATGAATTCCAATTCCTTCGCGATACGGATATTGCAATCCTACTGACGTGAAGTGCTCTTGGTGTTCGTCATCGGGTAGCCTTCATGGAACTCGCACCGGACTTGTTGCCGTCAAACCCCATGTCTCCCCGCAAAGAGGCGTCGTTAAAGTCTCGCAAGTCGTGCCGATGGCATTTAAGCTTCCCCTTCTCTCGTCATCCGAAGCTTCGATCAGCGCTTGCGTTTCGTAAATCTCTGTTGCGATCGTGGTATACATGTAGCGATATACACGGTATGCATCTACCCAACCCGTAAGGCTAGGTATATGCTTCTCTCGACCACCCTTAAGCACACATAATCAAAACTCCAGAGCTAACAAGACAATTCATAGCGGCAATACCGGCGTAACGCGCAGCCGTTGCGCGTCAAGCCTAGGACAAACGCGTCCGATGTCGATATTACAGCGAGGTGAGACCGAGTCCGCGCATGCCTTTCATATCCCCACCCCCCGCTAAACCACACCATGGGGTACCAAATACCAGCAAAGCACGTCCCGTTACACAACGCGAAGGCCTCCACCTGCGTCATTGAGCCTTCAAGCATCATAAGCTTATTGGTCTCGGCTGACACTAAGCAACATGTCGTAGCTCGTGGCGAGCGTGACAAGCAAGAGGACTATAGCTTGTAGCTTCCTAGATTGCAGATACGTAGCTACGACTCATGACCGCTGCGTGGTTTCGCCGCAGAGATGAGAGATCGGTCGCGTGCATTTGTGATAGACTTCGCTGATCGGGATGCCGATCCCTCGTGTGCGTCGCACGCCGTTTTTCAGAGTCTGATGCCTGACGAGCGAGGGTTCATAAGAGGAGCTCTGCACCCTGATGTTAAAATCAATGCTGATGCTACACTTTTGCGGTACATCTCTTGTCAGATTCCCGCGCCACAGTTGACGACACAATGAAGGGAGAACGATACTTTGGATTCCGAGGAGGATGGTTGACCTTCTGGGTCACGGTCGCCTGTGCGACTGACATGACTCTGGTACACCGCACTGAATGCTTGGGGATTCCATCCATTTGCTGACGCGACTTGTATAGTTCGGCTACGATCAAGGTGTGTTTGGCGGCGTCATCGTCACCGATGACTTTTTGGATACGCTCAACATCCGCAACGATGTGAACATGAAATCTACGGTTACGGTATGAGATTTCAAAGATGCAAAGCCCACGTAATTTATGGGACAGAGAGCTGATTTGAACGCTTTGATCTCAGGCCATCTACGACATCGGCTGCTTTTTTGGAGCCATCGGCGCCTTCATATTCGGAGATTACCTTGGCCGCAAGAAGACCATCCTCATCGGGACCACAATCATGAGCGTCGGCGCTATCCTGCAGTGTACGGCATACAGCGTTCCCCATATGATCGTGGGTCGCATTGTAGCTGGTATCGGCAATGGCATGAACACAGCGACTGCGCCACCATGGCAGTCCGAGACATCACAAGCAGCATGGCGTGGAAAGCTCATCGTGATCGAGCTCATCATGAACATCGCCGGCTTCTCGCTCTCCAACTGGGTCACTTTCGGCTTCTCGTTCCTCCCGGGAGGAGTGGCATGGCGAGTCCCTCTGGCACTGCAATTCATCTTCATCGTCATCTTGTACGCTACCGTACCATGGCTGCCTGAGAGTCCTCGTTGGTTGGTCATGAAGGGCCGCTTCGATGAAGCCGAACAGATTTTGGCAGACCTGGAGGGCACTGAAAAGGAGGATCCATACATCCAGACGCAATTGAGCGAGATCAAGTTTGCCGCGGACTACGAAAGAGATCATGCTGTCCGCATCCGAGATCTTGTCAGAGGCAAGAAGGGCGACCAAGCTGGCACATGCACTATGCGCCGCCTCATTCTTGGAATGGGCGCTCAGTTTATGCAACAATTCTCAGGTTTGTTTGAATGGTGGAGAGTGAGACCTTGCATCAGAATACTGACGATAACCAGGAATCAACGTTACCTCATACTATTTGCCGACGGTATTGATCGAATCTGTCGGATTCAGCAACACCATGGCTCGTCTGCTCGCTGCCGTCAACAGTGTGAGCTATCTGCTCTTCTCGACCATCGGTATTCCCAATGTTGAGCGCTGGGGTCGACGAAAGATGCTCATGTATGCTGCTGCGGGCCAATGTTTCTGTTATCTGATCATTACAGTAATGATTAGGTATAACGAATTGCCTGGCTACGCTCATCAGACCGAAGTGGCGAAGGCCAGTGTGGCGTTTTTCTTCTTGTACTACGTCTTCTTTGGCATCGGATTCCAGGTATGTTCCGCAGAGCAAGGGTATTTTTGTACGAAAGCTGACTATAATGTTCAAAGGGCGTTCCTTGGCTCTACCCGGCCGAGATCAATTCGTTGTCAATGAAAAACAAGGGAGCGGCTCTGGGCACTGCGACGAATTGGCTCTGTATGTGCGCCCAACAACAGCACTGATTGATCTTGATGCTGATGATATTGACAGGCAACTTCATCGTTGTAGAGATTACTCCAATTGGCATTAGCTCTCTCGGTTGGAAGTTCTACATCATCTGGACCGTCTTCAACGGAGCGTTCGTTCCACTCGTGTATCTCTTCTATCCCGAAACAGCAGGTCGCACTCTCGAGGACATCGACAGATACTTCATGGACCACGACAATATCTTCGTGTTCAAGGACAAGGTGAGTGACCTAGCTTCGGCACAATCTTCAGTAGCTGACTTCACCTTCAGGTTGCGACCTCCGCAAAACGTCCTGCCGAGTACATTGAGAACGAGGAGAATCAAGTCCGCCGTCACAGCAGTGTCAATGCACGAGCTGCTTCGATGGCAGTGGCGAGGTATGGAGATCGTATGTCTGTGAACGAACAGGGTGACAACCATGATACCAAAGAGAAGGAGGCGCACAAGGAAGAGGTGTAACCATCGACGGATAATCTTGTGTTCAGTTGCCTTGTGAGCTTAGCGCGTGCTCTTCAATCAAGACTGTGGTGGCATGGAGAAAGCGGGGTGGCGTGCAGGCAGACTTCATTCAAGAAAGGTTGGCTGTTAGGGCAGAATGCAGGAATGAGTGCCAAAGTAGTCATGTATTGAAAACACTAGCCATCTACAACACTTGCGCTCAATAAACAGTACAATGATGACAGTGTCATGTGATGACGGGATGCTGATAATGATGAGGCGTCACTGTGAGCGCCTCAGGAACCATGGATCGGCAGCCCGCCAAGCATCCAAGGCCGAGACATCAGACGTCAGCCTTCCGCCGTCTGTCAAGCTGATGTGATTGCTACCTTACTTTCTTGCTGCCTCGCCAGCGTCGCATTTCATTCGGCTTAACACCACAGAGCTCCCTATATCTGCTCCCGTCAACGTTGCTTAATCCCCTCCAAGCCGTGTGAGAGCTCAACCCACGTTGTAGCGATGGACGAGACAATCTTCCGGAAAGAGCTTCGCGAGCTCGAGCATTGTGTCACTGACATTGCAAACAGCCAGTCGCCGGCACTCAGCGCGGCACAGCTGTCTAATTACATGTCTGCTAATGCCGTCCACAACGATATGTTCGTCGCTCAACTACGTGACGTTAGGACTAGACTGGACATCATGCAGGATAGTTTGCTTCAGCATGGGCGTGACCAGCCGGCTGAGACGCTACTCCAGCGACAACTGGTGACCGATCACCCAGACTTCAGCGCGTTTGAGAATCTTACTATGAAGGTGGCTGCGCTACAAGACGATGTTTCTCACTTTCACCACGAAACAAACGACAGAATTAGCCGACTGGAGCAGGCCATCTCTGGCCTAAAAGGGCCAACACTCTACACGCCCACGTCCAGTGAGACTACCATGGAAGACCTCACGGCTTCACAAGAAGCATGTGCCGTTGACACCACCAACTTGCCTGAGCCGGAAGGCGCTACATCTGAGCACGATCTTCCTGTCCAACAAGATAATTTGGACAGACCAGCAACACTGTCTGAAATACTGGAGGGAGCTTGGACAGAGCACGACAATCTCTCACAGCCTTTCATGGCAATTTGTCCTCCCAAGCTCGATCAAGGCTCGGGATCACCCAATTTATCTGACATTCTCAACGATTCCACGACACTCGGGCAGAACCACGATCTGCACAACAACACTACGGCATACCAATTCGAAGCGACGCCAACAATTCATCAGGAATCGCAAGATGGTCTGCCTACGTCGCGTCTCCACGCAATCGACACCGATCAGCCCGAGATGGGCTGGGTTCATGACCCAGTCCTACAGCAAATGATCGATTTCGAAGCCAGACTGGAAGGCAAGGACGCCGTCATTGCGCACCTCAAAACGTGCCGGGCTGCCGCCGAGGAAGCGTCTCAGATTACCAGGACGAATCTGGAAGATCGCCTTGCTGAAACTGAGTCCCAACTAGTACGCTGGAGGGAGGAAGCAGAGGCCGCACAGAAAGGATTTGAAGCAATGGCTAGGTGTAACCGCGAGCTTCAGGACGCACGAGACCACGCAATTGGACGTTTGAGGCAAGATCTGAAACACTGCGAGGAATCGCGTCACCACTTCATGACCAAGTACGTCGACGAGAACTATCGCTTCAAATGGCTGGAGCAGCGAAAGATGCAGAGCGAGCAAAGGCTCTATCAGCAGTTGGACGAGTGCGAGCGTGCTCTCGAAAGAAGTGAGATGAATCGAGATGCGGACGTTCGTGAGGCGGTTCGCAACAGGGACGACGACTTGGAACAGCTGTATGCCTTTTGCCAGGAGAAGAACGATGTTGTTTCTCACCAGGAGCAAATCATTGCTCAAGGCACGTCTATCCTTCATGAACGGGATGCTGAGATTGATCGACTGAACGCCGCGCTTGCCGAGTCTCAAAAGGCGAGAGAGTATGGTCGAGAGCACGAACGCAACCTCAAAGAT
>Ga0265797_10004966_pt1 | contig 19814 bp, 17 predicted proteins | sample P2T30metagenome_FD_192433 | JGI IMG/M metagenome (GOLD analysis project Ga0265797, IMG submission 192433) | Plant litter microbial communities from East Loma Ridge, Irvine, California - P2 T30 | ecosystem: Environmental > Terrestrial > Plant litter > Unclassified | place: USA: California...
GACCGCGTGATCCTCATCGACAGCGCGCCCACGCACTTCTGGAAGCCGCTGCTGCACGAAGTCGCGGCCGGCACCATCGACCCGGCCAGCCACACCATCGACTATGCACGCCAGGCCATCGACAACGATTTCACGTTCATTTGCGGTGAAGTCGTGCAGGTCGACCGCGCGCGCCACACGCTGACCGTGCGCAGCCGCCTGCATGACGGCGATCGCGACGCCGACGCCGGCCAGACCGTCATCGGCTACGGCCGCCTGGTGCTGGCCTACGGCTCGGTGACGAACTTCTTCGGCATTCCCGGCGCCGAGCAGCACTGCCTGGCGCTCGACAGCGTCGAACGCGCCGAAGCGTTCCGCAAGCGCTTCCTCAACCTGTGCGAGGCGGCCGGACGGCGCCGCCATCTCAGTGCCAATGCGATTGCCAACGCTGAAACCAACACCGCCGCGGCGCAGCTGGACATCGTCATCGTCGGCGCCGGACCGACCGGCATCGAACTGGCGGCCGACCTGCGCCACACTGTCGATACGCTGGCCCACTATGGCCTGAGTGGGCTGGCGGCGCCACATCAGGTAAGCATCCGCATCGTCGAACGCGGCCCGCAGGTGCTGCCGTCGCTGGATGCGCAGGCGTCAAACCTGGCCGTGCGCAAGCTGGAAGCGATGGGGATCGAGATCTGCACCGACACCGCCGTCGCCGAAGTGCGTGCGAACGAAGTCGCGACCCTGGATGGCCGCGTATTCCCGGCGGCGATCACGGTATGGGCGGCCGGCGTCAAGGGCCCGGATTTCAGCACCCACCTGAACGTGCTGCTCAACCGCAGCAACCAGGTGCTGGTCGACGGCCAGTTGCGCAGCCTGACCGACCCGCAGATCTTTGCCCTGGGCGACTGCTCGACGCTGCAGAATCCGGACAAGACCGCGATGGCGCCACCCAGTGCCCAGGCCGCGCGCCAGCAGGCGATCTACCTGGTAAATCTGCTGACCCACGCGACGCCGGCGCAGCTGCCGGGCTTCCAGTACCGCGACTACGGCACCCTGGTCTCGCTCGGCCGTGGCGACGCCGTCGGCATCCTGCGGCGCGCGATCGGCAACCGCAACCTGCGCGTGAAGGGGACGTTTGCGCTGGCGATGTACAAACTGACCTACCAGCGCCACGTGATGGGCCACCTCGGCGCACTGCGCATGTGCGCCAATGTGCTGGCGCGCTGGTGCCGTTCCAAGATGCTGATGCCGGTGCGCTGGCACTGAGCCGTCGGCGTCCAGTCCTACGCATCGACGGCTCAGTATCGTCTATGCTGCGGCGCAGCATCGTGTGACACTGGCAAAAAACCGGAGACTCGGCGCTTTCAAGGAGTCGCACATGTTACATACGATGCTGGACGCATGGTCGTCCTTCGCCTTTACCCCATTCGCCCCGGCCGCGCCGCGCCAGGGCAGCCAGTTCATCGCGCGTCATTATCAAGGCGGCCGTGGGTCGCTGCGCTACAAGCTGTTCATCCCGAGCGCTTACGCCGGCACGCCGCTGCCGCTGGTCGTCATGCTTCATGGCGGCGGCCAGGACGCGGACGATTTCGCCCTCGGCACCGGCATGAACGCGCTGGCCGAGGAAGTTGGCTGCCTGGTCGCTTATCCCGAGCAGTCGTCGAGCGCCAACTGGGGCCGATACTGGCACTGGTTCGATGAGGCCCACCACCATCGCGGCCGCGGCGAACCCGCGCTGATCGCCGCCGTCACCCACGAGATCATGGCCGACTACGCAGTCGACCGGACGCGCGTGTATGTGGCCGGTTTGTCCGCGGGCGGCGCGATGGCGGTCATCCTCGGCCGGACCTATCCCGATTTGTACGCCGCCGTCGGCTGCCATTCCGGCCTGGCGCACGGCAGCGCCACCGATCATTATGGTGCGATGCTGGCCATGCGCGATGGTGGGATGTTTCAGGCGGCAGTACCTGATGCGGCAGGGCCTGGCGTGCCGGTCATCGTCTTCCACGGCGAGCAGGATGCTACCGTACACCCCAACAACAGCCTCGGTGTGATCCGGCAGATCATCGATGGCTATACGGCGCAGATGCCGCACGGGCAGCGTGCGCTGTCGTCGTCGAAAGAAACCGGAGAAATGGCCGGCCGTGGTTTTACCCGGCATGTGCACAAGGGGCATGGCGGACGGATTCTGGCCGAGCACTGGACGGTCAACGGTGTCGGGCATGCCTGGTGCGGCGGGAACCGGCGCGGCAGTTATACGGAGGCGAGCGGTCCGGATGCCAGCCGGGAGATGTTGCGCTTCTTTTTGCGGCATCGGATGCCAGGGCATGCAGGTACCGGCGAGGCAGCCCGACGGCAGAACCGTCCATGCATTTGACATGGTCGTGCCGCTTACGAGCAATCGTATAACGGCCATATCCAGTTGCACAACGAGGTCGTGTACCACACCATCGCCCTCTATCTGGGAAGCGGGCACTTGCGCGCGTGGACGGACACGTGGATCGGCGACGGCTTTACCTACGATAACCAGACGCCGATCCCCATCGATACCTGGTGCCAGCCCGGCAACCCCGGGCCCGGTTGCCATTCGGACCGTCACTTCAGTTTGCACTGGACAGTGCAGTAAGACAGGCAAGCAGTCACCTCCGGGAACCAAGCCGCCGCCGCGGCCTCTCCAACAATTAACCAACTAGTTAGTTATAATAGCTGGCGCGGCGCTGATCGACCGGTCGGAATGGCGCGCTACAACACAGGATTCGTTCTCGGAGAGATTTTCAAATGACTAAAAGTGAAACCCATCCTTCAGCAGCGCTGAAGGCCGGGTGCAGTGTGCTCGGACTCGTATTGCTGGCCACCGGCCTGTTCTTCGTCGTCGGCGGCGCAAGGCTGGCGGTGCTGCACGGGAGTCTGTATTTCCTCATCGCCGGCGTCATCATCGTGGCGGCCGCCGTCCAGTTCATGCGGCGCAAACCGTCCGCCGTCATGCTGTATGGTGTGGCCTTCATCGGCACCCTGCTGTGGGCGCTGGCGGACGTCGGCTTCGACTTCTGGCCGCTGGTGTCGCGCCTGATGCTGCCCGCCGGCCTGATGGTGCTGGCGCTGCTGGCCTGGCCGTCGCTGCGCAAGGCCACCACCGGCGCAGCGCAAGGCAAAGGCGCCTACGCCCTGGCCGCCGCGCTGGCACTCGGCATGGTCGTCACCTTCGTCCAGATGTTCCAGCCGCATCCGACCGTCCCCTTCCAGGGCAAGCCCACCGCGCTGGTGCCGGTCGCCCGCGGCCAGCAGCAGAAGGACTGGAGCAGCTACGGCAACACGGCGGGCGGCAGCCGCTTTGCTGCGCTGGATCAGATCACGCGCGACAACGTCAACAATCTCGACGTCGCCTGGACCTTCCACACCGGCGACACCCCGATCAGCCCCACCGGCAACGGCGCCGAAGACCAGGAAACGCCGCTGCAGATCGGCGACCGCGTGTATCTGTGCACGCCGCATAACAACGTGATCGCGGTCGACGCCGACAGCGGCAAGAAGATCTGGGAGCGCGACATCAATGCGCAGGCCGAGGTCTGGAACCGCTGCCGCGGCCTCGCCTATTTCGATGCGAGCCAGCCGCCCGCGCAGCCGACCCTGGCCGGCGCCACGCCGGTGCTGCCGGCCACCATTACGGCCGGTGCCAACTGCCAGCGCCGCCTCCTGATGAATACCATCGACGCGCGCCTGGTCGCGATCGACGCCGACACCGGCGCCCTGTGCGAAGGCTTCGGCAAGGGCGGTTTCGTCGACCTGAAGGCGGGCCTGGGCAACGCCGCCGACCCCAAGTACCAGCTGACCTCCGCGCCGACCCTGGCCGGCACCACCGTCGTGGTGGGTGGCCGCGTGGCCGACAACGTCCAGACCGACATGCCGGGCGGCGTGCTGCGCGGCTTCGACGTGATCACCGGCGCCATGCGCTGGGCCTTCGATCCGGGCCGCGACGATCCGAATGCGCGCCTGCAGTCGGGCCAGACCTATGCCCGCAGCACGCCGAATTCTTGGGCGCCGATGTCTTACGACGCCGCCATGAACACGGTCTTCATCCCGATGGGCAGTCCTTCGGTCGACCTGTGGGGTGGCAACCGCACGCCGCTGGATCACCGCTATGCCACCTCGATCCTCGCGCTGGATGCGAGCACCGGCAAACAGAAGTGGGTTTTCCAGACGGTCCATAACGACCTGTGGGATTTCGACGTGCCGATGCAGCCCAGCCTGATCGACTTCCCGGCGAAGGATGGCTCGACCACGCCGGCCGTCGTATTCGGCTCGAAGTCCGGCCAGCTGTTCGTGCTCGACCGCCTGACCGGCAAGCCGCTCACGCAGGTCGAGGAGCGCCCGGTCAAAACGGCAGGCATCTTCAAGGAACAGTATTCAAAGACGCAGCCCTTCTCGAGTGGCATGCCGCAGATCGGTGCCGACACCCTGACCGAATCCGACATGTGGGGCGCGACGCCCTTCGACCAGCTGATGTGCCGCATCAGCTTCAAGTCGATGCGCTACGAAGGCCTGTTCACGGCGCCGGGCACCGACGTCTCGCTGAGCTTCCCGGGTTCGCTGGGCGGCATGAACTGGGGCAGCCTGTCCACGGATCCGAACCATCACGTCATTTTCGTCAACGACATGCGCCTCGGCCTGTGGGTGCAGATGATCCCGCAGAAAACCGATGCCGGCCCGGCCAGCAATGGCGGCGAAGCGGTCAATACCGGCATGGGCGCGGTGCCGCTCAAGGGCACGCCGTATGCGGTCAACAAGAACCGCTTCATGTCGCCGCTCGGGATTCCCTGCCAGAAGCCGCCGTTCGGCACGCTGTCGGCGGTGGACCTGCAGACCCGGAAAGTGCTGTGGCAAGTCCCGGTCGGGACCGTGCAGGATACCGGCCCGTTCGGCGTCAAGATGCGCATGCCGATGCCGGTCGGGATGCCGACGCTGGGCGGCACCTTGGCAACCCAGGGCGGGCTGGTGTTCATCGCCGGCACCCAGGATTACTACCTGCGCGCCTTCGACAGCGCCACCGGCAAGGAAGTCTGGAAAGCGCGCCTGCCGGTGGGCAGCCAGGGTGGACCGATGAGCTACGTGTCGCCGAAGACCGGCAAGCAGTACGTGCTGATCTCGGCCGGTGGGGCGCGGCAGTCGCCGGATCGCGGCGACTACGTGATTGCCTATGCCCTCAAACACTGAATCTTGAATCAATCGAGTTGAATAAGCCTGAAGCGACACATGCGACGCAATAATGAATCCCGGGCCCTGACGAATGTGGGCCCGGCCGGGCGAGCCGGCTCCCGGCGCCTGTATACATGGCACCGCGCCGGCTGCGCCACCCTGCTGGCGGCGGTCACGCTGGCCCCGGCCGCAGCGTTTGCGGACGACCGCAGCACACCGGCAGCGGCAGCGGCGCCTGCCCACGCAGCCACCCTCACCGGCGACTGGGGCGGCGCCCGCACCCGCTACAGCGAGGCTGGCGTCAACTTCCGCGGCGATTACGTCTCCGAGACCTTCGCCAACGTCCGTGGCGGCCGCGCGCGCGGCAGCACCTATGCGCAGCAGCTGCGCCTGGGTGCGGACTTCGACATGCAGCGCATCGCCGGCTGGACCGGCGGCACGCTGCACTTCACCATCAACGACCGCCGCGGCGGCGGGGTGTCGGCCGATTACATCGGCAACCGGCTGCCGGTACAGGAAGTCTACGGCGGCCCGTACACGCGCCTGAGCGAGTTCAGTTACGAGCAGAACCTGCTCCAGAACCGGCTTAATCTGCGTCTCGGCTTTTTCGCCATGGGCAATGACCTCGGCGGCATGATCATCGGCTGCCAGCTGGTGAACGCGGCCTTCTGCGCGCATCCGCTTTCCCTGTCGGGCAACAGCGGCTGGTACAACTACCCGAACGCGCGCTGGGGTGCGGCCGTGCGCTACCAGCTGCGGCCGGAACTGTTCGTGCGCACCGGCGTATTCCAGGACAATCCGCACCTCGGCGACAAGGACAACGCCTTCAAGCCGTTCGCCGCCGGCACCGCCGGCATGATGCTGCCGCTGGAAGTGGAATATGCGCCGGGCAGCGCGCCGCACAGCACGGCCCTCCCCGGGCATTACAAGCTTGGCGCCTTTTACGACACGACGCAGGCGGCGCGTCAGGGTGAGACAGGGACAGTGGGACAACGCTACGGCATGTACCTGCTGGCCGACCAGATGATCTGGCGCGAAGGCCGGGGCAGCCGCGGCCTGTCGGTCTTCGGCCAGTTCACGGCGAACCCGCGGGCGTCGGCGCAGATCACGCGCTGGTACGCGGCCGGCCTGGTCAAGACCGGCACCTTTGCCGGCCGCGATGCGGATACGCTGGCGCTGGGCCTGGTGCATGCGCAAGTCAATCCACGCCTGCGCGAGAACGCCGCTGTATCCACTCCGGAGAACGGCGACTATGCTTCGCGCCCTGCAGGTGAAAGCGTGGTGGAGCTGAGCTACGGATGGCAAGCCCTGCGCTGGCTCGGCGTGCGCGCCGACGTCCAGTACGTCATCGACCCGGGCGCGTTCGGCTACCGCTCGACGCAGAATGCGCTGGCGCTCGGCACCCAGCTCAGAATCACCTTCTGAACGATGCGCCCGCTCACGGCACACGCACGTAGCGCAGGACCGTGTCGACCACGGACTCGCGCCGCACCGCGTGCACCTCGGGCGCCGTCAGGTCGCGGTCGAAAATGAAGCTGAAGGTATGGCGGTTCGACACGTTGTAGAAGGACAGCGCGCTGATCGTCATATGCAGGTCGACCGGGTCGACATCGGCGCGGAACACGCCCTCGGCGATGCCGCGCCGGCACAGCCCCTCCAGCAAGCTGATGGCCGAGCGGTTGATCTCACGCAGCGCGGGAATCCGGCGGATGTACTCACCCTGGTTGATGTTCTCGCCCATCACCATGCGGATGAACTCCGGATGCGCCGCGTGAAAGTCGAAGCTCTCGCTCGCCAGCCGGCGCAGGGCATCCAGCGGTGCCAGGCGCTCGTCGTTGTGCAGTCCGCCCTCGATCTCGCGGAAGCGGCGATAGCTCTCTTCCAGCGCGGCCACGTACAAGTCGTCCTTGCTGCCGAAGTAGTAGTAGATCATGCCCTTGTTGACGCCACTTTCGGCCGCGATGGCATCGATGCGGGCGCCGCTCAGGCCGAGCCTGGAAAATTCCTGGAGTGCGATATTCAGGATTTTGGTGCGGGTGCCGTCGTCCTCGGGCTTGGCGCGGGCGGTCTTCGATCTGCTGGCTTTCGTCATCGCGGTATTCAAATATCAGTCCACTTCGGTCACGAACTGATCGCGCGGGCGGCGCACCTTCGGCAGGTTCACCAGCCAGTCCTGCTCGGCCTTGCGGTAACCCAGCGGCAGCATGATGGCGCTGCGCAGGTGGCGCTCGCGCAGACCGAGGATGGCGTCGACGGCGTTCGGATCGAAACCTTCCATCGGCGTGGCATCCACTTCCTCGAAGGCGGCCGCGATCACCGCCGCACTGAAGCCGATATACGCCTGGCGCGCGGCATGCTCGAAATTGACTTGCGCGCCGCGTCCTGGATAGGTGGACAGCAGCTGCTGGCGGTAGGCTTCCCAGCCTTCGTTGCGGAAGCCGCGCACCTCGTTGGTCAGGTCGAACATGTGGTTGATGCGCTCGGGCGTGTAGTCGTCCCAGGCCGCAAACACCAGCAGGTGCGAGGCATCCGTAACCTGGGCCTGGTTCCACGACACCTCGCGGATGCGGGCACGCAGCGCCGGATTCTTGACGACCAGGATTTCATACGGCTGCAGGCCGGACGACGTCGGCGCCAGGCGCGCGGCCTCGATGATGCGTTCGAGCTTGTCCTGCGCGAGCGGGCGCGTCGGGTCCATTGCCTTGGTGGCGTAGCGCCACTGCAGTTTGTCCAGCAGTTCCATGTGGGTCCTTGGAGTGAATGGTGACCCACATTGTATTTCGTCTTGAAAAGGCTTGCAGGCCTGGGCCAATACCAGCCCGCTCGCCTCACGGACGGCACGCGGATCGGCAGCCGGCGTGCGCAGGCCAGCGCCAGCCGCGTGTGCGGCCGAGTTTCCATACGCATAAACGCCCGAAATTTCCGCTCCCATTCTTTCCACGTTTTTCGCTTCGGTAGCGCTACCTAAATATGGATCGCCTATCCCAATCAGTGGATCCGGGGTGGATACATCCATAGCGCTGTCCGCCTGTCAAAAAAATGCAATTCAAGTGGGGATTCGCTTATCGAATTTTTCCTTTTGAATCATGGACAGAGGCCTCCGAATAAAACGGCTGTCATGCAAATGGTAACCGCTGCAGCCGCGACCGATTCCCAGGTAAACGCCATCGCCTCAATGGCGTTCGTCCAATTGAGGAGTTCATCATGAACGCGATTAATGATTCCAGCTTCCCCGACGCCCCGTCCAAGACGCCTGACGCAAAGGAAACGAAAATGAATCGTGAATTGAAAATTCTGCTGAAAAACCACTACGTGATGTCGAACATGACACGGCGTCCCGGCAGGCTGCGTGCTGCGGCCTGTTTTACTCTGCCCTTCGCGCTCATTGGCGGCGCGATCGCCGTAGCGCAGGCATTTCCAGGTGCGGCATTCGTGGCTGCCGCGTTCATTGCGACCCGTTACAGGCAAATAGCCAATCAGGCGCATTGGTCATCGCATTACGCCGGCTGCGATGACAAGCCCACGAACGAACTGCTGTACAAAGGTCAGTGCGTGATGCTTGGCATCGATCCGCACACTGCGCGAGCCGATCACAACTCCCACCACGCCCATCTCGGCAACCTCGACATGGACCGTGATTTCGGCGGGCTGCGGGACTTTGCCCTGCACGCACGCATGGGACCACTGGGCAGGCTCAAGCGAATGGCGCGCCTTCGTCTGCTGCAGGCCTACATGCCACGATGGGGCTTCGACCACCCCGCCCAAGCGCTTGGCACAGTGCTGGACGTGACGCTGCTGGCAAGCCTCGGCATGGGGGGCGTTTATGTCGGGGCGCTGGCCTGGCTTGGTGGCAAATTTTTGATCTATCCAATGTTGCGCCATCTCTATGACCTCTTGGATCATGGCGGGATCTACCACGAGACCACGGCCACGCGCAACTGTGTCATCGACAATTGGCTGCTCGCCTGCCTCTTGCTGCCAGAGAATGATTGCTTCCACGCAAATCATCACGATTTTCCTTATCTGGCAGCATCGGCACAAAAGCGCGCCCACGATTATCGATTGACCGTCGATGAAGTCTACGCAGCGCGTACCCATGGTGCACTCGATCACCTCAGAGTGGCGCTGAAGGGCTACCTCAAATAGCGTTATCGAACCACACGGCCGTATTCCTCTTGGGCGGATTGCGGCCGACATATATACTTAATCCAGCGACGACTTCACACAAGAAGAACGCCATCATGCCTGACAATAAACCAATATTGGTGCGTGACCCCTTCCATCCGAATGAACACCGCTCGGGTGATTTCTACCGCATCGTGCGCGATATCGAAGAAGAGCGATACGGCTCACTGCGAACCAAATATGCGGAGCTGGTCGGCCAGCTTCCCGATGCGGGACCGCAAGACAAGTCCGCGGAGAGCGAGGTGCTGTCGTACGCCAACCTGTGTGCCGAGGGTGTACTGCCGGGAAATAAGGATCCGCAATTCTCCCGGTGGAAGAAAAGCGGCGCGAAATGGCCATTCCACCAGAAGGATGCGATAAAACTGCTGCACTTTTTCTGGACGCATACCTACTGGAGCGCGGCGGAGTGGCATCGCCGCAAGGCCCACACCGACCCGGACGAGTACTTCGACAGCCTGGTCCACAAGATGCGCTGCGAGCGCAGCACACGGGAAAACCTGGAACTTGCCGTGCCGGGTCTGTATCAGGTGTGGAGCCGGTCCGTGGTTCTGCGCGGCCGTTATGTTTTCGGCCTGTTCGCCGCCTATACCGACGGGCATGCGCTCAAGACGGTGGAGATTCATAAACTGCCCCGCCTGACGGATGCCGACGGCATCGTCCTGCAGCCGGCGCTGGAAGAGACCGCGTTCGGCTACATGGTAAAAAAGTCGCAGCAGATCATTGTGCATGCCTTCGACTCGATTACCCGCGCGTTCAAGTTCACCGCAATCACCAACACCTACCGCGGCACCGGGGATACCGGCCAGTACACCGCGATGAAAAGCATCGATTTCGAGCTTATCGGGAACAAGCACTGGTGCCGCGACAAGGTCTTCCTGCGCCACGGCAGCATCGAGGATCTGCTGGCGACAGTGCAGACGAGCGAGGAATTACCGGAGCGCCTCCAGTTCACCGAACTGTCGCACCTCGACCTGCGGGTGTTGCACGCGATGCGCTCGCTGCCGCTTTTTTCCCGCCTGTCGCTGGTCGAACAGGATAGCGTTCCAGTGTTTGTGGATATGCAGCTGAATCCTTTGGAGTAGCCGCCCTGCCAAACGCCGCGCTGCTGGAAGACATGCTGGCGCGCAAGACCTCCGCCGCAGCCACCATATTGCCCAATGCGGGCAGCACCTCTTCCCAGCGGCGCGTCTTGAGGCCGCAGTCCGGATTCACCCACAGGCGGCCGGGCGGAATGCGCTCCGCCGCCTTGCGCATCAACTGCACGATCTGTTCCCGGCTCGGGACGTTGGGCGAGTGGATGTCGTACACACCCGGGCCGATCCCGTTCGGATAATTGAAATGATCGAAGGCATCCAGCAGCTCCATGTTCGAGCGCGATGTCTCGATCGTGATCACGTCCGCATCCATCGCGGCGATCGCCGCGATGATGTCGTTGAACTCGGCGTAGCACATGTGGGTGTGGATCTGGGTCCGGTCCTGCACGCCGTTGGCGGCGATGCGGAAGGATTCCACCGCCCAGTCCAGGTAGTCCTGCCACTGTGAACGACGCAGCGGCAGGCCTTCGCGCAGCGCAGCTTCGTCGATCTGGATCACGCGTACGCCGGCCGCTTCCAGGTCCAGCACTTCCTGGCGGATCGCCAGTGCCAGCTGTTTGCAGGAGTCGGCGCGTGGCTGGTCGTCGCGCACGAAAGACCAGTTCAGGATGGTGACCGGGCCGGTCAGCATGCCTTTCATCGGCTTGGCGGTCAGCGATTGTGCATAGGCGATCCATTCCACCGTCATCGCCTTTGGACGGCTGATGTCGCCGTACAGGATCGGCGGTTTCACGCAGCGCGAGCCGTAGGACTGGACCCAGCCGCCCTGGCTGAAGGCATAGCCTTCCAGCTGTTCGCCGAAGTACTCGACCATGTCGTTGCGTTCGGCCTCGCCGTGCACCAGCACGTCCAGGCCCAGCCCCTCCTGCTCGCGCACGCTGCGCGCGATTTCGGCGCGCATCGCCGCCTTGTAGCCGGCACTATCCAGCTGCCCGGCCTTGTGGGCGCGGCGCGCCTGGCGGATTTGCGCGGTCTGCGGGAAGGAGCCGATGGTCGTAGTCGGATACGCCGGCAGCGCGAGCAACGCGGCCTGCTCCGCGGCGCGATCGGCGTAAGCACGCTGGCGCCGGCCCAGCGTCGCGTCGATGGCGGCAACCGCCTGCCGCACTGCCGGTCGGTGCACGCGCGGCGATGCACGGCGCGTGGCCAGCGCCGCCGCATTGGCGGCCAGTGCATCCTTCACCGACGCGCGGCCGCACCGCAGCGCCTGCGCCAGCACGCGCAGCTCGTCCAGCTTCTGCAGCGCGAAGGCAAGCCAGGATTTGATGTCGGCATCGAGTTTTTGTTCGCCGTCCAGGTCCACCGGTACGTGCAGCAGCGAACACGATGGCGCGATCCACAGCCGCTCGCCGAGCTGTTCGGCCACCGGTTCCAGCCAGTCCAGCACCGCATTGAGGTCGGTCTTCCAGATGTTGCGGCCATTGATGACGCCCAGCGACAGCACCTTGTGGCCGGGCAGCAGATTGAGCAAGGGCTGGATGTCTTCCCGGCCGTTGACGGCGTCGACGTGCAGGCCGGCCACCGGCAGGTTGACGGCCAGGTAGCGGTTCTCCTGCAACTGGCCAAAGTAGCTGGCCACCAGCAGCTTGATGCGGCAGGCCTTCAACTGATGATAGGCGAAGTTGAAGGCATGCTGCCAGTCCTGGTCCAGCTCCGTCACCAGGACCGGTTCGTCGACCTGTACCCATTCCACGCCTTGTGCCGCCAGGGTCTCCAGCAATTGCGCATACACGTCCACCAGGGCGGGCAGCAGCGCCAGCTTGTCGATGCCGTCCCTGGCCTTGCCCAGTGCCAGGTAGGTCACCGGGCCGACGATCACCGGCTTGGCCTTGACGCCCTGCTGCCTGGCTTCGCCCAGTTGTTGCAGCAGGCGCGATGCATCGAGCGTGAACGCAGTCGCGGTGCCGAATTCAGGGACGATGTAGTGATAATTGGTGTCGAACCATTTGGTCATCTCGCCGGCCGCGACGCCGCCGCAGCAGGCCGCATGCGCCTCGGCCGACTGCGCCGAGCGCCCGCGCGCCACGCGGAAGTAATTGTCCAGGTCATCGCCATGGAAGCCCTGCACGCGCTCGGGCAGGTTGCCGAGGGTGAAGCTCATGTCCAGCACCTGGTCGTACAGGGAGAAGTCGCCCACCGGCACCAGTTCCAGGCCGGCCTGCTGTTCCCAGTGGCGTTGGCGCAGCGCTGCAGCGGCACCCTGCAAGGCTTGGCGCGAGGATACGCCCGCCCAGTAGGCTTCGAGCGCAAACTTCAGCTCGCGTTGGGCACCGATACGGGGAAAGCCAAGATTATGAGTGGTAGTCATGAGAAGTCGATAAATGATTAAGTCTGCTCATGCTAATCCGGCAATCATATGACGTAAAATGGTCTTTTCTCACATATCAATGAGTTTTATTCATGCCAATGTTGGAACGTGTACACCTGGCGATCGTGCTCGAGGTCGAGCGGCAGGGGTCGTTGACGGCCGCCGCCGAAGTCCTGCACGTCACGCAATCGGCACTCAGCCACAGCATGAAGAAGCTGGAGCAGCAGTTGGGGACGGATATCTGGCTGCGCGAAGGCCGTGCGCTGCGTCTGACCCAGGCCGGCCAGTACCTGCTCGCCGTCGCCCAGCGCATCTTGCCGCAACTGGCGCTGACGGAAGAGCGCCTGCGCCAGTTCGCCCAGGGCGAACGCGGCGCGCTGCGCATCGGCATGGAGTGCCACCCGTGCTACCAGTGGCTCCTGAAGATCGTGGCGCCCTATCTCGATGCCTGGCCGCTGGTCGACGTCGACGTCAAGCAGAAATTCCAGTTCGGCGGTATCGGCGCCCTGTTCGGCTACGAGATCGATTTGCTGGTGACGCCGGACCCGCTGCTTCGTCCCGGCCTGCGCTTCGAACCGGTTTTCGATTATGAGCAGGTGCTGGTCGTCCACGAGCACCATCCGTGGGCCGGCCAGGAAGAAATCACGCCGCAACAGCTGGCCGACGAAACCCTGATCACCTATCCGGTGCCGATCGACCGGCTGGACATCTACACCATGTTCCTGACGCCGGCGAATTGCGCGCCGCGCAAGCACAAGACCATCGAGACGACCGACATCATGCTGCAGATGGTGGCCGGCGGCCGCGGCGTGACGGCGCTGCCGAAGTGGCTGGTCACCGACTACGCGCCCCAGCTGCGCCTGCGTACCCTGCGGCTGGGCCCCGCCGGGATACATAAGCAGATCCATCTCGGCGCACGGGAGTCGGAGTGGGAGACCGACTACCTGCGTGCTTTCGTCGACCTGGCACGTGCGGCCGACAGCCGCGCCTGGCGCGGCCATCAATAAACCCGTTACCGCTTCATGAATGCCGCAAAGGCGCGCGCGCCCGCGCCGACAGGTGGCGCTTGTGCGCCACCATCATGCTGTAACCGGCCTAATTGTCTTCCAGAGTACGGTAATACGCCGACAGCACATCGAAGGCTTCCTTGCGCACACCGGTTTCCGACAGCAGGCCCTTGCGGTTCCAGCCGTTCTGGAACACAGGGTGCTCGCGCCGCGGCGACTGGAAATCCGCGCCCACCGTCAGGCGGTTCTCGCCCGCGCGCAGCTGCTCGGTCACTTCCAGCACGAAGGGCGTGAAGCCGCCTTCGTGGCGGCCGATCTCCTTGCCGTTCAGGTAGACATAGGCGCGGTAGTTGACTGCCTCGAAGCGCAGGAAGGCGCGCTTGCCGGCCTGCGGCGCCGCGCGGAATTTGCGCTGGAACCAGACCAGGCCGTCGTACCAGCGCAGCGCCGGCGCGGCCGCATTCCAGGCGCCGGGAATGTCCATGCGCGCGCCGCGGTCCATGTCGAACTCGAAGAAATCAGTACCGCCCTTCGCCTCGACGGCCGCCACGTCGAGGTCGCGGTAGCGCTGCATGCGCGACTTGGCCACCCAGCCGTTGATGTCGGTCAGGCCGGTCTTGTACAAGTCCTTCGAATAGGTCCACTGGCCCGACAAATCCTGGCTCTCGCGGTACAGGGCGCCGGTCAGCAAGACGGCCGGACGCAGGCCGGTGTCGCCCTCTGCCGCCGCCGCGCTCTGGCCTGGCGCCCATCCCACGGCCAGCAGCAAAACCAACAGTATGTTCGTCATGGCGTCCTTCGGGAAACCAGGCCGGCGGCGCGCGCGGCTTCGTCCAGCGTGTCGCCGATCAGCGCCAGGTTCTGGATACCCGCCAGTCCCCATTGCGCGGCGCCGTTGGTGCCGGCCCCCGGCACTTCGACCAGCGGCCGCAAGGTGTCGACTCCGCCGACGCGCCGTACGGGATCGCCGCGCAGGGCCGCGCCATTGCCGAGGAATTCGCGCCAGGCACGCAGCGCCAGCGCCCTGTCATGCTCGTGGAAGGCGGCATACGCGGTGAGGCGCGAATGCCCTTCGGTGAGCGAGCGCCCGCCGGGATCCTTGCCCAGCAGTTGCGCCACCTCGGCGCTCGGCGCGTTGTAATAGCGGGCGTACTGCAGCCAGGCCTTGCGGTACAGGGGCGCATCGATCAGCGTCAGCAGTTACGAACTCATCTCGACCACGCCGAACACGCCGTTCAGGTGGGAGAAGGAGAAGCCGGCGACCATGACGCAGCGCAGCAGATCCCGGACGCCCAGCCGCCATCGGTGGCTGCTGCTGGCCGCGCTCTGGGCGCTGGCGGACGGCGTCGCCGCGGCGCCGGTCTTGACCATCAGCCTGAGCGTGCAGGACCGCCGCTACCTGGTTGACACCAACCAGAACGTCACGATCGTACTGCCCGAGCCGGCGTCCGGCGACGGCGCCAACGTCGTCGTGGCGCTGGTTCTGCAACCGATTTCCGATCCCACCCTCATCGGTTTCGACCTGGGGCCAACGCTCTACCTCGCCCATCCGCCGGTCGCGGTGTTCGGCAGCATCGACATCGCCTTGTCAAACCGCGACGTCGCATACGGCACCGCATACTGTTTCAATGGCGCTGGCATTGTCAGTGCAGGATCCGGCGTCGCCGGCTACGTGAGCATCCGCAACAACGCACCGGATGGCGCCGGAGCGGCCATTGTCGCTGGCCTGGCCGGCAAGGTGTACAACCAGGCCGCCGACGTACCGACCCAACCATCGGTACTGAACTATTACCTGTTGAACCGCGGACAGACGCAAGTGATTCCTAAAATCAAGCCGCTGGCCTGGGTATTCCTCAGCACCGGTATCGCAGACGGCACTGTCGTGCCCACCGCGCTGCTCAATGCTGCCGCGCCATCCGCGACGGCGGCGCGCGGCCGGCGGAGGCATGCAACCCCAACGCCGACACCGCGACTCGGCGACTATCTGCCGGTCCTGCTCGACGCCAGCGAACAAAACATTATCCATCTGGACGCCAGCAGCAATGCCTTCCAGTACGGCGCTGCCGGCGAAAGTCAATCATCGGAGGAACAGTAACCATGGCCACGATCACCGTCAGCCATACGGCAGCGCTCGCACCGCTGCACAGCAGGCAGACATCGAAGAGGCGGCTGCGCACGTCTCTCGTGCGATCTACTGCGGGAATGGCGCTCGCATGTCAACCTCCGGTTCGTCCGCCAGACAAGGCGCATGGATGCGGTAGTCCGCATCGAGCGATACCAGTATGAGGAGGTGAAAGGACATTGGCGGAGCAAAAAGCATCCAGGCTGCGATCATGGTGTGTATGGGATCCATCGCCCTACCACCAAGAACTGCCGATGCAACGGATGCCACCGCACCGGCAAGGAAGGCCATGGACGACAGGACAAATCGGGCACGGCATACCGGAATCCTCGACCAAGGAACCACGTACGTCAGTGCGGCCACCATGCTAAGAAGCAATACGGAACCTGCGCAGGCCAGAACACCAATCACAGCACCGACCATGAGCAACAGCAACCAACCGAAAACATGTGCACGAAGCGATGGCATGGCGGCCGTCGTGGGCCAATGCCGTCGCGCTCGACATAGTGCCAGTCCCGACAAGGTAAGTCCCGGCACGCCGAGGAAAACGTGCAGACCCCAGGAACCATGTGCCTGCGCTGCCCCCGCTTGCGCAAGCACCAGTCCGAATGTTGCGTAGAAAAACGATGGGAAAATGCTATTTGCGGCACATTGCCTTGTCTTCTCGTCGATGATTGACATACCCACCTCCTCATTCGTTCGCCGCCAACTGCCTGCGTGGCGTGACTTCGACTCTGAAGTAGTTATGTCCAGGCAGCAACACTAGACAAACAGCAATTTGGGCACAATCAACATCTGCTCGCCGGCCGAGTAATCCCCGTGATTAGGCGGCCACAGCCATTTTGCGGGTACTCAAGGTATCTGCTCCACAAGCCTCTAAGATTCTTATCTGCAACATTTTTCCCACATATGGTTGAGTCTGCAGGAGGATCAACTTGTGCCCATCGGAACAGTAATGAAAAACCTGCCTGTCAAACGGCGGCGGCGGTTGCGACGCACACGATCTGAAGAAGGCGCCATCGCTATCATGGCCGCCTTCCTCATCATTGTCATGATTGGCATGTTCGGAATGGCTATCGACCTCAGCCGCAACTACAACAGGAAAGTGGAACTGCAAAGTACTGCCGATGCCGCTGCCCTGATCGCGGCGTCCGCACTGAACGGTACCCCGGAAGGTATCGACAAGGCTGTCGACGAGGCCAAGCGGGCTGCGGAAGCCAACACGTTCTCATATGGCACCACTGCTGTTTCCTGGTCCGGCGACGCGCTCACTTTTGGCACGAGCGCCGACGGTGGCCCGGGTGGCTGGGTGAATGCGGCAACAGCGAAGGCCAGTGCCACGACGACTTTTTTCGCCCGTGTGGACACATCGCTCCTTGCTGCTAACCATGGAAACGTCCGGAACTTCCTGATAGCTATCCTCTCGCCTGCCCTCGCGGAGACAAAAGTGGCAGCGTCGGCGGTGGCGGGAAGGGACTCGCTGAATGTCTTGCCGCTCGCGATATGCGCGAACGCGGACAAACCCGCAGACTCCCTCGCATCCGGTGAACTCGTGGAGTACGGTTTCAGGCGTGGCATCAGTTATGACCTGATGAACCTGAACCCTGGAGGGCAGTCTCCCGAGAATTTCCTGGTGAATCCGGTCGCCCCACCCGGCACGGTCGGCGAGATCATGACGAACAGGCTGGACGCTGTCGCACCATTCATTTGCACGGGAAAGATGGCGATACCCACGTTGCGGGGCGGAGAAATCACGGTTGAGCGGGGCTTCCCGATCAACCCGTTCTACATGTACCTGAACTCCAGGTTCGGTACGTATGCCGGGCCATGCGACTCATCCACGGCGCCAGCGGATTCGGCCGTCAAGAGCTTCGACCTTGCGAACGTACCGTGGATGAAAGATAAGCCGGACGGCCTCGCCGCCAAGCCATTGACTTCTCCTGAACCGTTGCTGACGGTAGCGGAAAAGCCAGCAGGTGCGACAAAGACCGCCTATGGTCCCTTGTGGTCATACGCGAAGGCGGCCAAGTATTCATCCTATGTTGCAAAAGGGGGAAAGGAACCGCCGGAAGGCTATGACACCTTCAAACCGACGGATTGGGGCACCCTCTACAATCCAGGCAAGCCAGATGCGCTGGCATACCCGGGCACCACGCCTTACCTTACAAACGGCGGAACAACGCCCTACAAGCCCTATCGCAATACCCGGGTGCTTCGTGTTCCATTGTTGCACTGCCCGGTTTCCACAGAATCCAAGACCGCTGCGTCCGTAGTCGGTATTGCAAAATTCTTCATGACGGTCCCGGCGACTTCGTCAGCCCTCTATGCTGAGTTCGCCGGGATCGACACCGAGGCCACCTTGAGTGGCAATGCGAGGCTTTACCGATGAGAACCATATCCAAGACAAGCAAGCGGCAACACCAGGACGGCTCGATCACAATCGAGGCTGCATTCGTGCTTCCTGTCTTCTTGCTGTTTCTTGCGTTTCCCTCGATCGTCCTGGCTTTTTATTACCGCCAATACACGGCTGCGCACAAAGCCGCGCACGACGCAGCGATCTACCTTTCGACAGCGCCAAGAGCCGAATTCACGACGTTGGGGCCGGATGGCAACTTTGCTGCCCTGACCGTGGCCAAGAAGATCGTTGAGAAGGAGCTAGCAGGAATTGTCCCGGCGGGCGTTTCCGTAGACCCGTACGTTACATGCTTTTACTTGCAAGGGGGAATTGCGAAGGGGAATGCATGTACGCCGCAGGTCTTCAAAAACGATAACGTCCCATTGTTTCAATTCGATGTGGCGATCAACCTTCCTTTCATTAACCCCCTCACGGGCAGTGAAATCAGCTCCATGTACATTTCCACCATTCCATCGGTACGCTACTTGGGGAACTGACATGAAACGGGTCCGATTGAAGGAACGAACAAGGCAGACGGGAACCGTAGCCGTTGAATTCTCGCTTGTTGCGATTATTTTCTTTACGGTTGTGTTTGGCACACTCGAGCTGGCTCGCATCGAGTATCTATTTAATACCATGGAAGAAGTGACTCGCCGTGCCGCCATCGCCGCGGCGAACGTCGACTACAGGATTGCCAGCGAGCTGCAAAAGGTCCAATCAGATGCTGTCTTCCGTACATCGCCTGGCCCGCTGGCGCTTGGGGATCCGGTAACCGCCAACAATGTCACGATCGACTACCTGTGGCTTTCGAAAGCGAACTGGGAGCTGGAGCACATGAGTACTCTTCCACAATGCCCTGCAGGCAATCGGGCGAACTGCATGACCAACCCGTATGGCGGCAATTGCATCCGCTTCGTGCGTGCGAGAGTGTGCGCGTCAATGGATGCAGCCGGAAATTGCGATCGCCTGCCCTACAAGATGGTTTTCCCGTTCCTCGACCTCTCCAAGATGAAGCTGCCGGCCGCGGAGACAATCGTCCCGGCAGGTAGCCTCGGCGCCACTGTTGGCTCCGACCTATGCAGCTGATCGAGGAAAAGACGGCCGCACGCTCCACCTACGTAGGACTAATCTTCGTGAATCGGACTTATTATGTGGCTACGCAGCTCGGTCACGTGGACACGGCGCTGGTATTCCGGACTTACGGACGCTGGATTGGGTCTTGCTCCCAAGAGTTCCAGAAATTCGCATAAACACATCCATGCTTGCCACAGCACAGATTTCCTGGTTGCGATCTCTCGGAAAACAAAAAGGCCAGCGAATCGCTGGCCTTTTTGAAGAATCCTGGTGGGCGGTGCAAGTTTCGAACTTGCGACCCCAGCAGTGTGAATGCTGTGCTCTACCCCTGAGCTAACCGCCCTTCTTTACTACCTTCTACTGCTTTGCTGCGATTGTGTCGCTGCAATGACGAGCATTATAGGGGGAGTTTTGCGTTTTGTCACCCCTGGAGAGAATATTTTCTCCAAACACA